>Ga0182016_10001682_pt1 | contig 26741 bp, 21 predicted proteins | sample 712S2MmetaG_FD_120491 | JGI IMG/M metagenome (GOLD analysis project Ga0182016, IMG submission 120491) | Permafrost microbial communities from Stordalen Mire, Sweden - 712S2M metaG | ecosystem: Environmental > Terrestrial > Soil > Wetlands > Permafrost | place: Sweden: Stordalen | collected...
GCCGGCGAGCGAGTCGTGCAGAACCGGCGTCGCCCAAGCGGCATAGAACGGCGGCGTTTCGATCTTGTAGCGCGGCTCGGACTTGTCGAAATCTTCATCGATGCCGTTCTCGACGAACGTGTTGTAGCGTGCGACGGTCGCCTGCAAGTCGGCACCGCGCATCGGCACGCGCTGATGGGGCATCACGATCGACTCGGCCAGTTCTTCGAGCGTGTTCGCGCTGAAGAAGAAGCCCGCTTCGGTATCTACGTTCGGCGGCCGCGGGTCCCACGCTTCGCGCGCGACCGCCGCAGCGTCGAAGATCGCCCAGATCGCACCACCGCCGTTGCGCGTCTCGCCAATGCCCGCCATCGCTGCGTTCAGCCAGTTGTTGGGCGCGTATGTGATGTTCGACGCGTTGCGGTGGCTGAGCGGTTCGTATGCCGTGATCGAGCCGTGGTTGTTCGCGGAAAAGTGCAAGCCCGTCTCGTCATAAAAGCGCCGTCCGAGCATGTTGACGTGTATGACGTCGTGCCAATCTTGCACGCGTAAGCCGGACGCGCGCGCTTTTGGGAATACCGGGCTGCCCGGCATCCACTGCAGGTTGACGTAGTTAAATTGACAGCCGATGAGTCCGGGTTTGGTGATCTGCCAGCCGAACTCGGCGACTTGGTTAGCGAGTCCCCACAGCGCTGCGCCGATCGCCATCGCGGCAAGCTCCCCGCTCGCGTCCTGGTCCGACCACGGCATGCCCGCGAGGCCGCAATATTCTTCGGTCAGCCGCGGATCGAACATGCGGCGGAACTCGATGTTGCCTTGCGATCCACCGGTACCGATAATGACGGCCTTGCGCGCCCGAATATTGCGGACGGTGCCGGCGTGGGTAACGGCGATTCCGAGTACGCGGCCCGAGGTGGGCTCTTCGCGATGGATTGCAGTCATGCGATGTTCGAGCAAAATCCGCACGCCGGCCCGGCGCGCAGCAACTTCGAGCGGTCGCATCAGCCCGTTGCCGGTCGACATCGTTGCGGCGACTTCGGGATCGGCGGGTGCGCCGGTCTGTATCAGCGGCCACTCCATGGCGGCCGCGTGCATTTCGCGCGGCGCGGAGTTGCCGACCGCGTTCCCACCGCGTTCGTCGGGCGCCTTATCGACGAACACGACGCCGTGCGCGACGAGCCACTCGTATGCCGGCACGTTGTTGTCGGCGAACGCGCGCACGATCTCGCGATCGTTGTAGCGGTAATCGGGATGCCCGTTCGGTTCGACGACCGTCCAGTCGGTCAAGTCCCCGAACAGCAAGTCGGGCGAGTCGACGATGCCGTATTTCTTCTGCGCGCTCGTGCCGCCGCCGAGAGGAACGTTTCCGCCGCTGGTGATCGCATGGCCGCCGATGTCGTTCTCGGCCTCGACGACGATAACGGAAGCGCCGGCCTCGCGCGCCGCGATCGCCGCCGGGAGTCCAACCGCGCCGGAGCCGATCACGACGACGTCGGCTTCATCATGCCAGGTTATTGGTTCCATGAAGATTGCAGTTTCAGCCCTTCCAGATAAGGTCGGCGGCGACGAGCGGTCGGGCTAATAGTTTGTATTTGAACGCGGCATCCAGCAATGGCTGCAGCATGGCCGGGTCGAGTGTGGTCGCCATCGGCTGTCGCAACTTGTCGACTTTCATTTTCGTCCAGTCCGACAGCAGCTCGACCGCGCGGCCCTGATTGGCGAGCGACCATTGCGTGCCTTCGACGACGCTCTTCGCAAAGGCGTGCGCCACAGTTTTGTTTGCGTTGGCCCATGCCGGCGTCGCGACCCAGAGCGTCCCGAGAAAGCGCGGCGCGATTGCGACATACGGATCGGCGAGCACGCGCAAGCCGGCAGCGCGGCCGAGGCTGAGATACGGCTCGAACATGAGGCTTGCGGCGATGCGGCCTTGCGCGAGCGCCTGCGGTACGGCGGCCGGCGGAATCTCAAGGAACTGCACGCTTTTCGCGTCACCGCCGTTTTCATCGAGCCACGCCAATGCCGCCAGCTGATCGGTCGAGCCGATCGAATTGACGGAGATGACTTTTCCGGCGAGGTCCTTCGCGCTGCGAATCGGCGAGTCGCCGGCGACCACAACACCCGAGAATGGATGGTCGGCTTCGCTGATCGCCCCCGGCGCGATCGCGGTGAACGGCAAACCTTTGATCACCGATGATGCGAACGACATGCAGTTCGACGCGCCCACCTGCAGCGATCCCCCGACGATTGCCGCCGCGACGACGTTGCCTCCCGCCATTTTTTGCAGATTGACGTTGAGGCCGTTCTTCTTGAAGATTCCAGCTTCTTGCGCGTAGTATGCCTGCGCGGTGATCTCGTTCGAATTCAAACCGACGTTCAATTCGGTCGCATCGGCGCGCGCGAACGATGGCGCGGCGATGAACGCGCCGCCGAGCATGAGCGATGCCTTACGAGAGAGTTGCATGGTGCCTCCGTTTGGTTTTAGTCAAATCAGCCCGGCGATGAAATCCGCCACCGCGCTGCTATTGGATTCGAGCATCATCATGTGCCCGTTGCCGGTGATTCCGTGCTCGCCGAGCGCATAGCGCGTCGCATGTGCTCCGGCCGCATTGAGCCAGTCGGCCACGCTCTGTTCGAACGCCGGCGGGTGGTCGGGATCATCGGTACCGTGCACGAGGGCGATGCGCTTACCGCGAATTGCGGCCTCGTCGATGATCCGTGGCGCCGATCCTTGGAAGTTCATGCGCCCTAAGATGAGCGGGAACGGCACCGGGATCAGCGAGTTGATGTACCGGTCGGCATACGCGCGCGGAAACTGCGTGCCCGGTCCGATCAGTTTGAAGTCGGCGGCTTCGCGGCTCATCGACATCGCTTGCCCGCGGCGGATTTTCTGCACCGTCGATCCGGCGAAACGCTGCAGGTGCAGTTCCTCCGGATCGTCGCGCAAGACGATCGGCAACGGCTGCATGTTTCCAGGCGGCGCGCATGCGATGCCGATCAAGAGCGCGATTCGTTCGGGCATCGTCTCGAGCAGCTTCCAGCCGAAGTGGCCGGACATCGAATGTGTCATCAGGATGACGGGCTTGGATTCCGTGCGGATCACGTTCGCGAGGCCATTGCACACCACATCGGCAGACAGCTCGTCGTTCTCGAGAAACCCACTCCGACCGACGCTCGGCCAGTCGGGGACAACGACGCGATGTCCGTGCCGAACGAAGTCGTATGCCCAGCCGGGGCGGTTGTCGATCGTCGCGAGAAAACACGCGCCGGTGTGGCCGCCGCCGTGCACCAGTACCATCGTCGGCTTGGTCGCGCCACCGATCGGCTCGAGCACATCGTAGTACGTCGCCGGATCGTCGGTAAACACTCGGTGACACGTTTAGCACTGGGCTCGTGCAACCTTCGGTGCTTGCGCGCCCGTCCCAAACACGGTGGGGACGGATGGCGCGCGGCAACTGACACACGGCGAGATCATGGGCGCGCTGACCGGAATTTTGATCGCGGTCCTGCTCTCGGCGCTCGACCAAACGATCGTCAACCCTGCCCTCACCGCGATCGCGACCGATCTGCACGCGGTCAACGACCTTTCGTGGATCATCATCGGCTATTTTGTCACGTCGACCGCGTTGATGCCGGTCTACGGGAAGCTCAGCGACATCTACGGGCGCGGCCGGCTGATGATGATTTCGATTGCGATCTTTGTCGCCGCGTCGTTGCTCTGCGCGTGCGCGCAATCGCTCGTGCAGCTCGCGCTCTTTCGCGCGTTGGAGGGGGTCGGCGGAGGCGGGCTCACGGTGATCTCGCAAGCGATGATCGCCGATTTCATCTCTCCGCGCGATCGTGGGAAGTACCAGGGCTTCATCGCCGGGACGTGGGCGTTTGCCGGTGTCCTGGGGCCGCCGCTCGGCGGTCTGCTCACCGATCATCTTAGCTGGCGCTTCATCTTTTGGATGAATCTGCCGTTGGGTTTGCTCGCGTTTATGTTGTGCCGTCGCGTGTCCAGGCGGATGACGAATCCGCCGGCGCGCAGCACGCGGCTCGACTACGCGGGGGCGCTACTGCTCATCGCGGGCGTCTCGCTCGTTCTGCTTGCGGTTTCCGGTTCGACGAGCGGCTGGAATGCGTGGGTCGTCTCGGAAATGGGGGCGGGACTGGTTCTGCTCGCGCTGTTCGTTGCGCAAGAATTCCGGGCCGACGATCCGATCGTGCCGCCGCGGTTGTATCGCAACGGAATTGTTGTCGGGATGAACATCGTCGGGTTATTGCTTTCGATGGTGCAGTTCGGGGCGCTGGTGTTGCTGCCGGTGTACTTTCAGCTTGTGATGGGCGTGCCGGCCACCATCTCGGGCGTCATGATCGTGCCGATGCTGCTCCTCATTCCGGTAGCATCGGTGCTGGCCGGGCAGTTCATGGTGCGAACCGGCCGCTACAAGCCGATCTTTCCGGTGGCGTTCGTTCTGATGACGGTCGCGCTGATTGCGTTTTCGCGGATGTCGGCGTTGAGTTCGACGCTGTCTTTGGAGTTGGCGGTTGGGCTGCTGGGTCTCGGGATCGGGTGTTGTGGACCCGTGCTCATGGCCGGCACGCAGAACGCCGCGCATGGCGCCGATCTTGGGGCGGCGACGTCGTCTATCACCTTCGCGCGTTCGCTCGGGGCGTCGCTTGGGACTGCGATGTTTTGGGCGATTTTGCTTGTGCCGTTAGCGTCTGCGTCGCTCGGTAGTACGGACGCGCTCTTTCATGCCGGCCATGCCGGGATTGTCGGGCTCCCGGCTGGGGAGCGCGAGCGTGTGATGGGGCTGCTTGCGACCGGGTTTCACAACGTGTTTGTGATCTCGGCCGCGATCGCGTTTGCTACGGCTTTGTTCTCGCTGTTCTTGAGGGAAGAGCCGCTCAAGACTGCGCCGCGTTCGCGGCTGGTGAAGTTGGCGCAGTGATCGTCACGTTTGCGGCGGGCGATGCAGGCGCCGCGTGCGAACGGGTATTTGGGGAATACTCGATGCATGGAAACGACGATGGAACAACGGAAGCTCGGTAATTCCGACCTTGCGATCACGCCGATGGGCTTCGGCGCGTGGGCGATCGGGGGCGGTGATTGGCGGTTTGGCTGGGGCGATCAAGACGATGCTGAATCTATTGCCGCCATACGCCGGGCAGTCGAGCTTGGTATCAACTGGATCGACACGGCGGCCGTGTACGGCTTCGGTCATTCTGAGGAGATGGTGCGCAAGGCACTTGACGGGATGACTGACCGGCCGTACCTGTTCACCAAGTGTGGCCTCGTACCGTCGGCCACCGATTCGCGGGTGCCAACCGAGAACATCAGCGCCGCTTCGATCAGACGCGAGTGCGAAGCGTCGCTCAAACGGCTCGCCGTCGAAGCGATCGATTTGTATCAGATCCACTGGCCCACCGACAACATCGAAGACATCGACGAAGCATGGGCTGCGATGGCGGAACTTCAGCGCGCCGGGAAAGTCCGATACATCGGGGTCTCGAACTTCAACGTCGCCGAACTCGAACGGGCGCTAGCGATCGCGCCGGTTACGTCGCTCCAACCTCAGTACTCGCTGGTGAAGCCCGAAGTCGAAGGCGAGATTCTGCCGTTCTGCAAGCAGCGCGGAATCGGTACGATCGTCTACTCTCCGATGGGCGCCGGTTTGCTGACCGGAGCCATGACGCGCGAACGCGCAAAGGCTTTGCCCGCCAACGACTGGCGCGCGAGTAACCCGGAGTTCCAGGAACCGAAACTTACGCAGAACCTCGAACTCGTCGCGCTGCTTGAGAAAATCGGTGCCCGTCATGGCCGCTCGGCTGGTGAGATCGCGATCGCCTGGACCTTGCACAACCCGGCGGTGACCGCAGCGATCGTGGGCGCCCGATCGCCGCGGCAGGTTGAAGGGAACATCGGTGCGCTCACATTCCGCCTGAGCGAAGAAGAATACGCGGAGATCGCTAGGCGTAGGCGTCGCTGAAGGGGAGGCTTCGTGCGCGTTTGCCGGTGGCTGCAAAGACCGCTGAGGCGACCGCCGGTGCGATCCCGGGCAAGCCGAGTTCGCCGATGCCCGTGGGCGGCTCGTGGCTCGGGAGCGCATATACCTCGATCGACGGTGCGTCGGGCATGTGGAGTACCGTGTATGTATCGAAGTTCGCCTGTTGCACGCGCCCGTGTTCGAGCGTGATTTTGCCCGTCAGGGCCGCCGAAAGCCCAAAGGTGATGGCACTCTGTGTCTGCGCTGCGACGATGGCGGGATTGACGACGGTTCCGCAGTGCACGACCGCGGTCACGTGATGCACTTTGGGTTGGCCGCCGCTCACCGACACGTCGGCGACGAGGGCGCCGACGCTGCCGTTCCAATACATTGCCGCAATGCCTTGATGCGTGCCGCGTTCACGCGGACGACCCCAGCCCGCGCGCGCCGCCGCCTCGCGCAGACATTGTACCGTTGGAGACGCGGCCGGCAGCATCGCGAGACGGAACGCCAGCGGATCTTTGCCGGCGGCGTGCGCGAGTTCATCGATGAACGATTCGGTGACGAACTCGTTCCAATTCGCATCGGGCGCGCGCCACGAACCGACCGGGATGCCGTGTTCGTAGTCTGCGACGGCGGCCGTATAGTTGGGGATCGCGTACGGGATGTCGGTAACGCCGTTTCGCGCCGATGGGTCGACGGCTTTGAATGACGGATCGTGGGCGCGTCGCGTCGACTCGGCGACGACGACGTGACGCAGCGCGAGCAGACGGCCGCGTGCGTCGATGACGCCGCGTACCGCGTTGACGCTCATCGGGCGGTACCAATCGTGTTGCGTGTCGTCTTCACGCGTCCACACCACTTTCACCGGCGCCTTGATCGCGTTGGAGACCGCGACCGCTTCCTCGATGTAGTCAGACTGAAGGCGCCGCCCGAAGCCGCCGCCGAGCATCGTCGTGTGGATGATGCATTTCTCGAGCGGTAGTCCGGTAATCGCCGCAGCTTTGGCCTGGCCGAGTGTCTGCGCCTGGGTGGGCGCCCACACTTCACAAATGCCGTCGTGCACGTACGCCGTTGCGTTCTCGGGTTCCATCGCGGCGTGCGCGAGGAACGGTCCGCGGTAGATCGCCTCGAGCGTCTTCGCGCCGTGAACATCGTCGACGCTGTGACCGCGTTGAAGCGCAATCTGCCATTGAGCCGGATCGCTCGCCATGCGCTCCGAAACCGCGAACATCGCAGCGCTGTTGAGCTGCGCGTTCGGACCTTCGTCCCACTCGACGACCAGCGCGTTCCGGCCCTGGAATGCAGCCCATGTATTGCCGGCGATGACGGCGACGCCGGTCGGCACTTCGACCGCGTCCAGCACGCCGTGAATCGCCTTGGCCTTGCGGGCGTCGAAGCTGCGGACTTTGCCGCCAAAAACCGGCGAACGCGCGATCGCGGCATAATGCATTCCCGGAACTTTGACGTCCATTCCGAACCGCGCGGTTCCGTTGACTTTCGCGGGAATGTCGAGCCGGCGAGTCGATGCAGCGCCGATGAGCTTGAACTGTGAGGGGTCCTTGAGCGACACGTTGGCCGGCACGGGGAGCGTCGCGGCGAGGGCGGCCAACGACCCGTACGTTGCGCGGCGATTCGTCGCGCGATCGATCACAACGCCGTTCTCGGTGGCGAGATGCGCGGGATCGACGCTCCATTGTTTCGCCGCAGCGGCGACGAGCATTGCGCGAGCGGTCGCGCCCGCACGGCGAAGGGGAAGCCAGGAGTCGCGCATGCTGGTGCTGCCGCCCGTCGTCATTCCCGTCGCGCCATTATAGACATAGCGCGGCGCGGCTTCGGCGATCGTGACCCGGAGCCGTTCGAGCGGGAGGTCGAGTTCTTCGGCGATCAGCGTCGGGAGACCGGTCATGACGCCCTGGCCCATTTCGGACTTGTTGAGGGTGACGGTGACCACGTCGTTCGGGTCGATGTGCAACCAGACATCGGGAGCAAAGCCGCTCGCAGCGGTTGCGGCCGAAGCTTGCGCCTCGAGACTGATACCCAACGCGAGGCTACCGGCGAATACGCCGGCCAGCTTGACGAATTCGGAGCGAGAGACCGTTGCCGTCATGCCGATTTCTCCAGTTGGCCTGCGGCACGGTGGATCGCCGAGCGTATTTGCTGATAGGTTCCGCAGCGGCAGATATTCGTCATCGCCGTCTCGATGTCGGCATCCGTCGGATGCGCATTTTGTTGCAGTAGACTCGCCGCAGCCATGAGTTGCCCCGATTGGCAGTAGCCGCACTGCGGGACTTGCTCTTCGATCCACGCCTCTTGCACCACGTGCATGCGGTCGGTTGCCAGCGACTCGATCGTCGTGATGCGCTTGCCGGCCGCAGCCGATACGGGAAAGACGCATGAACGGGTCGCTAGCCCGTCGATGTGGACGGTGCAGCAGCCGCAGAGCGCAACACCGCATCCGAACTTCGTGCCCGTCAATCCGACGACGTCGCGTATTACCCAGAGGAGCGGCATCTCATCGGGAACGTCCACGTCGTGAGGCTGTCCGTTTACGTTCAAGGATTGCATGTATGGCCTTCCGACTCGCAAGCGCTATGCCAGCGATGGTATCGGAACCGCCGCAAAAAGCGGTAAGACGATTTTTCGGGGCTACACGTGCACGATCAGGTCGTTCGCCGTTAGGGGCTTGGCGATTGCGCCGAAACGGTACGCGCCGGCGAGGACCGGGTTGATCAGGGCCGAGTCGAGCGAGGTCGCGTACTGGGAGCGGGTTCCCTTTTTCACGTCCTCGACCGTGAACTTCGTGTACTTCGCGATGATCGCGGCCGTCTCGTCCGGATGCGCGTTGGCCCAGCGGGCCGCCTCGTAGATCGCGGCGACGAACCGCCGCGCGAGCACGGCATTTTGATTGAGCCAACTCCGTGTCGACACCCACGGGCCGAGATAGAACGGCGCGATGTCGTTGAAGACGCTCTCGAGGATGCGCAGCGGCACGTCCGGGCTGCTCAAGAACGGCTCGATGGTGACGGCGGCGGCGATGTTGTTGCGCGCGAGCGCGGCCGGCATTCCCGTGAAGGGCAACTCGATGAACGCGACCTTGCTCGTGTCGGCGCCGCTCTTGCGCAGCCAGACCTGCGTTGCGATTTGGCCCAGCGTGTTGAGCGCAACGACGCCGATGCTCTTCCCTTCGAGGTCGCGGGCGCTGCGAATCGGCGAGTCCCGGACGACGGCCAGCGCGAGCGAGGGGACCTTGGTCACGACTTGGGTCCCGCTGCCGGCGAAGACGCCGAAATCGATCCCGTGGATGATCCCGCTCGCGGTTCCAACGATGTCGCCCTGCGCGCAGTCCGCCGCATTGGCTGCGACCGCGTTGAGTGCGGCCGAGACGGTCGGCTGGACGATCAGCTCGATGTTGAGCCCAGCCTTCTGGAAGAAGCCCTCGTCGCGCGCGTAGTAGGGGTTCATGTACGGCTCGGTCAGCGAGACGGCGATCCGGATCGTGCCGGGATTGCTCTGCGCCTGCGCCGCCCGCGGTAGCGTCGTGGACAGCGCGCCGCCGAGCAGCGCGAGCACGGCACCGCGGGTAAGGTGTTGCTTCTCAGACGAGGAAGCGCACTCACCCATGGAACCAACTCGCGAACGTTGTGACATCGTCGTCGTCGGCGGGGGCAGTGCGGCCTTCGCCACGGCGGTCGCCGCGCGTGAAGCGGGTGCGCAGCGCGTCATCATCGTCGAAAAGGCGCCGTTAGCGGAATCCGGTGGCAATGCGATGTTCTCCCATACCGGCTTTCGATTCGCCAATCGCGGCGCCGCCGAGATTCGCGAGTTTCTCCCTCACATTGCCGACGAGCCGTTCGCGAAGATGCACATTCCGCCTTACACGCAGGATGATTTCATGAACGACCTGGTCGCCGTGACGCAGGGCAGGATTGACCGCGCGCTTGCGACCGTCCTCGTCGAAGACTCAAACAGCGCAGTGCACTGGATGCTCCAGCTCGGCATCCCGTGGGACGTCGGCAGTCACATCGTCGTCGACGGCGAGCTGTTTTTCGGACCGGGGATCAACATTCACCCCACCGGCGGCGGGCGCGGACAGATCGCCGCCTGGCGCGAGATCGCGGCAGCGCACGGGATCGAGGTTCGGTACGACACGCCGGTTTCGGGCTTGCTCGGCAACACGCGCCGGGTCACCGGCGTGCGCGTCGACGGACCCGACGGTGAGGTCGAGATCGAAGCGCGCGCGGTGATTCTTTGCGCCGGCGGCTTTCAAGCCAGCCGCGAGATGCGCGCCCGCTATCTGCGCGGGAAGCCCGACTTCATGAAGGTCCGCGGGACGCGCCACGACACCGGCGAGGTGTTGCGGATGGCGCTCGAGCTCGGTGCGCGCGGTGCCGGCGAATGGCAGGGCGCGCACGCGACGCCGATCGACGCCGGATCGCCCGACTTCGAAGTTCCGGTGCGCAGCGACGGGATGGGCAGCTGGACGAACCGCTACAGCTACCAGTATGGAATCACCGTCAACAGACTCGGCCGGCGCTTCTTCGACGAAGGCGAAGCTCACCAAGGATACACGTACGCAAAAACGGGTGCGGCGGTACTCGATCAGCCGGGCGGGACGGCATTCCAGATCTTCGACCAAACCGGGATCGCGCTGATACGGCCGCATGCCGAGATGCACCTCGAAACGAAGGTCGAGGCCGGCACGCTCGAAGCGCTGGCCGACGCCCTGCAGATTCCGCGCGAACCGTTGCTGGCGACGATCGCGGCCTTCAACGCCGCGATCGACGGAAGCAAGCCGTTCGATCCGACACAGTCCGACGGTCGCACGACGGCCGGCGTCAATCCGCCGAAGACGAATTGGGCGACCGCGATCGTCGCACCGCCGTTTCGCGGCTATCCGATTACGGGCGGTGCGACGTTCACCTTCGGTGGGCTCGAGATCACGACCGACGCACAGGTCGTCGGCATGACCGGCCGGCCGATCGAAGCGTTATATGCCGTCGGCGACATCAGCGGCATGTTCTTTCACAACTATCCGGCGTTCACCGGACAAACGCGCAACGTCGTCTTCGCGCGTCGCGCCGCACGCCACGCGCTGCGCTCTTGCTAACGGTAAGGCTGGACGAGAACGTCGATCGATGTACCGTGATCCGCAACGCGGCAACTCGGGCCGCTGCCGCCGTGAGCGGCGATGCTGTTGACCTTCGTGAAGATCTGCACGTTGCAGACGATGTGCATACGAGCCGGATCCATGATGGTCAGGAGTGGCGCCCAAGCGTTTGAGTGGTGGTGTGTGTCACGTTCAAATGTCCGCACACGATCGTTCGCGAGGCTGTCGCCGGTCCTACCGGTACCGGGGCTGCACAATTGCGAGGAAAATGTGAAGGTGCTATTGACGTTGATGTCACTTCCCATCGCGTTCCTCACATGAAGGGCGAACGTGGATGGGTGGTCTGCAAGCGCAATAGTCGTGAGCGACGAAAAGGCCAATAAGAACGAGAGAAGAGTCCGCACGGGGCCTCCGTTTCGTGGTGTATGAACGCTTGCTTGCCTACATACGGCGGCCGGCTTTTTTTATCCCGAGTTCGTCGAGGGACAGCCACCCAGCTCGCAGACGACTGCTCCGTGTTACTCTCTACGCATGAGCGACAAAGGGAAGCCGCCGCCGGATTTCGCGATGGTACGTGCCGTCGAAATTCTAGCGCAGATCGCCGAGAAGCAGCTGAAGTCAGCGCACGTGCTGCCGCCGCCGATCGATGTGCCGATCATTCTGTTCAACGAACACATCATGTTCGTCATCGGGAAGACGCAGCGCGCGGCGGTTATCGCCGAACTCGGACCCGGCTATGCCTTTCCGACGAAAGGCTGGGAGTCGTATGCGATGCACGAGGGGACCACGCGGTGTCTCCTGAGTGCGCTGTATCGCGACGACGTGCTGGTCGGCATCGATTATTATGTCGCACCGGCAAATCGCGTGCCCGAATTGCGCGCGGGTAACTTCGGCGAATTCCGTTTCGTGCCGGGCCAGATCATGATCGGCAGCGACATGCTGCGGTTGGATGAACGCTTTGTAGCGGTTGCCGAGGGTCCCGACAATCGGACGTTTGCGCATGCCTTCGAAGTGCGCTTCCCGGGAGGCATTGCGTACGTGCAAGGCACCGGCGGCCACGTGCAGCGGCTCGTGCTCTACGCAATCGGCTAGCCGGGCCCGTGTTCGATTTCGTCGACGCGATTCGGGTAGAAGGCCAGATGGTCTTTGATTGCGGCAACGGCTTCGTAGGGTGCTTCGTACGTCCACACGGCGTTGACCGCGCGCTCGCCGCCCGCCGCGATGCTATAGTAGGCCGCGTCGCCTTTGTATGGGCAATACGTCGCGTTATCGGTGCGCGCGAGCAACGTCATGTCGACGTCGGCGCGCGGGATGTACTGCACGGGTGCATAATCGCTCTCGCGTAGCGTCAGCGCGTTGCGCGAATCGGCGATGAGCTTGCCGCCTGCCAGCACGCGCACGCGTCCGGCACTCGGCTCGATTGTGATCGGATGATCGGCGCTCGGGATCTTAATGGTTTTCATGCAGCAGTTCTGTCTCCATAGGAATTAGTCGAAGGGTTGACCCGGGAAGATGTTGTCGACCGCGATCGTTCGCGTCCCGTCCTCGTCGCGCACGACGAACTTTCCGCCCGAGTAGAACGAGGCGCCCGTCACCGCGCCCGATTTGCTCAGGATGTAAAACGTGAGGCCGAAGCGCGGCGTACCGCGCGAGTTGATGAGCCGCTTGTCGGTCGTCACCGCCCGGACCCTGCGCAACGCCTCGACCGCGGCGTCCTTGGGCGAACGCCCCGCGCGCATCCGTTCGATGATGTACATCGACGAGAGCGTGTAGAGGTTCGATTCGCCGCGACCGGTCGAGCCGACGGCGCCGACCTCGTTGTCGACATAGAGTCCGGCGCCCAAGATCGCCGCGTCGCCGGTGCGGCCGGGGATCTTCCAGGCGAGACCACTCGATGAGTTCACTGCGCAGACGTCCCCGGCGGCGTTGATCCCCGCGCAGACGATCGTTCCCCAATAGTGCTGGATGTCGACTAAACCGTCGCGGATCATCGACTCGGCAGCGGAACTGATCCGCTCGCGCTTGGCCGGATCGAGGTAATGATCGGGGTCGATGCGGCGCTTCCATTCGTGCCACAGCGCGCGCGAGTGCTCGGTGTTCAAGTCGGCTTCGATCGGGAAGCCCATCGCGCGGGCAAACTGCTGCGCGCCCGCACCGGCGAGCAGCTGGTTGTCGGTCTGCTCCATGACGGCCTTCGAGACGAGCGACGGCGTCTTCACCCCTTCGATCGCCCCGACACCGCCCGCCCAGCGCTTGGGGCCGTGCATGCAGCACGAGTCGAGCTGTACGACCCCGTCGGCGTTCGGCAGTCCGCCGTACCCGACGCTGTCGTCGAGCGGGTCGAGTTCGTTGATGCTTACGCCGGCAACGAGCGCATCGAGCACGTCCTCCCCGCGCACGATCCCATCAAAGGCTCGCTCGACGCACGTCTGCGTCCCCCCGTTTCTAAACTGGTTGCCGTTCACCGTAGCGAGGACGATCGGCTTGACCGGCCGGCTCAAGAGGATCGCCGGCGCCGCGCTGCCGACGCCGAGAAATTCCGTTCGGTTGAGCTTCATGATTGCGGCTCACTCTTCGCCGTGAGGCCGTCCGCGGCTTCAAAAATACGGCGCATTGCCGCGCCGAGTCCGCCGACGTGCTCCGTGAGCACGGTCGCGTGATCGCCGCTAACGGAGTGGCGCCGGACGCGCGCGACATGACGCCATCCCATGGACGGGTCACCCGACATTCTTGGTTTATCGTCGTCGGCCCAAATCAAGTCGATTGAACGCGCCGTGCGTTTCGGAAAATAACGCAGCAGACGATCGCTGTAGATCCGGTCGGCGGGTGTCGTCGGGGCGGGCGGGTGCCATAGTTCGTCAATTGCGATTAAAATCTCGGCGGGGGACGATCGCGTGCGCACCGCGTTGGCAATGCTGCGCACGGTTCGGTAGACGAGCGTGGTGCCGCGTTGCGAGAGGAGCCTGCAAGCACGCGACGTCAATGCCCAGAGCGGTTCCAGTAACGCGTTCGGAGCGGCACTCGCAACAAGCGCGACAACATCGACGGTCGAGCCGGCATTTTCCAGCCTGCGCGCTACTTCAAATGCAACCACGCCTCCTGCGCAGAAACCGGCCAGACGATACGTCTGTGAAGGTACCGCAGTTGCGATCATCACGGCGTCGGCCGCGGCCATCGCGTCGATGCTTTCGGGAATCGAATCGCCCAGCGCGCCGTTCGGGCGAACGAGGTAGACCGGCTGTTCCGAGTCCAACGCGGTCGCCAGGAAGCGAGCATATAAGCCGCCGCCATTGACGTCGCTATCGTAAAAGAACAGTGGTGGACGCGAACCGGTAGCGCGCAGCGCGACGATCCGATTGCGGTGCGCGTCGTTCGTTTGGGCGAGTACCGCTTGCGCAAGCTCCCGAATGGTCGGCGCGAATAATAGCGTATCCGTGGACAGCGTGACGCCGAGGTCTGCTTCGATTCTGGTTATCACGCGGATCGCTCGCAACGAATCGCCGCCGGCCGCGAAGAAGTTTTCGTCAAGTGCCACCGGCGCGTACTCGAGAACATCTTCCCAAATGCGCAATAGCGCTTGCAGTAACGAATGGTCTTCGCCGGGTTTCGGATCGAGCTGCGCGACGCGTGAGTCTCGAGCGAATGTGTCCGTTAACTCACGCCGGCGAATCTTTCCGCTGCCGTCTCGTGCGATCGCCGATACCAGGTGCACGATGTTCGGGACAGCCGGGCGCGGTAGGATCAGCGCCGCGTGCTCGATCAGCTGTCTCTCGGTCACCATCGCGTCCGCGCGTGGGACAACGGCTACGGCAACGTGCTGGCCCAGGGTCGGATGCGGCAGCGGAAAGGCAACGGCATCTGCGACTGCGGGGTGCGCGCGCAGCGCCTCCTCGACGTTGCCCGGTGCGACTTTCTCACCACCGACGTTGATGAGTTCGTTCAGCCGTCCCGTGATATAGAGGTAGCCGTCGGCATCGATGTGCCCCGCATCGCCCGTGCGGTACCAGCCCGTCACCGGATCGACGATCGGCCCGCGCTCGCCGCCCGCATACGACGGCGCAACATTTGCTCCGCGAATGGCGACTTCACCATCAAAAATGGCAATCTCGCAGCCCACCGGGCGACCGACCGAGCCGAGTTTACGCGCGAGCGGCGGGGGCGGATTGAGGGCGGACGTCGGCGCTTCGCTCGTGCCGTAGCTTTCCAGCACGGGTACGCCGAGTGCCGCTTCGAGATCGACCGCTACCTGCCGATCGAGCGGCGCCGACGTCGATCGAATGAACCGCAGGCAGTGATCGAACGGCGCCGCCTCGCGCCGTATATAGGCCAACACGTCTCGATGCGCGGTCGGCGACGCCGTATACCAGGTGGGCTTGTGGATTCGCAATCCGTCCACGAGCGCCGCCGCGCCGATCTCCAAAGGGCAAACGACGGATGCTCCGGCTACCAGTGACGCTCCGATCACGTGAGTGATAGCGTGCACGTGATGCAACGGCGTCGCATTGAGGCACCGGTCCGCCGGCTGCAGGTTCAGCGCATCGACGATCGAGTTGAGGATGTGCATGAGCCGGGGCATGGTGTGCGGTACGATTTTGGAGAACGCGGTCGTGCCTGAGGTGCGCAGGAGCAATGCTACATCCTGGGCATACTCGGGGACGCGCTCCCGGCGCTGATACGGCTCGTCCGCGTGTACGTCGAAGACGCCGGCGGCCGCCTCAGGTGCAGCGATCATCCGCAAGATACCGACGCCGTGCCGGTTGAATGCGTCTCGATGCCGCAGGATCGCGGCCGCATCCGCGAGCACGAACGCCGGCATGATATCGGCCAGAAACGCGTCGATTTCGGCCGGTGGACGGCTCGGATCGAACGGAGCGCAGATCCCGCCGGACATCGCAGCAACGATGGCGGTGAACAGCTCCGGCCCGTTCGCTGCAGCGACGGCAATGACGGGATTCTCGGCCGGCACCCAATCCGCAAGAGCCGCGCCAAGGGCATCGAGGTGCGCAGCAAGCTGCTGATACGTGCACGTCGTGCGCGCCGTTGCAAGCAGCGCCGGAGCGTCCGCGTGCAACGCCGCGTGGGCGCTCACCGACGCCTCAAGCGAGCTGCGCAAACGGTTAGCGCACGTGCGCCGGCGTGCGTTCCGGTGCCGCCCCCGTTTGCTCTTCGGCAACCAGCTTCGCGAGGACGCGCTGCACGCGGACCGCGCCGGCGTCGACCTCCAGGAGTGCGAGACGGCGATTGCCGACTTCGTTCATGCGCGCTTGCTGCGCTTCGATCACCGGCGCGTCTTGCGCTTCGAACGCATACTTCCGGCCGACGGAGATCGTCTCGCGAATCTTGAGATCTTCTTCGAGCGGGCGCGGCGGGACGGTGAAACGTACGGCCCCAAAGTGATAATGCGTTGACTGTTCGCTCTCCGGCGTTAGCAAATGTAAACCGAAGTAGCCGGTGCCCGATTCTTTCGGCGTGCCGGGTTCGCGCACGCCGGTATCGAGAATCATGTAGCTCGGCGGACGCCAGTGCATCAATAGCCAGCTATCGACGTTCTTTCCGTCATTTCGGAACATCATGTTGGTCAGCGACGGTACGGGGACGTCGTACGACCAGCGCGCGATCGTAACGGTATCGCCGTCCTGCGTCACGTTGACGTCGTCGTTGACGGTGCCTGTCAGAACGCCGGCGTGGAGAAACGGCACGTGGCTGAGATCGAGCAAGTTGTCGACGATGAGCCGGTAGTCGGCTTTGATCGTCATGTAGTTGCGCGTGCTGATGTGTTCGGGCCGTGCGTCGTCGAGACACGAGTAATCGGGAATTTCTCCGGGATCGCCGGTTCCCGCGCCCATCCAGACCCATACGAGCGAGTATTTCTCGGTGACTTGGTACGAACGAACTTTCGCGGCCGGCGGGATTTTGTGATCGGTGTGCGGATTGAAAACGCACGTGCCCGTGCGATCGAATTCGAGGCCGTGATACGCGCACGCGATGCGGTCGCCGTCTTTCGCTTTGCCGAGCGAGAGCGGTGCCAAGCGATGCGGGCACGTGTCCTCGAGGGCGACGATCTCGCCCGATTCGGTCCGGTAGAAAACGATCGGCTCGTCAAGAATGCGGCGCGGGTGGAGGTCGCGGTCTTTGATGTCTTCGGACCAAAAGGCTACGTACCATGAGTTCTTGGGCCAAATCGCTGCCATGGTCACCTCGGCGTAGGGGCGGTGAAACGTTGTAGTAAGATTGTACGGGCTTTAGATAACTCTCCTTGGTCGCTGGGCCCGTTCATCACTTAGGGCGTCGCCATGAGGGGCAGCAACAGCTGCGAAGGATGCTGCGCATCGTGGTAGATCGTATCGGCACCGACGTGCCGCGGACCGTACGTGTGGGTGAAGATGTTGTCGGTAACGGGTGAGTCGCCGTTTGCGAGCTCTAAGCGAATGCGGCTGCCCTTCTTGAACAAATAGGCCGTCGGCATTACGGCAATGTCGAAGCGATAGATGTGATTCGGACTGAGCGGCTGCATGACTGCGTCGGTGTACCAGGGAGCGTGGGGTAAGGACCACACCGCGTCGAGCGCGCGATGCGACGCGCGCAGCCAGCCCTTCGTGACGATGCGCGAACGCGGATTGATGTCTTTCGAGCGCTCGTCGGCCGGCTGCGCCGCTTGATCCGAGAGCTTTATGAAGAAATCCGTGTCGGTATTGGTCGATGACGCATACAAAATCAGTTCGATCGGTCCCGTCACTTGCGTGTCGCGATCGAGCGGCGGCGTGGTGAAGGTGAGCACGCGCCGCACCGGATCGGGCCGTCCGTCCGGCCCTTTGCCGACGACACCATACTGCCAGCCCGGATTCGGATAGGCGAACACCGTACGCGGCAGCGTTCCCGCCGCAGGCGCACCGGTATCGAGCAGCCCGTCGTTGAGCGACGTCACGCTGCTGGTCGGGCCGGCCGCGAGCGAATATGCCTGATAGGTGATGCCCGCGGGCGGCCAGGTGTTCGCGGTCAGCACTTGTTCCGTATTGTTGAGTACGTAACGCACCGGCGGCGCCGTCACGTAGTCCGTTTGCTGTCCCTTCAGGCACCAATCGTAGAACGGGAGCAGGTAGGTTTGGTGGAAGTTGGTGCTCGCATAGTCGGCGACCGCCGCTTGGACGTCACCGCCGCCAAAAACGAGCAGCTTCTTCGGTCCGCGAACGCGCTCGAAGCCGACGATGTTGCCGTTGAGATGCAAGTCGACTTTGCCCCACACACCGATCGAGAACGTCGGCACGGTTGCTGTGGCCAAGCCTTCGGCCGCCGTCCGTTCTTTCCAAAAGGCGTCATAGAGGTTGTGGCGGCCGGATTGAAACGTGTAATCGTATGGGATCTCGCGCGGCGCGCCGGTTTTTGGATACTGGTTCAAATAGCGAACCAGATTCCACCAGCCGACGGGATAGTCGCCGGGAATGCCGCCGGTGTAAGCCGACGCGTGATAGGTATCGATGTTGCCGTCGTACGGTGCGATGCATGCGAGATGCGGCGGATGCTGCGTTGCCATGAACCATTGTGAGCGCGCGTAATACGACTGACCGACGCCGCCGATCTTGCCGTTGGACCACGGCTGTTTTGCGAGCCACTCGATCGCTTCATAGAGATCGCGCTGCTCGCGTTTCGATTGATACGTATATGTTCCGCCGGAACGGCCGGTGCCGCGCGTGTCCATGTGGACGTACGCGTAGCCGTGATCGTTGTAGAAGCGGATCGGCCCGAGTTCGGAAAACGGAAAGATTGCCGACGGCGGGATCGCGTCGTTATCGAAGCGATACGGCGAGGCGGCGAGTAACACGGGCATTCTGCGGCTTGCGGCCCGCGGCAGATACACCGCCGCCCGGATGACGACCCCGTCGCTCATCGGAATCGCGATAATACGATCGGGCGACGGCTGCGCCGTGTCCTGCGCCGCAGCCGGCGCGAACGCCAAAAGCGTGGCGATGAGCGCGGCGCCCACGACGTGCTTGATCATCAGCATTCGAAAACCCCTACGGTGTGAACAAGATGCCGTTGACGTCGACCGGCTTCTTTAGGACGCCGAGGTCGAGCATCGCATTGGCATAAAAACGGTAATCGTCAGCGGTTGCGGTTGGAGAGAACCTTGCTCGCGGTCCCGAGAAGCCGAGATATTTCGCTTCGATCGCCGTCGCTTGATCCGGATTAGCAGCGATATATTGTTCGCCTTCCAGGATCGCGGCATTAAAGCGCACGATCGTGTCGCGGTGGCTCATCGCCCACGACCGAGTCGTCGTGTAACCGATGAGCAACACGTCGCTGCGCAATTCGGAAACGTAATCGGTGAGTTTGTAGCCGGCGCCGTCCGCGATCAGGCGGCTGCGGAACGGTTCGATTGCCGCGACGGCATCGACCGAGCCGCGTGAAAGAAATGCGGCCATCTGCGGAAACGGTACCTCGACCCACGTCACGGCGCTGGTGGGCACGCCTTTCGATTTTACCCACTCACGGGCCATGACGTCGAGGCCTCCATACAGTCCGGGGACCCCGACCTTCTTGCCCCGCAGATCCTCGGCACTGTGAATGTTGGAGTCTTTGCCCGCGATCAACGCGATCGTCGGGTGATCGCGGGTGTGGTGGCTGATCCCCCGCACGTTCACGAGGTCGAGCCCGCCTTCGCGCGAGAGCAACAGCACGGTCGGAGGCACGCCGCCGATATCCGCCGCCCCGCCGACGAGCGCCGCCGGAATATTATTCGAGACCCGCTCTACGTTGAGCGTGACGTCGAGGTTACGCTTGGCGAAAAACCCCATGTCTTTGGCGACGAAGGCGGGCAAAAAATCGTTTGCCGGCGGGTAAGCGACGGTCAGCGTTTCGGCACCGGCCGCCAGCGGCGCGACGAATGCCAGCGTTATTGCCGTGGCGATCGTCGCGAGGGCACGCCGTCGCGCGGACGTTGGAAAGTTCATTTGGCACCTGCGAGCGTAAGGTGAAGTTCGGAAGTCCGGCATCATTGCGTCGGGTGCGGGGAAGTACCTGGGCGTTACCGGGGGCCTTCGACCGGACGCCGTAATGGGGCGTTATGACGGTTACGGCCGAGGGCGATCTGCTCTGGACTCCGAGTGCGGCATTTGCGGCGCAAACCAATATCGCGCAGTTCATGAAGTGGCTGCGGGACGAGCGCGGCCACGCGTTCGCGGACTACGAAGCGCTGCGGCGCTGGTCCGTCACGGAGACCGAACCGTTTTGGGCGGCGATTTGGGATTACTTTGCGGTAGAATCGTCGCGTCCGTACGACCGGGTGCTGACATCGTCGATCATGCCGGGTGCGCGCTGGTTCCCGGGTTCGCTCGTGAACTATGCCGAGCACGTGTTGCGCGGCGGCCGCGGCCGAGGCGAACGCATCGCAATCCATCATCGCTCGGAGCTGCGTGCCCCGGCAGACGTCACGTGGGCCGAGCTCACCGCTCGCGTTCACGCCGTTGCATCCGGCTTACGGGAACTCGGGATCGTTCCCGGCGACCGCATCGTTTCGTACATGCCGAACATCGTCGAGACGGTCATCGCGATGCTCGCCACAACCGCCATCGGCGCGGTGTGGTCATCGGCCGCACCGGAGTTCGGCGCAGGCGCGGTGATCGATCGCTTCGCGCAGATCCGCCCCCGGCTCGGCTTTTTCGCCGACGGCTACACCTACGCGGGTAAGGAACTGGATCGGACTTCGGAGGCGCGCGCGATCGTCGCGGCGCTGCCGACGCTCGAGCACGCGATCGTGCTGCCCTATTTGAACCCCGATGCGCGCTTCGGCTTTTCCATACCGGAGATGACGTGGGCTCAGCTTGAGGCTTCGAACGCCGGCGTACCGGCGGACTTTCACTACGAGCGGGTTCCGGAAGATCATCCTCTCTGGGTGCTCTTCACTTCGGGGACGACGGGTCTTCCCAAGGCGATCGTTCACGGCCACATCGGCATCATCATCGAAACGTTGAAGAACCTCGCATTTCATATGAACCTCGGGCCGGAATCGACGATGTTCTTTTACAGCACGACCGGTTGGATGATGTGGAACCTGCTCGTCAACGCGATGATGCTCGGCACCAAGATCGTGCTGTACGACGGACACCCCGCGTATCCCGAACCCGACTTGCTGTGGACGCTGGCCGCAAATGCGCGCGCAACGCAGTTCGGCGCGAGTCCGGCGTACGTTCAAATGATGCGGCAGCGGGGCGTGTGTCCGCGGCTCACGCACGACGTTTCGTCTTTCGCGTCGATCTTGTTGTCGGGCTCCCCGGCGACCGCGGAAACCATCGCGTGGTTTTATCAGGACGTCAAAGCGGATCTGTGGGTCACCTCGCAATCGGGCGGAACGGAGTTCTGCAGCGGTCTCGTCGGCGCCGTGCCGATTCTGCCGGTCTACGCCGGCGAAATTCAAGCGCGCGGTCTCGGGATGGACGTCCAGGTGTTCGACGACGCAGGCGCGCCCCTCATCGGCGAGATCGGCGAACTCGTGCTGACCACGCCGGCGCCGTCGATGCCGCTACGGTTCTGGGACGATCCCGGCAACGAACGATATCTCGCAGCCTACTTCGATCGCTATCCGGGCGTGTGGCGGCACGGCGATTTCATGAAGATCAACGAACGCGGCGGGTGCTACGTCTACGGGCGTTCGGATGCAACGCTCAACCGGTTCGGCGTGCGCATCGGTTCGGCCGAAGTGTATCGCGTGCTCGACGAGATGCCGCAGATTGCGGAATCGTTGATCGTCTGCCTCGAATTGCCCGACGGTGGTTTCTATATGCCGCTGTTCGTGAAGCCGGCTCCGCACCAAACCTTCGGGGCCGATATGCAGGCGGCAATCGTCACGTCACTGCGAACGCAATGCAGTCCGCGCCACGTTCCCGATGCAATCTTCGCCGTGCCGGCAATTCCGTACACGCGCTCGGCTAAGAAGATGGAAATCCCCATTCGGCGGATTCTCACCGGCTCGGCCGCCGCCGAGGTCGCGAGTCCGGAAATGTTGGCCGATCCGGCATCGCTGGATTGGTACATTGCGTTCGCCGCCGAAGCGCCCGAGCTCGCGCCGTTCCGAACTTAAGCCGAAGCGGCGGCGACCGGCGGAGCCGGAGAGAAATCGCCGCAAACGCGATCGAATATCTCGCGCGCGTTCTCCGGAATCGCGTCGCCGCGCCACGCGACGTGCTGATCGGGACGGATGAGCGCGAAGCCGGCTTGATAGAGCTCGGCCAAACGCGGTTCCTTCGGTGCCGCCACGTCGAACGGCACGCCGCGCGCCGCGGCGGCTGCGGTGAAGCGAGCGACGCCCTCGGGATCCGCTTCGCTTAGCACCAGCAAGGTAAAGCCCAACCCGAAGCGATCGTAGAGCGAAGAGCCGTCGGCCAGCCACGCATGCGGCGCTACGCGTCCGGGGCGTGCCGACGGGATGTACGTTGAGTAATCGGCGGCGGGAGCGGGCGTGCCGTCGCCGACGAGCAACGGCGAACCGTCGTAATGATATCCGAGCACCACGCCGAGCGTATCGAACTCGCGACGTTTCGCGGCGACGATCGCTCGGCCGGCTTCGGCGCGGACCCGCTCGCCTTCGGGTCCCTCAGCGTCGATCTCGTCGCGGACGAGGCTGTTTCCGAGGATCGCTTGGTTTGCCACGGCTTCGTTGAGGACCACGAGATGCACGGGCCGGCGTTCGCTTTCGTACGCGTCCAATAACTCCGCACCGCCCCAGCCTTGCAGCGTCGCTGCAAGCTTCCAGCCCAGATCGACGGCATCGCCGATGCCCATGTTCATGCCGAAACCGCCGAAGGGCGGATGCGTATGGCACGCATCGCCGGCGAGAAAGATCCGCTTGTCGCGATACGAGCCGGCAATGAGCGAACTCGACGTCCACGGGTCCGTGGCGAGAACTTCGGTTGCGACCTCGACACCAGCTGCGATCCGGAGGATCTCGCTTGCGTCCATGTGCTCGACATCCGGGCCGTTGGGGATGATCGGAACGCCGAGAAACCATTTGCCCTCGACGCCGTCATCCATCGGACCGATGATGATCGGTAAATCGCGGTTCACGAACCAGTAGTGGATCGCTTTGCCGAACGGATGCGACGCGGCGAGATCGGGCGCGTAGAAGATGAGGTTGACGAAACGAGCGAGATCGTGCTTGCCCTCCATCTTCACGCCGATGAGATTGCGCACGCGGCTGTGTACGCCGTCGGCGCCAACCATATACGATGAGCGAATCGTCGCGCGCTCGCCGGAAACGACATCGACGACCTCGGAGCGTACCTCGCTCGGCGACTGTTCCGTCGTCTCCAAACGGCAATTGAAGCGCACGCTCACGTTCGGCAGCGCTTGTACGCGCTCCAGCAGCACGTTCTCGAGCGTATATTGCGGAACCCATTGCGAGGATTCCGAATACCACTCGTTCCGTTCGGGCGAACAGTTGAGCGCGTTCTCGAAAATCGCCAGCAAATGCCCGGTGAAGCTCGTCACGAACAGCGCCCGCGCCGGGTAGTCACGCGGGATCGGTGAGACTTCCCGCAGACGTTCGGCGATGCCCCAGCGCCGCAAGTGCTCGCGCGTGCGGGTATTGGTCGTCTTGGCGCGTGGGGCTTTGCCGACGCGATCGTTTTTCTCGACCACGATGCAGTGGATACCGCGCTGACCGAGTTCGATCGCAAGCGAGAGCCCCACCGGGCCGGCGCCGACGATGAGGACGTCGGTCACGGGCGCGGCGCCTGCCAGATCAGTTCGCTCGCCGGAAACGTCTTATCGATCACATCGTATTTTGCGCTGGCGTCGATGACGGGTTGGATCATCGACGCACTCAACGTCGTGCCGTACGTTGCGCGTGCCATCGTTGAGACGACGGCCGGATCGAGCTTTGCGTATCTCACGAGAATCTCGGCCGATTCTTTTTGGTGCGTGTTGGCCCAGATTGCCGCTTGGCGCAGGGCGGCGACGAAGCGGTTGGCGGTGGCGGGATTTGCCTGCAGCCATGCCGGCGGCGCAAAATATCCCAACTCCATGAAAGTCGGCGCGATGCCGTCGAGCACGTTGCCGAGCGATCGCGCGATGCCTTTGAATGATGACGCGAAGGGCTCGACGGACGTCACGGCATCGACGCGATGCTGTACGAGGGCCTGGCCCATTTGCGGAAACGGCAACTCGACGAATTTGAGCGATTTGGCATCACCGCCGTGCGTATCGACCCACGACATCGCCGAGACTTGCTGCATGCTCTTGAGCCCGCTGATGCCGATCGTCTTCCCGTTGAGATCGGCCCCCTTGGTGATCGTTGAGTCGATCGCGACCATGAGCGGGTCGGTGAGCGTGTGACCGGTGATGATCGCCGCGGGTGCGATGTACTTGAAATCGACCCCGTGCAGATGGGCGAGCGCGACGGTGGTGATGGGCCCGACCGACACATCGATTGCGCCGGCCGCAAGCGCCGCGGCTGCTTGCGGGCCGCCGGGCATCGTCTGAATGTTGACCGTCAAGCCGGCGTTCTTGAAATAGCCGAGGTCCAGTGCGTAGTAGACCGTGCCGATCGTATCGAGCGGAATGGCGCCGACATTGATGACGGCTGGGGCATCCGCCGCTGCGGCCCGCAACGCCGATGGAACGAGTAGCGCGGAGGTAGAAAGCGCAACGCTGCGACCGAGAAATGCGGCTCGATTGACCATAGGGTTTCGCCCGTTTGCGAGGGCCCGCAGCCTTCCTCCTACAAATGTCGCAGACATGACCGTGCAAGCCGTCCCCAGCTCCGACATCGACCTGTGGACCGACGCGGCGCTGAGGGATCCGTATCCGCTCCATCGGGCGTTACGCGATCTCGGTCCGGCCGTTTGGCTGCCGCGTTTCGAATTCTACGCGCTCGCGCGCTATGCCGATGTCAAACGAACGTTAGCCGACTCGGAAACATTCGTCTCGGGACAAGGCGTGGGGATGAATCAAGCGATCAACACGACGATGCCGGGAAACATTCTGGCCTCCGACGGTGACGTTCACGATACCCTGCGACGCATCGTCGGTGCACCGTTCGGCACCGCCGCAATCCGATCGCTGCGTGCCGCGATCGCCGAGGAAGCCGAGCGCGTCGCGGATGCCGTCATGACGAAGAAGCATTTCGACGGCGTCACCGAGCTTGCGTGGCACTTGCCGCTGATGGTCATCTCGAAACTCGTCGGTCTGCCCGAGGCAGGCCGCGAACGGATGCTCGTATGGGCATCGGCAACGTTCGACGCACTCGGTCCGCCCGGGCCGCGATTTCAAGCCGCAGCTCCGGCATACCGGGAACTGAATACGTATGTCGCCACGCAAGCCGTACCCGGGAACCTCGTGCCGGGAAGCTGGGGCGACGAAATTTATGCGGCGGCAGCGCGTGGCGAAATTCCGATCGAAGATTGTCCCAAGCACCTCGTCACGTATATCACGCCGAGTCTCGACACGACCATCTTCGGGATGACCAACGCCCTCTGGCTCTTTGCCGAACACCCCGAAGCGTGGGACGCGTTGCGCCAAGAGCCCACGTTAATCGGCAATGCCGTGTCGGAAGTACTGCGGCTCGAGTCACCGGTCCAATACTTCACGCGCGTGTGCACGCGGGATACCGTCATCGGTGACATGCCGCTAGCGGCTGGTTCGCGGGTGCTGCTCTGCTTTGGATCCGCCAATCGCGACGAGCGCGCGTGGGATGAACCCGAACGCTTTGACGTTCGGCGCGATGCGAAAAACCAGCTCGCGTTCGGTCACGGTGCGCACGAGTGCATCGGCATGCCCCTCGCTCGCTTAGAGATGCACGCCCTCATCACGGCACTTGCCAAACGCGTTCGCCGCTTCACCGTCGACAAACCGGTCCGTGCGCTGAACAACCTCTTGCGCGGGTTCGAACGTTTACCGATGACGGTCGAGTGAGCGGCAAACTAAGGAGAGACGCTATCGCGCGCGTACCTTGCTTTCCGGAATTGCATACCGCTTGTTCGTGATGCTGAACCGTGTTATTATGGCGCAACTCAGCAAGGCCTCGGTTGGTGTGGGGCGAGTCGGCTGGCGTGGGTCGTTTTAGATTCGCGCACCGTTGTCGTTGGACTTACCGAGCATCTCGCGCTACGGGCGCGGAGGGGTCGGATCGATGAACGGTTTTTTTGTTGCGCGACGACTGGCGGTCGTGGCGCTCTCAATGTTTGCGCTGTCTGTTCAGGCATCGGCGCAGACGTCGCTCAACTTGCCGAAAGGCGCATCGCTTGCGCTTCTTGTTACCGCCGGAGCAGTCGGTGATGCGTCGGGATTTAAGCTCACGGGAACGATGCAACTGCCGGCCTGCAACGTAGCACACGTGCAGCAGATTCCCGACGGCGTCGATCCCAAGCCCGGCGTTCAGCCATGGGTCGTCGTGTATCTTCAGCCCACGGCACAAACCGTATGCCCGCACAATATCGCAATCGTGCCGATCCCCACGAATCATTTCAGCGTAAAGCCTATGCCTAAATCGGTGGGAGTTTACAGCTCGAAATTCGGTACGTATGGACATCCGCAGACCGTCGCCGTCGCAATCCCCTAAATAGGAGGCGCTCAATGGCCGCTGTTTCGTTCGCAACCCAAATTTTGCCGCTATTTACCGCCGGGGACATCGCATGCATGACGCCGCACGGCGTCACGCTGAACTCGTACGCCTATATGTCGGATGCAACCGA
>Ga0182016_10001684_pt1 | contig 26726 bp, 26 predicted proteins | sample 712S2MmetaG_FD_120491 | JGI IMG/M metagenome (GOLD analysis project Ga0182016, IMG submission 120491) | Permafrost microbial communities from Stordalen Mire, Sweden - 712S2M metaG | ecosystem: Environmental > Terrestrial > Soil > Wetlands > Permafrost | place: Sweden: Stordalen | collected...
GGCGCTCCGGGACGGTGGATGCCGCTCGCGAAGAGGGTCGAGATGAGTCTCGACCCAGCAGGCAGGAGTGCCTGCGCCACGAAAACGGGCTCACTGCAAATTCCACGACATCAGGAGTTCTGAAGGGAGCGTTAGTTGGCGATTGAATAGGTTATTTCCACACAGGACCTTAGAGCAGGCTGAGGCGGATTTCTTACAAGCTTCCGCCGCGTTGCCTGGCCCGGCCCAACATCCACGCCCCGGTGACCACCGCGCAGGCCAGCATCGCCACGCGCACATATACCGCCAAGTGCATCGGCGGGTCGCCGAGCAATTGGCGGAACAGGCCGAAACTCGCGCTGGTGGTGCAGAATCCGAAATACGCGCGTTCCCCGGCCCGGCCGGAGATGCCTGTCAACCACAGCAGGATCGAGCTGACGATCACATAGATGCCGGCGACCATCCAGGCCGATACCGGGGACGCCCGGTGCAGAGCACCCACGGTGGTAAACAGGCCGAACGTGGCGACGCCCAGGAAGACCACGGAATGAACCAGCGCGACGATCACCCGCTTGCGCGTGGTCAGGATGGTGTAGCCAATCATGCGAAGGCTCAGGATATCACTCGAACGGCTGACCGAATCGCAGCTCGTTCGGCTCCCAAGTGCTTCCAACGAGCCGACGCCCGTAGTGCGTCCGCCGGCTTTGGAAAATATACTGGTAACGCTACTGGAGATATTTTAATAACGGGAGCTTGGTTACACACGCATGAAGATCTATTTCGGATTCACCGTGGCCGGGGACCGGTCGTCGGTGAGCACCGCCCGCCGGCTGGTTGAATTGTTGGAAGCCATGGGCCATGAAGTGCTAACGCGTCACCTGGTGAGCGACGCCGCGGCGCAAATGGACCGCAGTATTACCCCGCAGGCCGTTTATGAGCGCGATATGAACTGGCTGCGGGAGTGCGATATCTTTATCGCCGAGGTGTCCGGCTCCTCGTTCGGACTGGGGTTCGAGACCGGCTATCTGTTGGGGTCGAGTGAAAAGAAGGTGGTGCTGTTCTACCGCCGCGATGCCGCGCCCCGCATCTCTCTGCTCATCACCGGGAATACTCACCCCAACTGCCGTCTGGCGCCGTACTCCGAGCCGGAGGAAATCGAGGTGCAACTGCGCAGTACAATGGGTGCCTGACGTGTATGCCACCAACCTCAGAACTCCTGAGGTCGTGGAATTTGCAGTGAGCCCGGAGGTGGGGCAGGCGGTGCTCGCCTGCCCCACCTGCGAAGCTCTCGCCATGTTCCCAGGCCACCCGACCGCGGCTCTCTGGAAATTGCTCGTAAGCTGTACTATATTTCAATACCTCGATCCGGCCACGGGGCGCAGTTGCGTGGGGAAGGAGCGCGTGGGCGTCTCGACCCGCTCGGCCGGCCGTTCCAGCACCAGAGAGCGGAGCCCGGGCATCGCGCCGGCGGCGGGCCGTTGGCCCTTTTCTCCTACCGGCAGTTGGCCAGTCGTCAGATTCTTCAGGCCGAACAGCGCCAGCTCGAAGCGGTCCTTTACGCCCACCTTCTGGAACAGGCGGGAAAGGTAAACCTTTACGGTGCCTTCCGAGATCATCAAGGTTGTGGCGATCTCTTTGTTTTTCAATCCCTGCGAAAGCAGGCTGACCAGTTGCCCTTCGCGCTGCGTCAGGGCAACCCGGCGCGCACACAGGAAACTGTCGGTGAGGGCCTTTTCGAACCACAGTTCGCCCATCTGCACCTTTTGAAGGCATTTCACTTGCAGATCCGTCGGCAACGTCTTGCGCAGGATTCCACGGACGCCCAGCCCCATCGCCTGAAACGCCAACTCCGTGGAAATGGAGTTGACCCAAAGGACGATCTTGGAATGCATCATGGCGTGCTTCATATCGCTCAGCACGGCGAAGGTGATCTCGGGCGTCAGATCCATCAGGACCAGGTCGGGCGAACCCTGCGACATCTGTTCCATCAGGCCGCTCACCGTACCGCAAGTCGGCAGCAGTTCGAAACCCTCAACTTGACGAAGTACCGATTCGAGACCTTTCGCCAGGATCGGCTCGTCGCTATAAAGAAGAATTCGCGTCATATTCTCCACCTTTCCAGCTAGCCAGCCTGCCAATTGGCGGCTATGATTTCGGGGAATTATTTGTTCTCCATTCCCGGAGTGTTGCTATAGTTGTTCATACGTATTTTGCAATCATTTACTTCGGTTGTCAATAACATTTTCCTGAAAATGCGCATAAATTAGCCGGATTATTCGGGGCATCTGTCGTTAAATTAATGGTGAATTTATGTTCTGTCGAATTAAATAAACCATATTTATCAGTGATTTACAGAGATTAATGAAGTGCGGAATATCGTCGAAAGCCGGTCGAAAAATAATATAATATACGTGGCTATTAACCATATCGCAGTAATCTATCGATAATTGCCGGATACCCTAAAATGCGTTTCTGCTCCATTTTTTCCCTCCAAAAACCCCACCCCCATGCCGCTAGTTTCGCTAATAACCTTCGGGAATATGCGGCTATAGCCCATTTACGATATTGATAGCGAGGCATTTGCGGGCCTAAACTCGCCTTGACGTGGTAAGAAATGAAAAATATCAACAGGCGTGAGAGTCCGCGTATCGATATCAAGCTGCGGTGCCACGTCATGTCGCCCGCACTGTGGGTGCGCGCGGCAATGTTCACGGAAAACATCAGCCGCAGCGGGGTCCTGGTCGCCTGGTGCGGAGACGGCGTTCGAATCCCCATGCCCGTTCTTGGCCAGATCGTAACCGTTGAAATCGAATTGCCCGCCAATCACGGCTTCGGGCAAAAATGCATTCATTGTCAAGGTGCGGTCACTCGCATTGCCGGTGAAGCGAGCGACGGCCCACGCATCGCCCTACGCGTGAACTACATGGATTTCCGGTCTTTCCACGACAAACTCCGTGTTCTGGAGGCTCTGCAGCCCATGGCCAGTTCCTGGATGGCGTGACCCAAATGGAAGCCCAACGCTCCCAATTCGCGATCAAGTTCCTGCCCTCGCTGACAGACTTCGCCTTCCTCATGCCCATCGCTTTTCTCTTCGGGCGCATGGATGGCGTGCAAACCCTGCTCGGCGACTGCGATACCGGCTGGCACATCCGCACGGGCGACTGGATGGTGGCCAACCGCCTGATCCCCACCCACGACGTCTTCTCCTTCTCCAAGCCGAATGGCGTCTGGTTCGCGTGGGAGTGGCTGTCCGACCTGGTATTCGCCGGCCTGAATCACCTGGGCGGCCTGCGCGCCGTGGTTCTGCTGAGCCTGCTGCTACTGTGCGTCACCTTCACGGTGCTTTTCCGCCTGGTGCGGCGGCACTGCAATCCGGTGGTGGCCATCGCCATCACCATAGTGGCGGCGGCTGCCTCCTCGGTTCATTGGCTGGCGCGCCCGCACCTATTCACGCTGCTCTTTCTGGTGCTGTTCCTTTTCGTTCTGGAACGGGTACGCGAAGGCCAACCGCGTATCGCCGGCATTCCGTATTTTGTTCTCTTGCCGCTCGGTACCGTTCTGTGGACCAATCTGCACGGCGGCTTCATCGCCGGTATTGTGGTGGTGGGCGCCTACGGCGTGGGCGAGACTCTGAAGATCGTCTTCTCGGCCGACTCCGCCGTGCGCCGGGCCGCCTGGCGCGCCGCCACCGCCTACTTCGGCACCGCCCTGGCCTGTCTGGCCGCGAGCCTGGTGAATCCTTATACCTGGCGCCTGCACGTGCATCTCTTTCAGTATTTGCGCGACCCGTATGCCTCCCAGCACATCTCCGAGTTCTTCTCCCTGAGCTTCCACCATCCGGCGGCGATCTTCTTTGAAACCCTGCTGCTATTGAGCGCCGCGTCGGTTTTCTGGTACGCCTCCGAAGGCCGCTTCACCGAGTCCGTGCTGCTTCTGCTGTGGGGGCACGCCGGCCTGTTGGCCGCGCGCAACATTCCTCTCTTTGCGATTGTTTCGGCGCCTCTGGTTGGCGCCGCGGTGCAGGCTTGGTTAACGCGCCTGCCGCACCTGGAAGTGGCCGGCTGGCTGCGCCGGGCCGGCGCGCGCTTTAACGATATCGTGGCGCGGACCGGCGGCACCGACGCTCTTCCCCGCTGGCACCTGGTGAGCGCCGCGGGCTTCGCGATAGTGGCCGCCTTGCTGTTCGCGCCCTCACCGCCCAAGCGGTTCCGCGCGGAATTCGATCCCAAATCGTACCCGGCCGGCGCCATCGAAGTGCTGCGCCGCGATCCTTCAGCCCGCGTCTTCACACATGACGAGTGGGGCGACTACCTCATCTGGCGCCTGTATCCCGCCGGCAAGGTCTTCGTGGACGGCCGCAGCGATTTTTACGGCGCCGATTTTGAAAACAAATACATCGATGTCCTGAACGTCAAGAGCGACTGGGAGAAGATCCTCGGCGGCTTCGGCGTCAACACCATTTTATTGCCCCCCAGTGCGCCGCTTTCCGGCGTGCTCCAAGAAAGCAGCCGCTGGCGCGTCGTTTATGACGATGGCGTCGCGCTGATCTTCCGGTCCGTTCCAAAGACCGCGGGCAAAACACCTTCCGTCTCTATTCTTGGGGGCGGAGCAGGCCGTGATCGCGAGGTCACGAGAACTTCGGCAAGTGATCGAGCGATCACAGAAATTCTAACTTTTAGGAGCGAACCACAATGACGTTTTTACGCAGTTTCTGGAACGACGAACAGGGGCAGGACCTCATCGAGTATACCCTGCTCATGGCGTTCGTGGCGCTGGCTTCGGCGGCCCTTTTTCTGGGCGCCGGCGGCAACATCAGCAAGATCTGGACCACGACCAACAACCAATTGGCCAACGCTGCCGGTCAGTTGCCAAGCTAGTCTTCCGGGTGGGAGCATGCCGGCGTTCACGTGACGGCATGCTCCCACGCGGTGTTTTTTTGGGTTTCGCATTACGGTGCCCAGGCCCAATGTCGGCAACACAATCAACCAACCGAGGCCGTAACGTGCCGGTATCCCCGGATCGGGGAACACGTTGCGGCCTCAAAGCTCCGCCGCCGTGCGAAACAGGCGATGGCAGCCGGAGAAGGTCCGGGTAAGCGAGACGGGGAATCGTTATGAATAAGAGATTCGCAGGGGTTCTGATGTTCGCGTTTGTGGTGGCGGCCGCCGGCGGCCTCATCACATACCGGTCCCTGATGGGCCGGCCGGAACCGGCCAAGGCAGCCGCTCCGTCGGTCCAGATCGTGTTAGCCGCCAAAGACCTGCAAGTGGGATCGGTGCTGAAGGATGGCGACATTCAGATGGGCGATTGGGCCGGAGCGGTCCCCCCGGGCGCCACCAACAAGCTCGAGGATCTCAAGGGCAGAGGCGTTATCACTCCCATCTACGCCAAGGAGCCGATCATCGAATCGCGGCTGGCTCCCAAGGGCGCTGGCGGCGGATTGGCCGCCATGATTCCCCACGGCATGCGCGCTTTTGCCGTCCAGGTAAACGAAATCGTCGGCGTGGCGGGATTCGTTACCGCCGGGTCGCACGTCGATCTGCTGATTCAGGGCAATGCTCCCGGTGGCAACGGCAATCTCGGCACACTGGCCAAGACACTGATCCAGAATCTCGAGGTGCTTTCCGCCGGACAGGACTTCAAGAAGGATCCGGAAGGTAAGCCGGTGCCAGTGCCGGTAGTGACCGTCCTTGTGACGCCGGAGCAGGCCGAAGTACTCAGCCTGGCCAGCAGCCAGACGACCATCCGGATGACGTTGCGCAATCCGCTGGATCACGATATCGCCAAAACACCGGGCACGGCCATGAAGTTCGTATGGGGCGGCGCGGGAAACCTGAAGATCTCGCCCACCGACGATGCCGCAGCGCCGGCGCCGCGGCTGCTCACGCCGCCCAGGGAAACGAAGGAGACGGCGGCACAAGCTCCCAAGAAGGATCCGCCCTTCGTGATGGAGATTCTCTCGGGTACCACGCGATCCGAAGCCAAGTTTGAAAAATCGGGGGGGGGTAAATAAGTGTTCAGAACAGCGTTTTTCGCGCGAAATCTGTCGGCTGCGGTGTGCGCCGTGTGGCTGCTGACGACGCCGCTGCGGGCCGTGGAACCGATAACGCCCGCCGAACAGAAAGCCGCTGCCACGCAGGACGCTGTCTCCAAACCGGCCGCTCCCGGCGTAGTCGGTCAGTTGATTGTGACGGTAGGCAAGTCTCTGATCATCGACAGTCCCATGGCCATCAAGCGGCTCGCCTTCGCCAACGGGACCATGGTGGACGCGCAGGCGATCGGTCCCAAAGAAGTTCTGCTCAACGGAAAAGCTCCGGGTGAAACCTCGCTGACCATCTGGCAGGAAGACGGCACCCGCCTGATCTACGATATGACCGTCCGCGTGAGCCCGCAGCGTCTGAACGCCGTGCGCGAGCAGATTGCCCGCGACTATCCCGACGCCGACGTCAATGTGACTTTCGACAACGACTTTGCCTTCGTGCGCGGCACCGTGAAGAATATCACCGCCGCCGAACGGATCATGGCGATCGTTGGCACGATGTCGAAAGCCGTCAATCTGCTCCAGGTGGAAGTGCCTCCCGTGGAACCGCAGATCCTGCTCAAAGTGCGCTTCGCCAACGTGGATCGCAGCACCGCCCTACAACTGGGCGTCAACTTCGCGTCCTCGGCCTTCAATCAGACGACTGCCCTTGGAACCGGGTCCAGCATTCTCAGTTCCGCCGGCAGCACCCTCGCCTCCAGCGCCCTCGGCACGGCCGTTAATATTTTCGCCCTGCGTTCCGATATCAACCTGCTCGCGGAAATTACGGCTCTTGAAAGCAAAAACCTGCTGGAGATCCTGGCTGAGCCCAACCTGCTCACCTACAGTGGCACACGCGCCAGCTTTAACGCCGGCGGCGAGTTCCCGTACCTCACTCCTCAGCCCACGGCGGGCGGTGTTGCCTTCACTGTCACGTTCAAGCAATGGGGCGTCATCCTCGACTTCCTGCCGCGGGTGACTCCCCAGGGCACCATCCATATGCAAGTGAGCCCGGAAGTGAGCGCGCTGGACTATTCTCAAGCTGTGACCATAGATGGCACCGCGGTCCCCGGCCTGACGGTGCAAAAGGTCTCCACCGAAGTCGATCTGGAAAGCGGGCAGACGTTTATCATTGCCGGTCTGCTGAACAAACAGATCACCGAGGCCTTCAACAAAATCCCGTTCCTCGGGGACATTCCCATCCTGGGCAAGCTCTTTCAGAGCAAAACCGTCAACAAAAGCAACTCCGAGCTGCTCATTATCATCACGCCCGAAATCGTGCGCCCCATCCCCTCCCAGCAGCCCGTTCCGGAGCTGAAGTGGACCGTGCCTTTCATGACTGACAACAGCCAGTTCCCGATGCGGCAACCTGGCATGGATTCCACCGGTCCGGTACCCGTGCACCCGCCCGTCCAGGCCCTGCCTCTGGAACAACTGATTCAGCAGCAGAAGCTGATACAGGCTGCCCCGATCCAGACACCATTGACCACCGCCTCACCGGCAGCACCCGCGCCCGCACCAGCCGCCGGCGGCGGAGGAGGAGCGGGGAACGGCCAGTAAGCCGCATCCCCGGGAGCCCCTATGTATCCGCTGACCATCGGATTGGCAATCGAAAACCGCGACCTCTGGGAACAGGCCCAGTCGTGCCTTGCCGATTTGCCGTTCCGCATCATTGTCGAGCATCAGGACATCGGCGACGTGAGCAATTTCCTCGACCGCCTGGAACGCATGCGGCCGGATGTCGTGCTGATCGACATTAGCGGTTGGCGCGAACCTCTGGAGGGATTGGTAACGTCCATTCGAGGCGCTATCGGCGATCCCATGATCATCGCCTTGAACACCACTGCCGACCCGGACGCGATTCTGGCTTCGATGCGCGCCGGTATTAACGAATATCTGTACCCGCCGTTACGGGACCCGCTGCGGCGCGCGCTCGAAAAGCGCTCCGCGGAGCGCAGCCGAAGGCGGGATGCCGGCGCCAAAGCGGGCGGCAAAAGCTTTGCGTTCTTTTCCGCCAAGGGCGGATGTGGCGCCACCACCCTGGTAACACATGTGGCCGCCGAATTGGGTCGCCTGAATCAAAAAGTGCTGCTGGCGGATCTCGACCTGGATTCCGGCATGGTGGCCTTCATTACCAAAACCAAGTCGGTGTATTCCATCCTGGACGCAGTCAACAATCTGCACCGCCTCGACATCCACTACTGGAAGGCGCTGGTCTCAAACGGAATTCCGGGAGTGGAAATCGTTGCCGCGCCGCTGGCCCTGGCTTCCAAACAACAGATCAAAGACGACCAGGTGCGTCATGTGTTGGGATTTGCCCGTCCCCACTACGACTGGACCCTGGTGGACCTGGGACGCAGCCTGAGCCATATCGCCATGGCGGCGCTGGAGGAAATCGACGAGGCCTGTCTGGTGACCACGCTGGAAGTGCCCGCGCTGCACCAGTCCAAACAGATCATTCAGACGCTGATCGACAGCGGGTATGGAAAGAATAAAATCCGTCTCATTCTGAACCGGGCTCCCAAACGGCTCGACATCACCCCTGGCGAACTGGAAAAAATGCTGGGAGTGCCCATTTTCGCCATGATCCCGAACGACTATCCGGAGTTGTACGAAACCTACGCGGAGGGCCGGATGCTCAACCGCAACTCCGATCTCGGCAAACAGATTGCCAAGCTGGCCATCAAGCTCGCCAGTCTGGAAGTGGAAGACAAGTCCTCTAAGAAGCGATTCGTATTTTTTGGCTAAAAAGGATAATCAAATGGCTGCACCGCTGGAGAGTATGCACAGATCGAACGAACGCGAGACCGGCTGGGTAAACCGCCTTTTCACGAAGGAAGGATACACCCCGGAATACCAGGAGCTGAAATTCACGCTCCACCGCAAACTGTTGGATCGCATCAACCTGGAAGCCCTGTCCTCCATGGCCGGCGAGCGGGTGCGCGCGGAAATCCGCGCCGCCGTCGCCAAGTTGGTGGAGGAAGAGAAAACCCCGCTCTCTCTGGTGGAAAAAGACCGCGTCATCGAGGAAATCCTGGATGAGGTCTTCGGACTCGGCCCCCTGGAGCCGCTCCTGCAGGATCCCACCATCAGCGACATTCTGGTGACCACTCCGAAGCTGGTCTACGTGGAGCGCGGCGGCAAACTGTACCGCACGCCGGTGGAGTTTAAAGACGACGCCCATCTGCTGCGCATCATTGAAAAAGTGGTTTCGCGCGTGGGCCGCCGCGTGGATGAATCCTCGCCCCTGGTGGACGCCCGCCTTCCCGATGGCTCGCGCGTCAATGCCGCCATCCCGCCGGTAGCCGTGGATGGACCGCTGCTCTCCATCCGCCGTTTCGGCCGCCATGCGATGAAAGGCGAAGATCTGGTGGCCAAGCTGGCCATGACCGAGGGCATGCTGGACCTGCTCAAAGCCTGCGTCAGGGCGCGCCTCAACATCCTGATCTCCGGCGGTACCGGTTCCGGTAAGACTACCCTGCTCAACGCCATTTCTTCCTATATCCCCGAAGACGAACGCATCGTGACCATCGAAGACGCCGCCGAATTGCGGCTCCAGCAGACCCACGTGGCGCGCATGGAGACGCGGCCGCCCAACGTGGAAGGCGTGGGCGCCATCCAGATCCGCCAGCTTGTCATTAACGCTCTCCGTATGCGCCCCGACCGCATCATCGTCGGTGAAGTCCGGGCGGAAGAGGCCCTCGATATGTTGCAGGCCATGAACACCGGTCACGATGGATCGCTCACCACGCTTCACGCCAATACCCCGCGCGACGGTCTGGGCCGTCTTGAAGTGATGGTGGGCATGGCCAATTCCAACATGGGTATTCGCTCCATCCGGCAGCAGATTGCGTCCGCCGTGGACCTGTTCATCCAGACCTCGCGTTTCAGCGACGGTACCCGCCGCATCACCCACATCACCGAAGTGGTCGGCATGGAGCAGGACATCATCACCCTGCAGGATATTTTCCTGTTTGAAAAGACGGGCATCTCGGAAACCGGCAAAGTGCGGGGAAGATTCCGCGCCACCGGCATCCGGCCCAAATTCTACGAACGGCTGAAGTCGTGCGGCATCGTGCTGCCCACCCAGCTTTTCCAGACGGTAGTAGAGATCAACTGAAATGCTTGTTGCGGCTTTGGTATCCGCGGTGGTCATCTTCGCGCTGGCGCTTGTGGCAACCAGCGTCGGCTGGAAGTTTTATGACGCGCGGCGAAAAAAGCAGGTCTCGGACATGTTGCAGACCGCCTCCGGAGAGCCGGCCGTTCAAGTCACCAACCTGTTGAAGGACATCGACCCCGACCAGCCTACCGGATTCAAGGCCCTGCTGACCAAGCTGCAGTTCCAGCGCCACGCCCAGGAACAGATTCAGCAGGCCGGCTTGGACTGGTCGCCCAGCCGCCTGTTGATCGCCATGGGCCTGGCCATGATTCCCGGTCTGGGGATCGGCGCATGGACCGGGATCCTGCTGAACGGCGCCACCAGCGCCGTGGTCTTCGCGCTGATTACCGGCATGATCCCGTACCTGATTGTCCGCCACAAGCGGAGCGCGCGGCTGAACAAGCTGGAAGCACAATTTCCCGACGCGCTGGACTTTCTGTCGCGCTCCATGCGCGCCGGCCATGCGTTCTCCATCAGTCTGGAGATGATCGGCGAGGAAATGGCCGACCCGCTGGGCCAGGAATTCCGCGCGCTCTTCAACGAGCAGAACCTGGGCGCCCCGCTCGACATCGCTCTCCGCAACTTCACTCTGCGGGTGCCCCTGCTCGACGTGCGCTTCTTCACTTCCTCGGTGCTGCTGCAGAAACAGACAGGCGGCAACCTGAGCGAAATTCTTTCGCGCCTGGCCTATGTGATTCGCGAGCGATTCCGCCTGAAGGGCCAGGTGAAGGCGGCCAGCGCGCACGGACGCTTGACCGCTACCATTCTGGCGCTGCTGCCGGTGGCCACCATGCTCTGCCTGCTGGTGGTGGCTCCTGGCTACCTGCAGGGCATGGCGGCCGACAGCGATGGCAAATGGATGATCGGCGGCGCCATTTTCGCCCAGATCCTGGGCAATTTCTGTATCAAGAAAATCATCAACATCAAGGTGTGAACATGGCAAGCCCGATGCTATTTTCGATTTGCACGTTCCTGATGCTGATGGTGGCCATCACCGGAATCGGTTACCGCATTTTTTACAAACCTGGCAAGTTTCTGAAACAGCTCGGCAACCCGGTCATCACCGAGCATCTGGACACCGTGCTGGACGACAATTCCGAGCCCCAGGCCAGCACCATCGTCACGGTGCTCCGCCAGATCGGGGCCAAGGTGCCCTCTTCGGAGTTGGAAATCGCCACCTTGCGCACCAACCTGATCCGCGGCGGCTTCCGTTCCGAGAATGCGGTCCCGGTCTTTTTCGGCCTGCGCATCGTGGCAACTATGGGGATGCTGTTCCTGGTGATTCTGCTGGAACCGAGGATGCCTCCCAACCCGGTGCTGAAAATTGCGCTGATGGTCTCGGGCTGCTCCTGCGGCTGGATTCTCCCGCGTTTCCTGCTGGAGAAAAAAGTGGCCGCGAGGCAGGAGATTCTGCGCCTCTCGCTGCCCGACGCCCTCGATCTGATGGTGGTTTCCGTGGAGGCCGGACTGGGCCTCGACCAAGCCATTCAACACGTGGCCAAGGAACTACAAGTGAGCCACCCGCAACTCAGCGAAGAGATGTCCCTGGTGATGCTGGAGATGCGCGCAGGCAAGCGCCGTTCCGATGCCCTGCGCAATTTCGCCGAACGCACCGGAGAGGACGAAATCCGCAAGCTGGTGGCCATCCTCATCCAAAACGACCGCTTCGGCACCAGCATGGGTGAGTCCCTGCGGACCCACTCCGACTATATGCGCATCGCCCGCCGCCAGCAAGCCGAGGAGCGCGCCGGCAAAGTGGGCGTCAAGCTGGTGTTCCCTATTTTCTTTTTCATATTGCCGTCGATGATGATTGTCGCGGCCGGCCCGGGCATCCTACAGATATTTAAATATCTGTTCCCGATGATGAGCCACGTTGGTGGTGGTTAAGACAAGCGAAAGGAAAGCAAACGATGAGCGAAACTTTGATACAGGCTGCAATTTGGTTGGGTGCCGGCGGCACTCTATTTATCTTCCTGAAGCGGCGCCGGTCCCGCCGCATGTCCCGGTAGTTCACCGCGGCGCAGGCTTGACCAGTGCCCTTTTTATCGGGGGCACGAGAACCATTTCCATGAAAGGAGAATCGTATGAATGTCGCGGTTCAAGGCGCGATTTGGATGGGGGCGGGCGTGACCCTCGTCATGTTGTTGTCCCGCCGGCGAAAGCGCCGGGTGCTTCGCTAGCGATGCCGTAATGGGGCTGGAGCATTCAAGCGATGCTTCCAGCCCTCGCTTTTCTTTTGACATGACTATCGAGATTCTTGCCGGCAAACAGAATTCGGATGGTGGTTGGCCCTACGTGCGTGGAGCTTCGTGGACCGAGCCCACGGTGTATTCCCTTCTGGCCATGCTGGCGGCGGGAGAGAATGAGCGTGCCGCGCGCGGCCTCCAATGGCTCCGCCGCGTGGAGCGGCCGGACGGCGGCTTTCCTCCGCAGGCCAACGTGGAGGAAAGCAGTTGGGTGACGGCCCTGGTGGCGCTGTTGCCGCCAGGGCAGCTCGGCGTGGCGGCCCATGAGCGCGCCATCCGATGGTTGTTGAGCACCACCGGTACTGAAACCACCGCGGTGTACCGCTTGCGCCAATGGCTGCTGGGCAACCACCCTCCACCGGAACAGGCCTTTTCCGGCTGGCCCTGGACACCCGGCGCCGCCGCTTGGGTAGGCCCCACATCCCTGGCAATTCTGGCGCTCGAAAAGGAAGCCCGGCGGAGGCCGTCGGCGGAAATCGGACGCCGCATCGCGCAAGGACGCCAATTTCTGGTGACGCGCACTTGTCACGAGGGCGGATGGAATCATGGCGCGCCGCGAGCCCTGGGATACGAGTCGGGACCCTACCCGGAAACCACCGGCATGGCCCTGGCCGCCTTGCGTGGCGTCCATACTCCCGAGGTGGCGCGCGCCATCGGCATGGCCCACCGCTTCCTGGCCGACTGCCGCTCGGCCGATGCCATCAACTGGTTGCGCCTCGGTTTGATGGCGCACGGCGGTATGCCGGCCGACTACTGCCGTCCTGCCGGCGTGGAGTGCCGCACCCTGCCGGAAACGTCGCTCGCCATGCTGATCGGCGAGGTGCAGAAGGGACGCGACGTCCTCTGGGGATGACGATGAGGGACTTGCAAAACTCGGTGGTGCACCCGCTCCCTAACGGTCGCGGCTCTGCAACTGTCTTCGATTCAATGTGCGGTTTCCGGGCTGCGCGCGTCCGCAAGCGGTTTCTTCGAATTCCGCAGCTCCCTCCGATGACCGGGAAAATCACAAGACGCGAATTGCTGGCGGCCTCGGCTGCCGTGGCGGGCATGGCCAGCCTCTCATCCTGCAATCGGGAAGAGCCGCTGACGCCCTCGCGCGTCTCCATCGTACGTGCGCCAGCCTACGATCAACGAGTCTACGAAACCGTTCGCCTGCTTCTGGAGGAACACCGGGTGGATGTCCGCGGCCGCCACGTGGTGGTCAAACCGAACCTGGTGGAGTTCGAGCCAGAGAGCTTCATTAACACCAATCCGCTGCTGGTGCACGCCGCCCTGGAGGCATTCCGGGCTCGCGGCGCCGCCAGTGTCCGCATCGCCGAGGGCCCCGGCCATCGCCGCAATACGCTGGATCTTGCCGACGCCGCCGGCTATTTCAAGATTGTCCCCAATTTCGAAGATGTGTTTGTGGACCTGAACCTGGACGATGTGACGCGCGTTCGTCTGCCGCGCCAGTTCTCGCGGCTTGGCAAGCTGTACCTGCCCAACACCGCGCTGGGTGCGGGGCTGCTGGTTTCCATGCCAAAGATGAAGACGCACCACTGGGTGGGCGCCACGCTGGCCATGAAAAACCTCTTCGGACTGGTCCCCGGCGGCGTCTATGGGTGGCCCAAGAACGTGTTGCACTGGGCCGGCATCCAGGAGAGCATTGCCGACCTGCACGCCGCTTTTCCCCGCCAGTTTGCCATTGTCGATGGCATCGTAGGGATGCAAGGCAACGGTCCTATTCAGGGCACGGCCAAGTTTGCGGGCGTACTGGTAGCGGGCGGCGACCCCGTGGCAGTGGACGCCACCTGCTGCCGCATCATGCGCATCAATCCCTACCAGATCGGGTACTTGAGGCTGGCTACCGGGAGCGTGGACGCACAAATCTCCGAGCAGAATATTCGGCAATCGGGCGAAGCCATTTCCGCGGTGGCCACCCCGTTCGACCTGATTTCGGAATTTCAGTCGATTCGGTTAGAGAATAGTTAGATGCGACCGAAAACCAAATCCCGCGTGACCGCAGCGCCTGCCGCGCCGAAACCGGAGCATCCCGTAGTGGCTGCGCTCCGGCGGAGCCGTTGGCTCTACGTCCTGGTGTCGATGCTCCTGCTGGCCCCGTGCTATTGGCAGCCGCGCGTGCAGGCGGGCGATCTTTCCAGTCACATCTACAACGCCTGGCTGGCGCAGTTGATCGAGAGCGGCCACATCCAGGGGCTGGAAATCGCCCGTCAAACCACCAACATCCTGTTCGACCTGATGCTCAGCGGACTCTTTAAACTGGCGGGAGCGGAGGCGGCGCAGCGCATTTCCGTGTCGCTGTCGGTTTTGATTTTCATTTGGGGCGCCTTTGCCTTTGCTCAGGCAGTTTCCGGCCGCAAGCCCTGGCAGATCCTGCCCTGCATCGCCATGCTGGCCTATGGCTGGGTGTTTCATATGGGCTTCTTCAATTTTTATCTCAGCCTGGGGCTCTGTTTCTGGGCCCTGGCGCTGCTGTGGACGCCCACTTCGCGGCGCGTGGCCGCGGCTATTCCGATTCTGATACTGGCCTATCTGGCGCATGCGCTGCCGGTGGTCTGGGCCGCGGGCTTGGTGGGTTACCTCCTGGTGGCCGGCCGTCTGTCGGCCAGAGTTCGGGCATACGCGATCGCCGGTTCGCTGGCGGCAATGGTCATCCTGCACGCCGCGATCGCCGGGACCATGGTGACGAGCTGGTCCGCGCGTCAGATTACGCTCACCACCGGGCTCGACCAGGTCTGGGTCTTCGATGCCAAGTACTTCCTTGTGCTGGCCGGTCTGTTACTTGTCTGGGCCAGTCTGTTTCTGAATCTCATCCGCCTCAGCAGCGCCCGCCAAGTGGCGTCGAGCATGGCTTTCCAGCTTTGCGCGATCAGTGCCGCGGCGGTCTTCATTCTGCCCACCATGGTGCTGTTCCCGGGCTTCCACCATGCCCTGGTCTACATCGCCGAGCGCATGTCTTTGGGCGTGGGAATCTGCGTATGCGCGCTGCTGGCGTGCGCGCGTCCGCGCCGGTTCGAGCGGGGAGCGCTGGTAGCGATCGCGCTGCTCTTCTTCGGCTTCCTGTACCGCGATGAGCGCGCGCTGAACTCTTTCGAAGACCGCATGCAGGACACCGTGGCCGCGCTGCCGCCGGGGCAGCGGGTGATCAGCGCCATCGACGACCCGGATCTGCGGGTCAACGCATTGGCCCACGTCATCGACCGTGTCTGCATCGGCCATTGTTATAGCTATGCCAACTATGAGCCCTCCACGGCGCAGTTCCGCATCCGCGCCGAAAAGGCGAATCCATATGTGGCCCACACGTATGACGATTCGTGGATGATGCAGGTGGGCATCTACGTGGTAAAGGAACGCGACCTGCCGCTGTATCAGGTGGATCTGGATGCCGGCGGGCGGATGCTGGTGAAGAGTCTGCGTGCCGGAGTCCCATGCGGGGCTACCACGTGGAATGTACTGGGGGATCTTTTGTGAGCCTACGTCGCATTGTCGGAGAAGCGGCTCTATTGATAGCGATGGCGCTGACCGCGTCGTGGCTGTTCAGGAGCTGATCGCGTGCGCTGTTGTGGGGCGGGCAATCCTGCCTGCAACCGCCTTGCAGCCGGAGTGCCGCGCGGTGCGCGGTCCATGGGAGTCTGAAACTGCGGATCGGGCTGACGAGGGGTCAACAGCTTACGAGCAGTTTCCAGAGTGTCAGGGTCGGGTGGACTGGGAACATGGCGAGAGATCCGATCCGAGGTGGGGCAGGCGGTGCTCGCCTGCCGGTCGGCCCGCGCTGAACCCAGCCGGCTGCCCAAACAGAATAGAAGGCAGGCGAGCACCGCCTGCCCCACCTCGGGGAGTCATCCCAGGTCTGACAGAGAATCGAGAACTTGCGGGCAGTTTCTGGAGAGGCGGTTTCTCAGGTCGTGCTACGAAAGAGCCGTGCAACGCTCCCTCACGGTCGCGGCTCGGTATGCAGCCTCAGTCCGAGACGTGTATTCCGCGAGACTCAATCGAACGCCTTCCCAGAGGGCTCTGTCCATGATTGCCCGCCCCGCTACCGCACCATCGGACCGGGCGACGCCAGCAGCACCATCAGGTTCCACACCACCAGCCCGCCATACCAGTACGAGACCCAGCGGATCAGATGATTCTTCTTGTAATAAATGCACAGGGCGCCCAAGCCCAGTGACAGGACCTTGGAAATCATTACGCCGAAAGCCGGCCCGGCGTACATCAACATACGGATGAACGGGCTGGCTTCCTTTGCTCCCAGTTTGAAACCCACCAGCGTGGTCAGGAGGTCCAACAACTGCAGGTAGATAAATATGTAGGTGATGGCCATCAGCGGCTTCCGGTTATTGTTATCGGCATTCTCCAAAAATAGTTTAACCGCAGACCCTCGAAAGATAGCGGCCGCAAATGTACCCTTCGTACTACTTCAGGCAGCTCCACCCAGTACAAAACAAACAATTTAAGAGATCCGGTTCTATTACCGGAAATCGTTTCCGGCGTTCTGCTAAATTGGAGCAGTGACACCAACCGCCGTGGAAGCATTTCTGCTTCTGGAATCTACCGGCCGGCGCTTCCCTTTGGCCACTGGCCAATCGTGGGCGATTGGCCGCGGCGACGGCTGCGCGATCATGCTGGATAGCCGCTCGGTCTCCCGCCTGCACGCGCTGATCCAGCGCAAAGACGGTGGTGAGTACTCGCTGGTGGACTTGGGCAGCCGCAACGGTTCCTTCATCAATGCCCGGCGCGTGAGCCTGCCGTTGCTTCTGAACGACAAGGACCGGCTGGTTTTCGGCGACCAGGAATTGATCTTCCGCAATCCGCTGGCCTCCAACTCGAATTTCGGGGAGCGTGAGATCACCACGCGCAATATGCCCACCACCGCGCTGCATACCCACAGCCTGACTACCATCGTAGTGGTGGATATCCGCGACTTCACGCCACTGGCGCGCCAGGTTCCGGAGGCGCTGCTGTCGCAGACCATCGGTACCTGGTTTCTGCGTTCCGGCCAGATCAGTCAGCGATTGGGGAGCTGGGCGCAAAAATATATCGGCGACGCGGTGATGGCCGTGTGGGTGCACGATCGCGTCGAGAGCATCGGCGTCGACCTGGTGCGCGCGCTCCGCGCCATCAGCGAGATCAACGCCGCCACGGCGGAGATCAGCCGCACGCTTCCGCTGCCCGCGCCCCTGCGGATTGGGGCGGGAGTGAACACCGGTCCGGCGATTGTCGGCGGGTCGGAGTACACGGCGCTGGGCGACACGGTGAACGCGGCGTTCCGTCTGGAGGCCGCCACCAAGCAGATCGGCTTCGGGGTAGCTCTGGGCGAGCGGACTTTCGCGGAACTGGGGCTGGCACAGGACGGTCCGTTCTCCCGCCGCGAAGTGGAATTGAAGGGCTACGACGGTCCCAGCACTGCATGGGGAATCTCCTTCGAATCGCTCTTCGAATTTCTGCGGACGCGGACGGATCCGTAGGGGGGATTGTTTGACGGGCGAATGGGGCGTTGCTACCGTGGGACCAACACCACGACCCAAAGGAGACACGGGGCATGACCGGAATCCAGTTCGTGACCGATGAGAAGGGCCGCAAGGTGGCCGTTCAAATCGATCTGAAAAAACACGGCGCAAGATTGGAAGATTTTTGGGACGGGCTGCTTTCGGAATCGCGTCGCAAAGAAAAGGGAATACCGCTTGAAAAAATCAAAGCGGACCTCGTCAAGCGCGGTCGCTTGCGTGGGTAATTATTCCGTCGAGATAAAGCCGTTGGCACGGAAGGAACTCGAAGCGTTGACGGATGGCGTATTGGCCCGCGTCGTCAGGAAAATCGAGTCATTGGGCCACGTGCCGCGGCCGACGGGGTGCAAGAAGCTGAAGGGCTACACAGATCAGTGGCGTGTCCGGGTGGGTGACTGGCGTGTGGTGTACATCATCGACGACACGGCGAAGCTCGTCAGTGTCACGCGCATTGCACACCGGCGCGAGGTGTACGAACGATGAGCGCCGCGCGCTGCGTGAACGCCGACGATGCGCCTGCCGGGGCCGTCCGCTCCCCGGCGCGAAGTTGCGGCGGTCCCAGCACCGCTTGGGAGATCTCCTTCGAATCGCTTTTCGCGTTCCTGCGCACGAGGACGAATCGGTAAGGCGGTTTACTCCTTCTTAAAATTGCGCTCCCTGCAATTTTGGGGCGCCGTTTTCTCCGGGGCGGGGCGGTTTCAGGCTATGCACACGTGTCGCTCTCAGTGATCGGGAGTGGTTGGTTGGCAGGGGACTGCAACGCTCCGAAGGTAATGAGGTTGCCGTTCCAGGTGGCACTCGCGGCAACGGCTTGAAACATCCGTAGTTGTCGGCATTCACGTCGGCTGCTCGAATGCCCACCGCCGCGCACAGGAAACTCGGTGCTCTCCGGTTGCGGCGGGTTGGATTATAGTGTCCCGGCGACGGGCAGGTTCTTTCTGCAGTCGCCAGCATGATGTTCATGATTATGCTGCCGTGTGTTTTTCGTTTGGCACATTGACCACGTTGTTGAGTGCGGTGTTAGCGCCCGCAACCGGAATCGAGTTAACCCAAACCCACTTGACGACCCCTGGCGAGAACGATTCCCCAAAAGGTCGTCATCATCTTGGAAATCTTTCAGATTTAGCGTCCATCTGGAAGGGATACGGCCAACGCTACGAACGCCCTTGAAATGTGATGCTTCCAGACGCAAAACGGCATGAGGCGCTCGCACCACGACGCCCCGAAGAATCTGTAAAATGACTTGAGGGTGTTGGGCGTGGCTATCAGGCGTAAGAAATACTACGATTCGTATCGGTACTCGGTACCGATTCCAGCCGTTCTCGGCAAGCATGGAGCACTCTCTATTCGCATTCACCGGCAACCGGATGGGTGGAGATGGGAGTTAACAGACGACGATTTCCCTTTCAGTAGCGGCACGAAGATCGGACTGGAAGACGCTAAATCGGAAGCTCAATACAGTCTGAATAAATGGCTTGTTCAAGAGGGTGAACCTGAACACTTCTTCAGTCTCAATCCCGATTCGTGGTTTGGGGTAGAGGACGAGAAGAGACTTGGTGAACGTGTCCGGCAAACCAACATGGGAACCAAGGCGAAGTGGTTTGGGAGGAAATCAAAATGAGAATACATCGCCTGTGGGCGATCTTTATCGTCATCGCTTGTGGAGTCCAGGCCCATGCACAGGATGAACGGCTACGTGATGGAAACTGGTGGAGAAGTATCACTGCTCCGTCGAAAGATGCCTACATGGTTGGCTTTTTTGATGGGATTATTTTGGGCGGGCAATTCTCGTGGTGGCATCTTGTAGGAAAAGACGGAACACTAGACGCTCGTGAAGCTGACAGAACGAAAGATTCTTTTGATACTTACTACAAGATGCTGAAGGGCACTACGAATGACCAATTTCGAGACGGACTGGACACGTTTTGTAGCGATTACAGGAACCGTCGAATCCCGATTGTACATGGGTTCTGGATAGTGCTCAACACCATTGCTGGTAAGCCGGAGAATGAACTTAACGTTATGATCGAAAATTTTAGAAAAAGTGCCGGACAATGAAGACGGATATCATAAACTCAGCGACATGAACAGAACGCCAAAGTTGAGTTCCAGCACAAACGGAAGGCGCAAGGCTATGAAAAAGGTGGAAGATTACGTCCCCTTGATCGAAGATGGGATTCCCGTTCCTGAACGAATCCCAACTGTCTACACCAGAAAAATAGTCGCTGGAGAATTGATGCGGATCGGCGAACAGATAAGGCCGGGGCAAAGTGTGGTTCTGCCAGCGGGATCAATTGGAAAGTTCTGGAAAATAGTCAAATCTCGTGGGCTTCTGACTGTCTGCTTCATAGGGCAATCCGACACGGAGGCAAGAGTCTGGGTGATGGCACCGGGCCAGCTTTGAGGTTTGTCCGCCAAGTTTCTGGAAGGCGATCCGGGAGAGGCAGCTGTCCCAAAAAGCAACGTCGGAAATGGTGTTTGCAACATTGATATGTCGTCTCGAAGAGCCACAAGAAGTCCGTCCCAATTCGATTTCATTTTCGTCCGGCGCGACCGGCAGGCAGAAGAACAGGCAGGTGAACGAGAACCCCCCGTGCGCCGTGATATACAATCCAATTGGCCGGCACCCGATGGCCAATGAGAGGCCCCATATGAAACGAAGAGACTTCATGCAAACTGCTGCCGCTGGCGCGTTCGCCACAGCGACGCCGGCCGCGCCCGCGCCGTCCAAAACGATCGGCCTGCAGGTGGACGCGGTCTCCTTTCTGGACGAAGGCGTCGAAAAGGCGCTCGACGAATTTCAGCGCGACGCCTATGTCAACACGCTCTTTGTCGCCACGTTTACTTATGGGCGCGGTATCGCCGGCAGGCAGACGCCGGGCCAGCCCCTGCCCGATCATGGCCGGCAGGAATATGACACCGCCGGCAACGCCAACGCATTCCACGGTGGCAGTTACACCCGCATCCACCCGCAGTATTATAAGGACACCGTCATCCAGGACTTTCGAGCGCCCGAGTTGGGCGACTACGACGTGCTGGAGGCCGTGATTCCAGCGGGCCGCCGGCGCGGCATGAAAACCATCTGCTGGTTTGAAGACGTCTGGCGGCGCGATATCCCTAACATCGAGCAGGCCCAGGAGAAGCAATTCGACGGCGGTAATTCCACCAACTTATGCTTCAACAACCCCAATTACCGCAACTGGCTGCTGGGCACGGTGGAAGACTACGCGCGCTCCTATGAGATCGACGGTATCATGTGGGGGTCGGAACGCCAGGGCGCGTTCGCGCAGGCCCTCGGCGCCGCTCATGAATCCGCGCCGCGCAATCCCGCCACCCTGGGCTGTTTCTGCCAGCACTGCGAGCGCAAAGCCAAAGACCGCGGCATCGACGTAGCGCGCGCCCGTGCCGGTTTCAAAGCTTTGGGCGATTTCACCACCGCGGCGCAACAGGGCAAGCGGCCAGTCGACGGGTATTACGTCGCGGTCTGGCGCCTGATGCTGCGCTATCCCGAGTTGTTGGCCTGGGAAATGCTGTGGACCGACAGCCTGCGCGAAACTTACTCCGCCATGTATAACAAGGTCAAGTCGGTGAAGCCTTCCATCGGCGTCGGCTGGCATATCTGGCACAATAACTCGTTCAGCCCGATTTATCGCGCCGAGCAGGACCTCTCGGAGCTGTCTCAGTACTCCGATTTCCTCAAAATGGTGATGTACCACAACTGCGGCGGCGAGCGGATGGCGACTTACATCGGCAGCGTGGGGCGCACGTTGTACGGCGACGTTCCTCACCAGGAACTGCTGGACTTCCACTACCGCGTGCTGGACTACAAGCAGGAGAAAAGCCTGGCTGAGATCCCTAAAGCCGGCTTTTCCGCCAACTATGTCTACGAAGAGGCGAAGCGCGCGCGCGAAGCCCTCAACGGCACGAAGACGCAGCTTTGGCCGGGGATCGATATCGACATCCCGACCGCCCTGACCAGCGCCCGCTGCACTCCCGACGGCACCAGGGAAGCCGTGCTAGCCGCCTTCCGCGCCGGGTCGGACGGCGTGCTGCTTTCACGTAAGTATTCCGAAATGAAACTCGCTAATTTGCGGGGCGCGGGAGCGGCTATCCGGGAACTGGGCTTGGCGTAGGCCTTCACTAAGTACGTCCATTCAGAAATACGATGACGTATTGTTGCCTGAACGCTCCCTTACGGTCGCGGCTCGGAACGAGGTCGCATACCGAGCCGGGCCCAGAGGGCATCGGCGTACTAAGGCAGGCGCTCAGGCTCCGATGATGTGGCGCAGACTCTCAGTCTGCCGCGTCGGCACTCTTGCCGGCGCTTGGTTTGGGCACTCTGTCACAGTCGCGATGAGGGCCGAAGTGAGCGAAAAGCGTTCCGTGACGGCAGAAACGCAAGAGCGCCGAGATGAGTCGCTGGCCCAGAGGGCGCCCCGCAGGCAGCAGCGGCCTCATGCGCCGGGCGTTTGACTTCTGTGGCGTGCTTCAGCAAGCTTTGCGTAGAGCATTGGATTGTTTCTCCGAGCCTCCTGACGCAGCGTCTCGAACTCGCGACGGCCTTCGCTCAGATAGCGGTCCACAAGGTCCCGATTCGCCACATAAAAAGTCAGGGCGCCGAAGATCTGCTCAAGCTCCAATGCCGGGAAGGACTCGGCAATTCCCTCAGGAGATTCTCCCCTCAGAAACGCGTGGACTACCGAGTCCAGAGAGATGCGGGTGCCTTCGATAAAGTAGCCCCCATTTCGGTACTCGACGTAATCCTTAGCCATGGCCTACCCCAAACTCCTTCTCACCAACCCCGCCAGCGCCGCGATAAAGCGTGGCGAGTCGTTCAACCCCGGCGCCATGCGGAAGTCCTCGATCCCCAATCCGCGCGCCTGCTCGCGATGCTCGATAGCGATCTCGTGCAGCGTCTCCACGTGGTCCGACACAAACGAAATCGGCACCACCACCACGTGCTTCCGATTCTCCGCCGCCAGACGCTTGATCGTTTCGTGCATCGAAGGCCGCAGCCACTTCGACGCGCCCACCTTGCTCTGATAGCACACGCACTTTCGCCCCGGCCATCCGCCGCGCTGCCACACCAGCTCCGCGGTGCGCTCGATCTGCCGCTGATACGGATCGCCCCGTTCCACCACCGCCACCGGCAGGCTGTGCGCGCTGAAGACGAAATCCGCGCCGGCCAAATCCTCCATCCCGGCAACCGTACCGTTGACCGTGTCGACCACCGCGTCCAGATACGCGGCGTCCTGGTGAAATTCTTCGATCGCGCGAACGCGCGGCGCCCATCCATTGGGATGGAATCTCCGCCGCCACTCGTTCAGACTGCTCCCCGTGGTGGTCTTGGAATACTGCGGATACATCGGCAGCAGCACCACTTCGTCCGGCCGATGGCGCTCCAGCAGACCGATCGCTTCCTCGGTGAACGGATGCCAGTAGCGCATCGCCACCACCACACGGGCGTCGTGATCCACGCGGAGCGCCGCTTCCAGCGCGGCTGCCTGCCGCGTGGTATGCTCCAGGATCGGGCTCCGGCCGCCGATTTCCGCATAGTGGTGCTGCACGTGGCGCGCGCGCGTGACGGAAATCAGCTTGGCCAGCGGCTGCCGTGCAATGCGGGCGAAGGGAAAATCGATGATGTCGGGGTCGCAAAACAGGTTGTAGAGGAACGGTTCGATGTTTTCCAACGAATCCGGCCCGCCCAATTGGAACAGCACCACCCCGAGTTTCAAAGCACCTCCCAATCCGGTGAGTTTACACTATTGAGTATGGGCTTTCGATTGGCCTTCGTATTTCTGGCGCTGGCTCCCTTCACGATTCGCGCACAGTCCCCCGCGTCGCCGTGCGGCGGTACGCCAGCTTACAACTCGTGCGAGCTGGTCTTCGAACTGAGCGATGCGGACGCCGCCAAACACCCCGATCCCTACCGCACGGCGGAACTCTCGGTCAACTTCCGTTCGCCGCGCCAACACAGCTATGTCCTGCCCGGATTCTGGGACGGCGGCCGCCGCATGGTGGTTCGCTTCTCGCCCGTGGAAGCGGGCCAATGGGACTACCTGGTGACCAGCAACATCAATACCTGGGACGGTCAGAAGGGCAATTTCACGGCCGCCGCTTCCGAGTCCAAGGGCTTCATCCATCCCGCGGCGCTGCACCATTGGGCCTATAGCGAAAAAGCCAACGGCCTCGATCAGGGCCACCTCTGGATGGGCGTCAGCGAGCCGCGCTTCGCTTTTCTGGATGACGCCGCTTTCCACGCGGTAGTCGACGCGCGCGCCGCCCAGAAATTCAACCATCTGCGCGGCCCCATCTTTGGCCAGGGCTCCGACCCCGCGCTCTTCCAAGGCCCCGACGTCCCCAACCTCGCCTTCTTCCAGCGCCTCGACCAGCGCGTCCGCTATCTCAACCAGAAGGGGCTCATCGCCGACCTGGTGCTGGTCCGCCGCCCCGGCGACCTGCTGCGCCTGGTCCCTTCGCAGGACCAACTCCGCCGCTTTGCCCGCTACATCGCCGGCCGCTACGCTGCCATGGACGTCACCTGGCAACTTGTGGAGGAGTTCGAAGGCGAGGTGGACGCCCGCGCTCTGTTGAAGGATTTCGGCGCCGCGTTGAAGCAGGCCGACCCTTATCTGCATCCGCGGACGGCTGGCGCGCGCGTCACTTCGGCGCCGCTATTGGACGATGGCTGGATGAATTTCGCCGCCTACGGTTCCCCCGACGATGCCGTGGCCGCCGTGGAGCACCAGCTCTTTCCGGTGCCGTTCGTCAGCCTGAGCGTCGGCCGCGAGGATAGCGGGGCGGGGAAGTCCGACCCCAACGATGTGGACGCCGCCACCTTTCGCCGCCGCTTGTGGAACGCCACCATGGACGGCGAATCCGTCACTTATGCCAATACCGGCTCCGGCGCGCAGTATACCGATTCTCCCGGCGCCAAACAGATGACCGTCTGGTACGACCTCCTGTCCGGCACGCGCTTCTGGGAGCTCGAGCCGTTTTTCGATGTGGATAACGGCCGCGGACTGGCGCTCGAAGGCGTCGAATACCTGATCTATATTGAGAAGCCGGGACCGCTCGAACTGATCGTCGCGAAGCACTCGTACGACGTTTTCTGGATCGACCCCGCTAATGGCGAGTCGGTCCGCAGGAAATTCAGCGGCGACCATTTCACCATGGAGCCGCCCGACCGCTCGCACGACTGGATCCTTCACGTGGTGCGCTTGTCGCACATGGAGGGTATGAATAAGTCGTATAAGTTCGAGTCGCGTGAGGACTCGGAAGGCAATCCGCTGCCCATCGCGATGCAGGAGATCGAGGCCAACACCGCCAAAGTGCCGTTCGTCATCGAACAGCCCACCGGCGATCTTTCGGTCTCCAAGCCGGTCGCGTTTTCCGCCAAACTCACCAGGGAAAGCCGCGCCACCCGCTCCATGATGTGGGTGTGGACCGGCGACGCTTCGGGCCAGGGACAGGGCTATCGCGTGCTGGCCACCAGCCAGAAGGGCACTTTCCCGCTGCCGGCCGGCCTCGCGGCGACTTATCCCGCGGTGATGCATCTCCGCCTGTACGGCATGAATGCCAATGGCAAGGTCTATGAAGTGGATGCCGGCTGTGGACTGAACCAGTGAGCCGCCTGATTCTGGCGGTGGATACCACCGGCGAATATGGCAGCCTGGCGCTGGTGCGCAGCGGAGAGCCGCGGGGCGGGGAACTGCTCGACGAGGTCGTGCTGCACGCTCCCAACGGTTTTGGGCAGGTGCTCTATGGGCATCTGGCGGAGCTGTTGGATCGCCATTCGCTGAAGCCTTGCGACATCGACTGTTTCGCCGCGGCGTCCGGCCCGGGTTCATTCACCGGCGTGCGGGTGGGCCTGGCATGCGTGAAGGGGCTGGCGGAGGCGGTTGGCCGGCCGGCCGTTGCGGTGTCGAATCTGCAGGCGGTGGCGTGGTTCGGCGCCGCGCCGTTGCGCGCCGCGGTGCTCGATGCGCGTCGCGGCGAAGTGTACGGCGCGGTGTACGATGCCGCGGCGCGCCTGGTGACGCCCGAGGTTGTGGCGCCGTTTGCCCGGTGGATCGAGACGCTGCCCGCCGGCGAACTGGAATTCATTTGTTCCGGCTACACGCCTTCTCTCGCGGGCACGCGATTCGAACAGGCTCCGGTGCGGACCGCTCCGCGCGCGTTGGCGGGCGCGGTCGCTCATCTGGCATCGACGGCCGCGCCGCAGGATCCCGCCGCGCTCGATGCCAACTACGTGCGCCAGACGGACGCGGAACTGCTATGGAAGGAATGAAGGGCTTGTTAGTTCCCGTCGGAGAATAACGAACGTTCTCTTAGTTTGCAACTACTGGCTTACTAGCCCTGAGATGCTTTGCCAGCCGCGACGATTTCTCTCGTGACTTTTCGACGCCCCGTCACGGGTCGTGGCGCAAACGCATGCTTGCGGTGAGGCCGCGCTGTGTTACAAACTCGTGGGGCAGGCTTTAGCCTGCGGCGGGCTTCAGCCCGCCCTGCCCCGAGGTACTAAACCAACAGCATAGCGACACGGAAAACGGCCGTGGAACAACTGCACGTATCGGTGTTGCGGAGGGAGAAGGCGATCTCTCATCTCGCGCACGGCGTGAACGGGCTGAAGCCCTCCGCAGGCTGAAGCCTGCCCCACACTCCGTAACAGTAATGCGCGCTTCCTTAGTTTGCGCAGCCCAACCCGAGCGCGTCGTTGACCAGTTTTTGGACGTCGGCCACGTTGACCCGGCCATCCTGATTCAGGTCGTGGACCGCCGGCATCGCACCTAATGCTTCGTTGACGACGTGCTGCA
>Ga0182016_10001685_pt1 | contig 26722 bp, 24 predicted proteins | sample 712S2MmetaG_FD_120491 | JGI IMG/M metagenome (GOLD analysis project Ga0182016, IMG submission 120491) | Permafrost microbial communities from Stordalen Mire, Sweden - 712S2M metaG | ecosystem: Environmental > Terrestrial > Soil > Wetlands > Permafrost | place: Sweden: Stordalen | collected...
CGGATCGTGCAGCATCGCCGCGGCGAAGTCGCCGCGCATCCGCTGGCCGAGCGAGAGCTGCCGTACGGGCGTGCTCATGAACTCGTCCATCTCGAGCAGTTTGGTGAAGTAGTCCATGTTCGAGCGGTAGCGTTCGGGTGAGACGCCGTAGATCGCGCGCAGCAGTTCGAACGACTCGATCAGCGGCAGATCCCAGTACAGTTGCGAGCGCTGTCCGAACACGACCCCGATGTTGCGCGCGTTCTCGCTGCGCTTTGCATACGGCACGATTCCGGCCACGCGCACCTCACCCGAGGTCGGAACGAGAATGCCCGTGAGCATCTTGATCGTGGTCGATTTGCCCGCGCCGTTCGGGCCGATATAGCCGACCAGTTCGCCCGCATCGAGCGACATCGTGACGCCGGTAACCGCGACTTTGTCGACATATTCGCGCGAGAAGAGCGTCTTGAGCGCGCCGCCGGCGCCGGGTGTCCGCTTGACCGAGCGAAAGACCTTTCGCAGTTCCCGCGTCTCGATGATCGGCATGGGCCTGCGCTTCGACCCGGACCTGCCGGTCCATCCGAGGAAGCAGACGGGATGGACGAGGCGGTGGGGCGTTGATCATCACGATTTCGCGCGAGTACGGCGCGGCCGGCCGGGCGATCACCCACGGTCTGGCCGAGCATCTCGGGTACCGGCTCCTCGATGAAGACTTGCCGGTGGTGGTTGCGGCGCGCTTGGGCACCTCACCCGAGGTCGTCGAAGGCATCGAATACCGGCCGGTCAGCTTCGGGCAGCGCTTGCTGCGGTCGATGAACGCCGCGGTACCGGAAGCGTTTCAGCCGAGTCCCGAGGTCGATGACCTGCACGCCGACACGCAACGCGGCATCGAGCAGCTCATCCACGAAGCGGCCGATGCGGGGAACGTGATCGTGGTCGGCCGGCTCGGCAACGTCGTCTTGAAAGACCGCCCGAACGTCCTGCGCGTATTTCTGACCGCTCCGATGGCGTGGCGGGTGGCGCAGATCGTCGAGTCGCTCGGCCTCACCGAAGCGGCCGCGCAAGCCGAGATCGCGCGCGTCGATGGCGGCCGCCGCGCGTACGCGCGCGAAACGTACGACTTCGATTGGGGCGATCCGCATTATTACGATCTGGTCCTCGACGTCTCGCGGTTCGGCGTTGAGGGAGCGATGGCACTGATCGATGCGGCGCGGGCGCCGTTCGAATGAACGCTGCGGAGAAGAAGGTTGCTGCCGCCGAACGCCCGGTTCCCAACCCGCAAGGAAGCTTTCTCGGACCGTTTCGGTATCGCGATTTCACGCTGCTCTGGAGCGGGCTGTTCGTCGGCAACATCGGCACCTGGATCCAATTCACTGCGCTCGGCTATTACGTTGCGAAACTCGCGCCGAACGTAGGGATCGGTTCGTTTTACATCGGTCTGCTCGGCGCATCGCGCATGATTCCGGTGCTGATCGCATCGCCGTTCGCCGGCGTCGTCGCCGATCGTTATCCGCGCCGTCCAATTTTGCTGAGCACCAACATCATGACGGCGATCTTGGCCGTGCTGCTGTCCACCGCGCTGTTCACGCACACGGCCTCGTTGCCCGTCATCCTGATCATCAGCGCCTTTCAAGCCGCGACGCAGTCGTTCGATGCCCCGGCGCGGCAAAGCTGGGTGCCGCTGCTGGTGCCGCGCGAACTCATCGGGAACGCGATCGGCTTGAACTCCTTCGGCTTCAACGCGCCGAGCGTCGTCGGTCCGCCGATCGCCGGAATTCTGATCAACTCGTTCGGCGTCGCACCGTGCATGTCGCTCAACGCGATCGTGAAGTTTGCGGTGGTCATCGCGATCATTTTCATGAAACCCTCGCCCGCGAGTTCGAAGGCGCGCACCTCCTTCGGCTCGGCGATCATCGAAGGCATCCGGTTCATTTACGGGCACTCCGTTCTGCGCTGGATCTACTTGATGTTGATCGTTACCGCGCTCTCGGTGCGCTCGTATAGCTTCTTGCTGCCGGCGTACGCGGTCCACGTGCTCCATACCGACGCGGGAGGGCTGAGCGGTTTGATGGCCGCGACCGGAATCGGTGCGGTCGGCGGCGCGCTGCTGATCGCTGCCGTCAACGTCAAACGACGCGCGGTGATCTGGTTCGTCTCCGGGTTGATGGCCTCGCTCGGTGTTTCGGCCCTCGGCGTTACCGATTCGTACGTGCTCGCCGCGATCGTCCTGACGTTTGTTGGTCTCGGGACGCAGAGCTTCGCCGGTTCGTCGAACGTGCTCGTGCAGATGCTGGCGCCGGATGACATGCGCGGACGCGCCATCTCGGTCTACTCGATGGTCCTGCTCGGACTCGTTCCGGGCGGAGCGCTCGTGATCGGTACGATCGCGCGCTTCTCCGACTTGCGCATGGTCTTCGTGTGGTCCGGGCTGCTCTGCGCATGCATGGGCATCTGGACGTTCTGCGCTCACCCGAAACTGCGCGCAAGCTAGCCGTTATGTCGGAGATGAACGAGCTGCACATCTTTCTCGTGCTGGCTTTGATCGTCGCTCTGGCCGTCGTCGCGAAGTGGACCCGTCAGCCCTATCCGATCGTTTTCTTGCTGGGCGGCATCGCGCTCGCATTCATTCCGGGGATGCCGGTCATCCGGCTCGCACCGGAACTGGTGTTCCTCGTCTTTCTGCCGCCGCTGATCTTCGGCGACGCCTACGTCACCGACTGGCGTCAGTTCGTGCGGTACATCGAGCCGATTACGCTACTCGCCACGGGGCTGGTCGTCGTGACCTCCGTGAGCGTTGCGTTTGTGGCCCATTGGGTGATCGGCTTACCGCTCGACGTCGGCTTCGTGCTCGGAGCGATCCTCTCACCCACCGATACCGTGGCGACCGATGCGATTGCGGAGGAGACGGGCATGCCGCGCCGGCTGCAGAGCATCCTCGGCGGCGAGAGCTTGATCAACGATGCGACCGGACTCGTGCTTTACAAGTTCGCCGTCGCGTCGGTGATGATCGGAACGTTTTCGCTCGGCAGTGCGGTCGCGCAGTTCGCCTACGTCGCCGTCGCCGGTCTCGCCGTCGGCATCGGCGGCGGAATGCTGGCGTATCGTTTGACGCGCTTTCTCTACGAGCGCGAGTTGACCGACGACGTCATCGCGGTGACCATCTCGCTCATCACGCCGTTCCTCGTATACTTGGCGGCGGATCGCATCGGCGCTTCGGGCGTGCTGGCGGCAGCGGCCGGCGGCATGGTCATGAGCCGCAAAGGCGGCGGCATGTACACCCCCGAGGCGCGGCTCGTCGGTTACAGCGTCTGGAACACGATGTTCTTCGTGTTCAACGGCGCGCTGTTCATCTTGCTCGGTTTACAGCTGCGCGCGATCTTTGCCGAGTTGGCCATCTTTCCGGCGGCCACGCTGGCGCTGTACGCGCTGGCGATCGCCGCAACGGTGATCCTCGTGCGGCTGGCGTGGACGATTATCGGGTCGCGCATCCGCGCGCTGTTTCGCGTTGGGCTCACTGCGCGCGAGGGTGGTGTGACGCCGATCAGCTGGGCGTTTATCAGCGGTTGGGCCGGGATGCGCGGCATCGTCTCGCTCGCGGCCGCGCTCTCGTTGCCGAACACCGTGGCGGCCGGCGCGCCGTTCCCCGCGCGGGATCTGATCCTGTTCGTGACGTTCGCCGTCATTCTGGTCACGCTGCTCGGCCAAGGGCTCACGCTGCCGTGGTTCATTCGCTGGCTGCGGGTCGCCGATGCCGACACCGGCAACCGCCCGCAGGCGATGGCGCGCGTGCGTGTGGCGGAAGCCGCGCTCTCACGACTGGTCGAGTTGGAACCCACGTTTCACTCGACCACGCACTGGGAAATCGCCGGCCGCCTACGGGCCCGATACGAAGAACAGGCCGTTCACTTCACCGCCCACCTGGACGGCTCGCTACTCGCGAGCGACGTCGCACAGCACGATCTCGAGCGGCAGCTCGTTCGGGCTACGATCGATGCCGAACGCGCGGCGCTCGCCGATATGCGTCACTCCGGCGAGATCGGCGACGAGGTCTTCCGCAACATGCAGTACGACATCGATCTCGCCGAATCGCGCCTGCTCGCGGACTAATGTAGCTGGCGGTAAGCTGTGAAGTAGTAGTCGACGAGCCGGAAGCCGCCGCGTTCGAGCGAGAGGCGGCTGCGTTCGTCGATCGTGTGGATGCCGGCGCAGACGAGGCGCCCTTCGCTTGCGACGAGCCGGTCCGCGGCACTGGCGGCAATCGCCGCACCATAGCCGTTGCCGCGATGCGGCTGGTGGACGGCGACGCGCAGTTCCGACCAGTTCTTGTCGATCGCATCGGTGATTGCGACCCCGACGGCCTCGTGGCCGATCTCGGCGATCAGAATCTTCGGATCGTCGAAGGCGGCGGCTTGTTCGCGGGCCATTTCGCCGAGGACGAGCGAGTCGCGCATCGAGCCTTCGCGCAGGGTCACCTTGACCGGCAGCGGCGGCGCGTGGCGGAAAACGAAGGCTGCGCCGGTGACCTCGATATTGAGTTCGAGGCCCTTGAGCGCACCGCGGACGACGTCGTCGCCGCCGAAAAATCGGATCGCTTGGGCGTTCGTTTGCTGGAACGCGTCGGCTAGGCGGCGCGGAGCCTTTTCGCCGGCGGTGACGTCGAAACGCACCATCGTGTCGGCGGTGTCGATGGTGCCGTCGGCCATCCAGGCGATGGCAACGGCGCGGCCACCGTCGCGAATCGGTACGCCGCGGGCCCGTTTGCGAACGAGACGGGAATACGCAAGTTCGGGAAATCCGTCGAGATACATATTATAAAAAAAAGGAGCGAGCCGGTGTGAGCGACTCGCCCGTAACCTCCGTGGTTAGAGTTAGGCCGCGGCCGCTTTTTTGCGGCGGGGAGCGGATTTCTTCCGGGCGCCGGTCTTACGGACGACCTTCTTGGCCCCCGTCTTCTTGCGTGCGGATTTCTTCCGAGCGGTCTTTTTCTTGGCGGTCTTCTTAGCCGTCTTCTTGCGCGACGTGGACTTCTTTTTGCTGGTGGATTTCTTGCGCGACGACTTTTTCTTGGCGGCCTTGCGGACCGTCTTCTTGCGGGGTGACGCCTTGCGCGAGGTCGACTTCTTCTTGCTGGTGGATTTCTTAGCTGAAGTCGACTTCTTACGCGTGGCTTTCTTACGAACTGCCATCGTTTCGATAGTCCTCTCTCCAAACGCTTGCGCGAGTGGTGCTACCGACGGGGCCGTGCGGGCATCCGCCGGCTAGTGTTGCATACGTTATATCACTCAGAAGGATTTTGCGCAACAACATCCCCGCCGGAGGTTAAGAGTTCCGCGTATCGCTCACGGAGCGCGCGCTTCAAAAACTTGCCGACGCCCGTCCGCGGAATGGCATCGAGGAACACCACGCGATCCGGAATCCACCACTTTGCGACGCGCTCGCCGAGCCACACGCGCAGTTCATCTTCGCTCGCGGCGGTGCCGTCGCGCATCACGACGGCGGCGATCGGGCGCTCGATCCAGCGGGCATGCGTGACGCCGAACACACACGCTTCGCGCACCGCCGGATGCCCCATCAGCGCGTTCTCAACTTCCACCGAGCTGATCCACTCGCCGCCGGACTTGACGAGATCTTTGGACCGGTCGACGATTTCCATGAACCCGAAATCGTCGACCGTGACGATGTCGCCGGTGCGGAACCAGCCATCGACGAATGCCGCGGCGCTCGCTGCATCGTTGTTATAATACGATGCCGCAACGGCCGGACCGCGCACCCATAATTCACCGCGCGCGTGGCCGTCGGCGGCGACGGCGTTCCCGTCGTCATCGAGAATTTTCCAGTCTACGATTACAGAAAACGGTCCTTGCTTGAGACGTTCGCGCCGGCGCACGTCCGGCGTTGCGGCCGCGAGTTCGGCCGTCAGGGTGCTGACCGTTCCGATCGGACTCATCTCCGTCATGCCCCAGGCATGGATGACTTTCGTGCCGAGCGCTTCGAGATCGTCGAAGAGCGCGGGCGGTACGGCGGAGCCGCCGATCACCACGCGTTCGAGGCTCGGTAAGCCCGCGCCGCGCGCGTTCAGCGCGTCGCGCAGCGCGAACCACACCGTCGGCACGCCGGCCGAAAATGTGACGCCCTCGGCCTCGACCAACTCGATGATGCCCGCCGGATCGAGCCGCGCGCCGGGCATCACGAGCGACGCGCCGACCAGCGGACAGACGAACGGCAGACCCCACGCGTTGACGTGGAACATGGGGACGATCGGCAAGACCACGTCACGCTCGGCCAGCGCGAACACGTCGGCTGCGGCGGTCGCGAGGGCGTGGAGAAACGTCGAGCGGTGCGAGAAGAGGATCGCCTTCGGATCGGCGGTGGTCGCCGACGTGAAGCACATGATGGCCGCCGTATTCTCATCGAGCCGCGGCCAGGCGAACTCCGGCGACTCATCCGCAATGAGCGATTCGTAATCGACGGCGTTGGGCAGCGTCAGGTCGGCCGGACCCATGATGACGAAGCGGCATTCGCCGAGCGCTGGGTCGGCGCCGATGGCTGCGCGTACCGCGCCGACGAGCGACCCATCGACAAAGACGATCCGGTCGGCGGCGTGCGCGATCGTCCCGGCGATCTGCTCGGGAAAGAGCCGGATGTTCACGGTGTGGAGCACCGCGCCCATGCTCGGCACGGCGTAGTACAGTTCCAGATGCCGGTGCGAATTCCAACCGAAGCTGGCCACCCGGTCGCCCGGCTCGATCCCCAGCCGCCGCAAGGCGTTGGCTAGCCGCGCGACGCGTGCACCGAACGCGGCGTAGCTGAAACGCACGATCTCCGCGCCGTCGCGCGAGACCACGCCGCGGCGCGGATGGTTCTTCACCGCGTGGGCGAGGATGCTCGACACCAGCAGCGGGCTATCCATCATCAATCCGGGGAGCGGTGACGATGTCGTGGAAGACATGCGGTATCGTCCGTCTGCGCGCACACCATCTCCTCTGCATCCTGACGTTCGCCGGTAAGGGATACTCGCCGGCGTTCGTTGCGAATATGGCCGGCGTCGTCGCGCGCATCGGTGCGGGTGAGCCGATCGAGGTCGTCGCCGGGCCCGACGATATCTGCGCGCCGCTCGAGGGGAGCGGCGACTCGCATTGCCATGAGGCCTCCGTCCTGCGCCGCGACGGCGAAGCGCTGCGCGCGCTCTCCGGCGTGCGGCCGCTGATCCTCGACCGCGCCGCGATCGCCGCTTTGCGCGAGCAGTTCGCGACCGGCGCGATTCGGGGCGCTTGCGCCGGGTGTTCGTGGTTTGACCTCTGTACGGAGATTGCGTCCGCAGGCTACGGCCTCGCCTCGTTGTAATCGGGCCCTATGACCACCGCGACGCATACCGGACCGCCCGTCTCGCATCTCGACCCGTTTTGCGATGAGCTGATCCTCGAGCCGTACGCGATGCATGCCGAATTGCGCGATCTCGGCCCGGTGGTCCGGCTCGAGAAGTACGGCGTCTGGGCGATGGCGCGCCACGTCGACGTCTACGCGATGCTCAACGATTGGGAGACCTACTGCTCGAGCGCAGGCGTGGGCTTCGGAAATTTCCACACCGAGAAGCCGTGGCGGCCGCCCAGCTTGATCCTTGAAGCCGACCCGCCGCTCCATACGCGCACGCGAGCCGTGCTCTCGCGGGTGCTCTCGAGTTCCGCCTTGCGCCGGATGCGCGAGATGTTTGAGACCCGTGCCGCCGCGCTAGTCGAGCGCCTGCTCGAACGCGGCCGCATCGACGCGATGGTCGACTGCGCGAACGCCTTTCCGCTCGAGGTGTTTCCCGATGCGGTCGGCTTGACCAAAAATGGCCGCGAAAACTTGGCGCCGTACGGCAACGCGGTGTTTAACGCCGACGGGCCGCCCGACGGCGCTCTGTTTCAATCGGCGATGAAAGATGCGGCGCGCGTCGGTCCGTGGATTCTCGCGCAGTGCCGGCGCGATGCGCTCGCCCCGGGCGGGCTCGGCGCCGACGTGTATACATCGGTCGACAGCGGTGAGATCGACGCCGACGAAGCGGCGCTCTTGGTGCGTTCGCTACTCTCGGCCGGACTCGATACGACCGTGCAAGGCATCGGCAACGCGCTGTACTGTTTCGTCAACCACCCCGCTCAGTGGGCGCTGCTGCATGCGAACCCAGCGCTCGCTCGCGCCGCATTCGAAGAAGCGCTGCGCTACGAATCGCCGGTGACGGCGTTCTTTCGCACCACCACGCGTGAAGTGACGGTGGGCGACGTAACGATGGGGCCGGAAGAAAAAGTGCTGGCGTTCTTCGGCGCGGCGAATCGCGATCCGCGGATGTGGAACGATCCCGACGTTTTCGACATCACGCGCAAAGTCTCGAAGAACGTGGCGTTCGGCGCGGGCATTCACTTTTGCGTCGGCGCGATGCTCGCCCGGCTCGAAGCGGAAGTGCTGCTCACGGCGATGGCGCGGCGCATCAAGACGATCGAACCTGCGGGCGAACCGGTGCGCCTGCTCAACAACGCGCTGCGCGGGTTGACGTCGCTGCCGGTGACGGTTACCGCGTCGTGATTTCGACCAAAGGCGAACTGCGAAGCGCCGTGCAGGCCGCCGTCGAGCGGCTGCGCGGCGGCGTGATACACACGCCGACCGATCGCTCGCGCGCGCTCTCCGAACTCATCAGCGGCGAGGTGTTCTGCAAGATCGAGACGCGCCAGGTCACCGGCTCGTTCAAGGAACGCGGCGCGCTCAACGCGCTCTCACTGCTCTCCGAGGAGCAACGCCGGCGCGGCGTGATCACGATGTCGGCCGGTAATCACGCCCAAGGCGTGGCCTATCATGCCACGCGCCTCGGGATCAAAGCGACGGTCGTCATGCCCGACGGCACGCCGTTCCTGAAGGTCCGCCGCACGCGCGACTACGGCGCCGAGGTCGTGCTGCACGGCGCGACGTTCGAGCAGTCGTCGGCCTACGTGCACGAATTGGTGGAGCGCACCGGCGTGACGCTCATTCACCCCTACGACGACATCAACGTCATCGCCGGTCAGGCAACAGCGACGCTCGAAATGCTCGAAGACGCCCCCGAACTCGATGCGATCATCGTTCCGGTCGGCGGTGGCGGCTTGATCGCCGGCGCGGTCTTGGCGGTCGACCTGTTCGGCTCGAAGGCGGAAGTGATCGCCGTCGAGACGGAATTCTATCCGGCGCTCTTAGCGGAGATGCGGGGCGAGGCGACCGTGATCGGCGGCGTCACCATCGCCGAGGGTATCGCCGTTGCCAAGGTCGGCCGCATTCCGCTCGCGATCGTGCGCGACGTCGTGCGCGAGGTGCTGCTCGTATCGGAGCCGGCGATTGAATCCGCGATCGCGTTCTTGCTCGAAGACGAGAGGCTCGTGGCCGAAGGCGCGGGCGCGGCGGGCGTGGCGGCGATCCGCAGCAACGTCGAGCGCTTCCGCGGGAAGCGCGTCGGCACGCTGCTGTGCGGCGGCAATATCGATCTCGGCATGCTGGCCTCGGTGATCGTGCGCTCGCGCATGCGAGCCGGCCGCGTCGTGCAGATTCGCGTGCTGATGGTGGATAAACCCGGTGGCCTCGTTGCAATTGCGACGGCGGTAAACGACGCGAACGCCAACGTGCTCGACGTCCTCCACCACCGCCTCTTCGGCAGCGTCCCCGCCAAGTACGCCCAACTCGACCTCACCTGCGAGCTGCAACGCCCTGAAGACATCGAACAAATCCTCACCAACATCGCCGCCCGCGGCTACGAAGCCGAAGTAATCAAAGGCTGACGCGCCCGTCGATCTTTAGCACAGCGCGCGCCCTCCCCATTTGTCACGCCGAGCGCAGCGCCGCAGGCGCGCAGTCGAGGGGCCACCCCGATCGATGTCGTTGCGTGGCGGTCCTTCGACTCCGGTTCGCTTCGCGAACCTGCGCTCTGGATGACAAATAATGCAACGACAAGTGATAATATGGGTCGCGCGTATGCCGATTAGGCTTCGTCGGTGGAGCCGCCGAGGTAGATGGCTCGGACGCGTTCGTCGGCGGTGAGTTCGGCGGCGGTTCCGCTCAGCGCGATCTCGCCGTTTTCTAGGACGTAGGCGCGGTCGGCGTGCTGGAGCGTGAGGTAGGCGTTTTGCTCGACGATGAGGATCGCGGTTCCGGCGCGTTTGAGGTCGGCGAGGATGCCGAAGATTTGGGCGACGATTTGCGGTGCGAGGCCGGTGCTCGGTTCGTCGAGCATGAGCATGCGCGGCTTGGCCATCAGCGCGCGGCCGATGGCGAGCATTTGCTGTTCGCCGCCCGAGAGCGAAAACGCGGTTTGCGTTTTGCGGTCGGCCAGCGCCGGAAACCGTTCGTAGATCGCGGCGACGTCGGCGTCGATGTTCTTGCGGTCGACCGTGAACGCGCCCAGGCGAATGTTGTCATCGACGGAGAGTTCGGTAAAGAGCTGGCGGCCTTCGGGGACGTGGAGACAGCCGTAGCGCACGCCTTGTACGGTTGAGGCGCGCAGCAAGTCGTGGCCGTCGAACGTGATGGCGCCGGAGCGCACGTTTGTGTCGATGCGCGAGATCGTGCGCAACAGCGTAGATTTCCCGCGCCGTTGGGACCGAGCACGGCGACCATCTCGCCGGCTTCAACGGTGAGATCGATGCCGCGAAGCACGTCGAGCGCGCCGTAGCCGGCATGCAGATCCCGTATCTCGAGCAGCATCAGCTCGCCGTGCCCAAGTAGGCGGCGACGACGCCGGGATCGTTGCGCACGGCGTCGGCCTTGCCGTCGGCGATCATCATGCCGAACTTCAACACCATCACGCGTTCGCTGATCGACATCACGAGCCGCATGTCGTGCTCGATCAAGAGCAGCGTCATCCCCGCGTCGCGCAGTTTCAGCAGATCGGCGGTCAGGGCGCTACGTTCGCTCGCGTTGAGGCCGGCGGCCGGTTCGTCGACCAAGAGCAGCCACGGGTTCGACGCCGTTGCACGCGCGAGTTCGACGCGGCGGCGATCGCCGAACGCGAGATCCTTGGCTAGCGTCGAGGCGATCGGCTCGAGACCGAGCCGCGCGAGCGTTTCGCGCGCGCGATCCGTCGCTTCGCGCTCCGACCGGCGCGACGACGGCAATGCGAGCAAGTCGGCACCGAACGACGTACGTTCGGTGCGGAACGCGCCCGCCACGACGTTCTCGAGAACGGTCATCTCACCGAACAAGCGCGCGTTTTGAAACGTCCGGCCGACGCCGAGCGCGGCGACGCGATGCGGCTGCCAACCCGTCACGTCGATGCCGGCGATCTCGACGCGGCCTTCGGTGAGCCGTCCGATGCCGCTGATCGCGTTGAACAGCGTCGTCTTGCCGGCGCCGTTGGGGCCGATCAGCGATGTCAGCGTTCCGCGCGTGAGCGTAAAGCTCACGTCGTTGACGGCGATGAGCCCGCCGAAGCGTTTCGTTACGTGCGACACCGCGAGGGGTGCGCCGTCCGCGGGCGGCGTGCCGATCGCGATCGGCGTCGCTGCGACGGTGCTCGCCGCTTCGGCGCGCGCCGCAAGCGGTTTGGATTTGAAGCGCGAACGGATCAGTCCAAAGGCGCCGCCCGGCGCGGCGATAACGACCACGATCACGAGCAGGCCGTACACCACTTCGCGCGTGTTCTCGAATTGATGTCCGCTGATGTCGAGAAACCCGATGAGCGCGGCGCCGATCAACGCGCCCGAAACGCCGCCGCTGCCGCCGAGGACGACCATCAAGAGCAAGCTGATCGAGAGCTGCACGCTCACCGCGTCCGGCACGACGATGCCGAGAAACGCGGCGTACATCGAGCCGCCGAGACCGGCCAGCGCGCCGGCATAGGCAAACGCGAAGATCTTATAGCGGCGCGTGGGAACGCCGAGCACTTCCGCGGCGAGTTCGTCGTTGCGAATCGCCTCGAACGCGCGTCCCGAGCGGCCGCGCAATAAATTCAGCGTCAACAGCGCAGCGCCCAGCGCCAGAATCCACGCAAACCAGTAGGCCGGATAGCCCGAAACGGTGAGCGCTCCGAAGCTCGGATACGGAACGTCTTCGATCCCGATCGCGCCGCCCAGGAACTTCGTCTCGTGAAAGACGCCGACGCAGATCAACCCGAATGCGAGCGTTGCCATCGCGAGATAGTGGCCGCGAAAGCGCAGCGCGATGAACCCCAGGCCCAGACCAACGATCGTTGCAACGAGCATGCCGATCAGCGTTGCCAGCGGCCACGAGATCCACGGCGGCAGATTCCAGGTCGTCGTGAGCGAGGCGACGGCGTACGCGCCGATGCCGAAGAAGCCCGACTGCCCGAGCGAAATCTGGTTGACGTTGCCCATCAGGAGCGAGAGTCCGATGGCGGCGATGGCAAAGATGGCCGCGTACGTGCCGGCTTGCGCGAACGTCGCGTTGTGCGAGGCAAAGATGCCGAAGATGACCACGATGAGGGCCAATATCGGCAGCGTGCGCGTGTCGGCGCGCAGCCGCGCGATCAATCGCGCACCGCGCTGCGCGCGCCGAACAGTCCTTGCGGACGCAGCAGCAGCCCCACCAGCAGCAGCGAGTAGACGATCGGGTCGGAGAGGCCGTAGGACACGCCGGGGAGGCCCTGGATCAGTTTCTCGATCACGCCGACCAGTAGGCCGCCGACCACGCAGCCGACCGGCGATTCGAGGCCGCCGATGATCGCCCCGACGAAGCCCTTGATGGCAATCGCCGTGCCCCCGGCGCCGCCGACGAGCGTGATCGGTCCGATGATCGTTCCGCCGTAGGCCGCGAGCGCGATCGAGAGGCCCACGCTCACTGCGCGGGCATTGGTCACGTCGATGCCCACGAGCTTCGCGCCGGTTGGGTTGTTGGCCGCGGCCCGGATCGCCTTACCATAGTAGGTGCGTTCGAAGAAGATGTAGAGCACGGCGAGCGCCGCCAGCAGCAGCCCGAGCACCCACATCGACTGGATCTGGATCGACACGCCGCCGACGTTGATCGCGTCGGAGGCCTCGCCGCTAAACGAAGGCAGCGGCTGTGGCAGGCTGCCCCAACCGGGGATCAGCGCGTGCCCGTAGAGCAGGATCGACACCGTTCCGAGGGTGGCGATCGTGAGGGGAATCTCGCCCGAACGGGCCGCCGGCCGGAGCACGAGCCGCTCGAATACCAGACCCAGCGCGAAGCCGGCGATGGTTGCGCCGGCCAGCGCGACCCACGAATTGGCGTGGAAGAGCTGGACGAACGTGAGCGCGAGTAAGCCGCCGATGATGGTGAACTCGCCCTGTGCGAAATTGACAATCCGGGTGGCCCGCAGGATGATGTGTATCCCGAGCGCCACCAGCGCATAACCGCTACCGACCGTCAGCCCCGCGACAAGGAGTTGGAACATAGCTCGCCTAGAATCGTAGCGGAAGAAGTTTTCTCCTGTGTGATAAGGGGTTTTCCTTGATGCGTTTGTTGCGATCTTTTGCTTGTAGCGCGGTGTTGCTCGCGCTCTTTACCGGTATCGCCGGAGCCGCGCCCAAGCCGTCGGGAGCGCCGGTTTCGATCGGGGCGATCCTCTCGATTACCGGGCCGTACGCGCCGCTCGGCGAGCCCGAACGCAACGCAATCCAAATCGCCGTGGCCGATGTGAACGCATCGGGCGGCATCAACGGGCATCCGCTGCAAGTCAAGATTCTCGACGACGAGAGCAAGGCCGACACGGCGTCGCAACTCGCTACGCAACTCGTGGGCGAAAAGGTCGCCGCGATCATCGGCGGTTCGCTCTCGCCTTCGAGCGAAGCAATTGCCCGCGTCGCCAACGATGCGAAAGTGCTGCAAGTCTACATGACGCCGACGCTGAGTATCTGGCAGACGAAGACCGGCATCCGCAAGTATACGTTCGAAGCGACGCCGCACAACGAACTCGAAGTGACGAAGCTCTTCACGTTCATGAAGAACACCCTTAAAACGCAGAAACTGGCCGTGCTGCACGACGACCAGCTCTACGGCGTGCAAGGCACCGCGGTTGCGGAAGCCGAGGCCAAGGCGCAAAACGTGCCGATCGTCGATGAAGAAGCCTACGCGGTTGCCGCCACCGACGTGACGGCGCAACTGCAAAAAGCGCGTGCCAGCGGCGCCGACACGCTGTTGATCTATACGGCCGCCCCCACGGCGGGATTACTGGTGCGTCAAGTCCGGCAGTTCGGCTTCAAAGCGCACATCGTCGGCACGACCGGCATCGTTTCGGATAATTTTCTCAAGGTTACCGCCAAAGACGGCGACGGCGTGTACGCCGACATGGATCTCGACCGCACGTATCCGAACGCGCTCCAGAAGAAGCTGCTCGCGGCATACCGCTCGGCGTACAATGCAGGCGCGAATAACTTCGCATCGTTCGCCTGGGACGCCATACACCTCACCGCGTACGCCCTCCGGACCGCCAAGAGCACGGACGGAGACAAGCTCGTCGCCGCCTTCGAGAACATGAAGCCCTACACCGGAACGACCGGTACCTACAAGTTCACGGCGACCGATCACAACGGCTTCAACGCCAACGACATCCGCATCGTGATCGATCACAACGGCGTCTGGGAAACCCTACCGCACCAATAATCGTCGTCGCAAGTGATGGTTTAACGGCCCCGGAATTCCGGTGGCCGTTTTGCGTTGAAGGCGGCGAGGCCGTTGCGGAAGTCGTCCGTTTTTCCGGCCAGGGACTGCATTTCCGCCTCGAAGGCGAGCGCGGCGCGGACGTCGCCGAGACCGTTGCGCACCAGTTCGCGTTTTACGTACGCAAGCGATGCGGGACCCTCGGCCAACCGCCACGCGAACGCGCCGGCTTCGGCGCCGGCGGTGCCGGCCGCTACCAGCCGCGTGACGAGACCGAGCGCATTCGCGCGCTGCGCATCGAAGCGTTCGCCGGTCAGGCAGAGCTCGAGCGCCTGCGCGTAACCGATGATGCGCGGCAAGAGCAACGTGGTGCCGGCGTCACATGCTAGGCCGATTTTCACGAACGCCGTTGTGAATACGGCGTCTTCGGAGACGATGCGAAAGTCGCAGGCAAGCGCTAGGCCGAAGCCGGCTCCGGCGGCAACGCCGTTGACCGCGGCTACGACCGGTTTCTCGAACGTGATGAGCGTCTCGAGCAACGGGTTGTAGCGCTCGACGACGGCGATGCTGATGTCGGCATTCTCGTCGGGCAGCGTGCGCCGATCGTTGAGCGCTTGGCCCGAACAGAAACCCTTACCGGCGCCGGTAAACACGACCGCGCGCACGTCCGGCTCGCGCTGCAATGCGCGGAACGTGACGAGCAGTGAATCGAGCATGTCGGCGGTGAGGGCATTGTACGCCGCCGGGCGGTCGAGCGTCACGGTGGCGACGCCGCCGTCAAACGTCAGCGTGTGCTCGATGGGCGCGAGTTCGTCCGTCATGCCGTGCGCTTGGTGTTTTCAGAACTGATTTTCCTGGGCAAAGCACCACTACATTTCTGATTCCAGGGGGAGAAACCCGATGCGTCCGATCTTCCGACTCAGCCTCGTGCTCCTCGCACTATTCCTGGCGATCGCGCCGGGCATGGCCTTCGCGCAGTCCGCCGGCACAACGTCCGGTTCGACCACCACCACATCGTCCGGGCCGGCGGCCGGATCCACTACCGTCGATAAGACCACCACCAATCCGAATGCGGCGACCACGACGACCACCAGCACCACCACCAGCAACGTGCCGTGGCTCTGGATCGTCGTCGGCGCGATCGTCGTAATCGCGATCATCGGTGTGGTTGCCGCCAGCAATCGTGGTAGCGACACGACGACGCGAATCGTTAGTTAGTGGCGAACACCGACGGCAATCGCGGGCGATGCGACAATCTGGCTTGCCTCTGCGAGATTCCGCTCGCGCAGGCCACCTGCAGCACGTATTGCGATTCGCCCGAGGGCCGCGATCCCGCAAACATCCGTTGCGCGTGCGGGCACCCAGGCTGCGAATCGCAGATGGAGACGCAACTGCACGGCGGAATTGGGGCCGAGAGTCCCTAACCGTGCCGGGGTGATTAGCACCTCGCGAACCGCACCGCTCGTCCTCGTCCCCAAGATGGCCGCTGCTATCTGGGGCGGGGACGCGTTGGTGAAACGCTACGGCAAGTCCGGCGACCCCACCGCGCATCTGGGCGAGTCGTGGGAATGCTGGGACGATAACGCGATTACCGGCGGCGACTATGCCGGCGAAACGCTCGCCGCGGTGCGCGCGCAGCTGGGTCGCGATCTAACCGGGCCCGCCGATCCCGCGCAACGCTTTCCGGTTCTCACCAAGATCATCGATGCGCGCGAAGCGCTTTCGGTTCAAGTGCATCCGGACGACGCGTACGCGCAACGCGTGGAACACCAGCCCGTCGGCAAGACGGAGTGCTGGTACGTTCTCGCCGCGCAACCCGGTGCAGAACTCGTCCTCGGGTGGACGCACGATACCGATCGGGCGGAGTACGAGCGCCGCGTCGCGGACGGCACGCTCGGTGAGATTTTGCGCCGCGTGCCGGTGAAGCCGGGCCAAGCCTTCTATCTGCCGGCCGGCACGCTGCACGCGATCGGCGCGGGCATCCAACTTTTTGAAACGCAGCAGGCCAGCGACCTGACGTACCGGATCTTCGATTGGAACCGCCTCGGCGCCGACGGCAAACCGCGCGAGTTGCACGTCGCCAAAGCCGCCGACGTACTCGATTTCCGCGCCACGATGCCGGGTGCCGTCACGCAGCTCGCGTTTGCCGACGGCGGCCTCGAACGCACCGTCGCGATCGCCGACCGGCGCTTCGCGGTCGAACGCGTGCGAATTACGCAAGCGCGCGCGAGCATGATGACCGACGGCCGGCCGGTGGCGATTATGGCGATGGCCGCGCCGCTATCGATCGAGACCGGCGTCGCCGAAACCGAACTTCGCGCTTGGGAAACCGCCCTCGTGCCGGCGGCCGCTGCGCACATCACGTTTGCCGAAGCCGGCGAGGCCCTCGTGGTCCGGATCGACCCGGATCTGGAACGTCTACGTGCCGCCGCCGCGGCCGCCGGCGTGAACGCCGCTACGCTAGACGCGTTCTACGCGCAGTTCAGCGGCGTTTCTCGGCCCGCGTAAGGCCGATGCGCGAGGGCCACATGAGGGGCTCGGCCTGCGGCTCGTCGCGCACCACGGCCACCAAGAACGCCGCCGCGAGCACGACGAAACAGCCTTCGGCGGCGAGCATCACCTCGCGCTGCGGGCCGGTGTGGGCGTAGCGCCACGCCGCGGCGCCGAAGTAGCCCACGGTGGCCGACCAGCCGAGGCTGGTCCAGGGCGCCCGCCGTCCAAGCACCATGAGCGAACGCAGCGCTAGGATAACCACGGCCACGTCGATGGCGACGTAGATTGGGTTCACCGGTCGAGCTAGAGCCGCCGGGCGGGGAAGGCCGTCCGGCCCGGCAGCCGTCGCCGGATCGCGGAGACGATGAAGATCCCCGCGACGGCCAGGGCCGCGATCAGCGCCGCGATGACGAGCAGTTTGAGCACGAACGCGAATACGACGAGCGCCAGAAGTACAGCCGCGGCGGCCAAAAAGATGCGAACGAACAGTGTCATCGTGAGGCTCCCTTCGCCCGATCTACCCGGCCCACCGGTCCCGGGTTTCGGGCGGCGGATGTGACGGGGGTCAATGCCCGCCTTGCCCCTCTTGTCTTTCGCCGCTGAAGAGCGCAAAATACGCACATGGACTCAAGCGCTATCGGTTCCGTCGTTTCGGCCATCTCGGGCAGTAGCCCGACGGCTTCGATCGCGGTTTCGCTGCTCAACCAAGCCGACAACGCCACGAAGCAAGAAGTCGCAACGCTCTTCAGCTCGCTCGGCATCGGCGGAAACGTCAGCGCCTTCGCCTAGCTGATCATCGAGCCCGCACGAGCGGGCTCGAACGTATGTTCGTAGAAAGGGACCCGTCCGTGGACGAGGTCTTTTTTCATTTGCACCCTACGGTGGCCGCGTGGTGCGATGCGCATCTTACCGCGCCGACGCCGCCGCAGGCTCAAGCGATCCCGCTCGCCGCCACGGCTGCGGCGATGCTCGTCTGCTCGCCGACCGGCACCGGGAAGACGCTCGCGGCCTTCTTGCCCGTGATGTCGCGGCTGGCCGAACTGCGCGATGCCGACAAGCTCTTTCCGCGCCCGTACTGCGTCTATATTTCCCCGCTGCGCGCGCTGGGCTACGATGTCGAGGTGAACCTGCGCCGTCCGCTGCGCGAGATGGGGCTGCTCGAGCGGCCCAATAGCGAACGCGCGACCGTGCGGCGTGGCCGGCTGCGGGAGCAGTTCGTGCGGACCGGCGTCCGCACGGGCGATACGCCGGTGGAAGAGCGGCGGCTGATGATCGCGCGACCGCCGCACGTGCTGATCACCACGCCCGAGTCGCTCGCGCTGATGCTGTCGATGGACTCGTACCGCAAGACGCTGCGCGCGGTGGAGACGGTCATCGTCGATGAGGTTCACGCGCTCGCCGGCAACAAGCGCGGTGCGCAGCTCTCGCTCCTGTTGGAGGCGCTCGAAGAGCTCGCCGACGGCCCGGTGCGGCGCGTGGGACTCTCGGCAACCGTGTCGCCGCTCGATCGCATCGCGGGTTATCTTGCCGGTGGGGACCGGCCGTGCGAAATCGTCGACTGCCGCAACCTGCGCTCGATCGAACTCGACATCGTCGCGCCGTTCGCCGGCGCGATGGCGCCGCTCGCGACCGCGGCGCGGGCGATGGTGGCGTTAACCAAAGACGTGCGCAGTACGCTGGTCTTCACCAACGTGCGCAGTCAAGCCGAACGCATCGCGCACGAGATGGAGAACGCGGGCGAGCCGGCCGGCGAGATCGACGTACTCGAAGAACAGCGCGCGAAGCCCATGCGCGACCGGCGCATCGGCGTGCACCACAGTGCGCTCGAACGCAACGTGCGCCACCGCGTCGAGGCGGCATTGCGCGCCGGCACGCTGCGCACCGTCGTCTGCTCGACCTCGCTCGAGCTCGGCGTTGACATCGGCTACATCGATCGCGTGCTGTTGCTGGGCGGCGCGCGCGGGATGACCTCGACCCTGCAGCGCGTCGGCCGCGCGGGACACCGGCCGGGCGCGATCGCGCGCGGCGTCGTCGTGGCCCAAGATCGCGACGACATCATCGAGGCGGCCGCAACGCGGCGCTGCATCGCCGACGGCGTCATCGAGGACGTGCAGATCCCGTATCAGCCCCTCGACGTGCTCGCGCAATGGCTCGTCGGATTAGCCGTTCCCGACCGGCGTATCGCCATTGCCGACGCGCTCGCGCTCGCGCGGCGCGCGTATCCGTACCGCGCTCTGGCCGAGGCGGATTTGCGCGCCTGCGTCGATTACCTCGCCGGCCGCGGCGCCGGACCGGACGAAGCGCACACGCGCCGCATCGGCGCCGACGACGATGCGTTCTACGGACTCGGGCGCGAAGCATCGGCCGCCTATTTCGAAAACGTCGGCACGATTCCCGACGAACAAACCGTCTCCGTGCACAGCAACGGTCAGGGGATCGGCCGGCTCGATGAGGGCTTCGCATCGGCACTGCGCGAGGGCGACGTGTTCTTGCTTGATGGCCGCACGCTGCGCGTCGCCGAGGTCGGGCCGCGCGGCTTGCGCGTCGAACCGCACACCGGTAAGCCCAACGTGCCGCAATGGTCCTCGCATCTCAAGGGCGTGCCGCTGCGCTTAGCGCGCGAAATCGGCGTGCTGCGCCGCACCGTCGCCGAAGCACTGGAGGCCGGCGGGCCGCAAGCGGCGCTCGCGTACTTGCGCACGCGCTATGCGCTCACCGGCGTCGAGGCGGCGCACGTGGTGCGCTACATCGCCCAGCAGCGCGCGCTCTCCGGCGTGCCCGACGAACGCCACGCGATCGTCGAGATTTACCGCATGGACGGCCGCCAGACCGCCGTTTTCCATACCTGCGCGGGACGGCGCGTGAACGAAACGCTCGCGCGCGTCGTCGGCGCGCGCATCGCGCGCCGGCACCGCGTGAACGCACAGCTCACGACTGACGACAACGGCTTTCTCATCGCGTTGCCGGCGCGGCTGACGCTGCCGGATGCGGAGTGGGCGGGATCGCTCCACGAGCGCGGCTTCGACGACGACTTGCTGGCCGGGCTGCGCGCCTCGCACATGCTGCGCGCGCATTTTCGCTACGTCTCGAATACGGGTCTGCTCGTGCTGCGGCGCGCGGGCGGACGCACGCTGCGGCGCGGGGCGCTCGCATGGAATGCGGCTAAGATCTTCGACCGGCTGTTTTCGGCCGACCGTTGGTTCCCGCTGATCCGGGAAACGATCCGCGTCGTGACGCGCGACGTGCTCGACGCGCCGGCGGCGCGCGAGTATCTGGCCGGCTTGGCGGGCGAACCGCGCGTGTTCCATCCGGTTGCGGCGACGCCGTTTACGTTCGGCATCGTCACCTCGAGTTTCGGCGACACCGTGGCGATGGACGACCGGGCCTCGATGATCGAGGCCTTGCACGAACGCGTGCTGGCTATCCTCGGTGAACCGCCGGAAACCCCCGGTCCGGAATCCTCACCCGTGCCGTACGACAAGCATGGGCAGCCGATGTTGCTCCGATGATCCCGCCGGCGGCGGCAGCCGAATCATTTCCGGTTGCGCGCGGCGTCGTGGCGTTGCCGGGCGGCTTCGCGTTGCTCGAGACGTCGCGCGTGCTCTTGTGCGCCGACGCGCACTTCGGTTACGAAGACGTTGTGGGCGGAGCATTGCCGCTCTGGAGCACGTCCGAAATCGCCGCGACGATCGCGATCGCGGCCCAGCGCCACGGCGTCCGCGAGATCGTCTTTCTCGGAGATCTATTGCACGGGCCGGCGATGAGCGAGGGCGCGGCGCGCGCCGTGCAAGGGGCACTGCTGGTGCTGAGCGAGATCGCGCCGTTGACGTTTATCGCGGGCAACCACGAAGGCCGCGCGCGCGGCCGCTCGATCCTCGGCGAAACGCTCGAGACGTGCGAACGCGACGGCTGGCACCTGATGCACGGCGATAAGCCGCCGTCCGCCGGGACGCCGGCGATCATCGGTCATCTGCATCCGAGCGTGCATCTCGGTCCGAACAGCGCGATGCCGGCGTTTCTCGGCGCGCGCGATCTCGTCGTCGTGCCGGCACTCACGCCGTATTCGACCGGACTCGACGTGCTCTCCGAGAGCTGCATCGCGGCGCTGGCGCCCTACGGTGTTACCCGCTCGGATCTGCACGTCGTCGCCGCCTCGGAGGACCGCGTCTATCCGTTCGGCACACTCTCACGGCTGCGCGGTTTCTTGTGCTCGGATCGCGAGTGATCGGCGCGCAGCCAGCCGACGATCGTCCCGCTGCCGTAGGTGAGATGCGTGAAGTAGATGCCGCACGCAACGCGCCATGGGCTAACCCGCGCCACTCGCGCTTCATGGATGGCCGAACGCGCGACGAGTCCGATATACGTTGCTGCGACGAGCGCCACGGGTGCGCGCAGCCGCGGGCGCGCGAACGCCGCAAAGATTCCCGCATGCGCGAGCGTGAACAGCGCCGGCACGGCATAAATTGCGTCGCGCCTCGAGTTGCTCAACCGGCGGAGGAAAAAGCCGCGAAAGCGGCCATAGCTCCACACCTGGCGCAAGTGCGCGGCGAAGACCGTGCGCCGGTGGTGGTAGACGAGCGCCGTGGGATCGTAGACGACGCGCGCGCCGTCGCGTGCCGCGAACATGCAGAGCAAGATATCTTCGCCCGGCCAGTAGCGCACGCTGGCGTCCGCGTCGCGCAGAAACGCATCGCGCCGCACGAGCAGATTGCACGACGGCAGGCCGTCGACATCGCGCTGCGTTTCGGCGACGTAGCGATGGCGCGTCGTTGCCGTGACGAGTGCCGATGCGAAGATCGCCCCGCTGGTGCGCTGCAGCTGCAAATCGTCGGGCGGCGTTACGGCCGGGCCTCCTGCCACCACCACCATGGGATCGGCGAAGTGGCGCACGGCGTTGGCGAGCCACTCCGGGTCGGGATAGGCATCGTCGTCGATGAAGGCGAGGATCTCGGCGTTCGTCGCTTCCGCGGCGAGTTGGCGCTTGCGATTGGGAAGCACGTCGCCCGACACGACGACGTGCACGCCCGGCTCGTCTCGCGTCAACGGTTCGTCCGGCACGAGATAGATGTCGAAGTCGCGATACGTTTGACGTTCGAGATGCGTGAGACATTCGCGCAGGTACGCAGTCGCCGATCTGAACGGGATGATGACCGAGACGGACGGCACCCGGTAGTTGACCGCTACTGCGGCGGCAGGAGAGCGATGCCCGCCACGTCGAGTGGTGCGCCGACACCGACCAGGTTGTGCCACGGGAGCCCCAGGTTGTTCCCGTTTCGATCGAAGCCGTAGGTGTTGTTGCCGTTGGTGCTGAGGAAGATGTTCCCGGTTGCCGGATCGGCGCCGATGCCCGCGATCTGTTCACCTCCACCGACGGTAAACGAGCCGGAAAGCACCTGCGGGTTGCCGCTCGTGTCGTACGCATTTACGGCGGTCGGGTACACCGTTGCCACGTAAAAGAATCCGTTCGCCGGATTGTACGTGATGGCGACCACTTGGCCCGCAAACGACAGTGACGATCCCGCGTTGCCGCTCGCGTCGTACGTTTGCGTTCCCGACACGATCAGGTTGTGTTGCGGATCGTAGGTCATGGCGTAGGTTCCTGCGATCGTGGAGTTGAGCGCGTGCGTGTTGCCGCCCGCATCGAATGCCACGTTGTTGTTCCCGGCGTAGATCAAACCGTCAGCCGGATCGTAGGCAAGGGAAAACACCAACGAGATGCCGCTGGCACCCGCGGCCAGCGGCTGCGAGTTTCCGTTCCGGTCGTAGGCAACGATCGAGGACGACGCGGATTGGGTCGCGATGTACAGCAATCCGTTGGCGGAATCGTAGGCCATGCCCGTTGCTGACGGTGGGATGGAAGCGAAAGCCGTGCCGGGTTGCGTCACGACGGTGCCGGTCGCGTCGATAATGCGAACGCTCGTGCCGGTAGCGAGGTAGAACAACGACAAGGTCGGGGCCTGAACGGTGACCGTTCGCGAAACCGCCGAGCTGCCCGTTCCGGCGACGGGCGTCACCGTTACGGTGATGTGCGCGATGGTACTCGCTCCTTGCGAGGCGAGGCCGATGGCGTTCGGCGCCGCCGGCAGCGGCTGGGTGACGGCGATTTGCGTCGCGTCGCTGGTGGCGGCGCTAATCGACGGGGCACCTGCGCCGACGATCGTGTTGCCGTCGGCATCGACGCCGAAGGCGGAGAGCGTCCCGGTCGCATTGGCCGGTAGCGTGAAGACGAACCCTTGCCCGGCGGCGACCTGACCGCCCGAGGCCAGCAGCTGCACTGATGCCGGAATCCCGCCCAGGGCGAGGGGAACCGTGTTGGCCTGGCCTTCGGCGACGTTGAGGGGCATGCTCTGCGCGGCCGAGAGCTGATTGCCGGCGCCGCCGCTCAGATCGAACGTCGTCAGCGTCGCATCGTAATTGCCCGGCGCCAGCGCGAGCCCGACGTCGCACACGGTTGCGGTGAGCGTCGAGGTGCAGCCTGCTGAAGACGCCGTGAGGTTCGCCGTGATCGGGAAGCCGGTCACCGACGTCGGGCTCAGATGCGGTTTGACGTCGATCTTGATGCTCTGCGTCGCCGCGGAAATATACGCCGGCGCGCGCCGCAACGAACCGGCCGCGGCGCTCGCGTGCGGGATGCTGATCACGAGGCTGGTCGTCGTCTTCGCCTGCGGGCTGCTCGTCGCGCTAGTTGCAGCCGGCACTGTCCGGCTGGACCCGCCCCCGCACGCGGATAGAACGGCGACCGCGAGCACCGCCAAGCAACGCCTTGGAATCGTGCGAGTCGTCATCATCGGTGCCGTGGTCCGCTCGTGATGGGAATCGTCGTCGTCGTGACGCTGACGGTGTACGACGCGGCGGCTCCTGTGGCGTTGTCTGTCGCCGTAATCGTGGCCGTGCCGGCGCCGACGGACGTAACCGTGAGGGTACTTCCGGCGACGGAGGTGGAGACCACGCCCGTATTCGAGGATTGTGCGGTGAAACCGGCGCTCGGGCCGCCGACGTTCACGCTATCGGTTTGACCGATGCCGGTGAACTGTTGATCTGCCGGCGTTGCCGTTTCGGTAGAGAGCAATTCGCCTGCGCCGGGATAGCTCGTAAACGTAAACGCGAACACGACGTAGGGGACGGTCGTTTGGCCGAAACTGCTGGTGAAGGTGAAGTTGCCTCCACCGGTCAGCGTCGGCGTGGCATCGATCGACGGCGGATTTCCGGCATTGAACATGAAGCCCGCCAGCGCCGGCGCTGCGCTAGCACCGGTGACGGTTGCGGGCAGCGTCGCGGAGTAGAACTTGCCGACGCTTTCGACCACCATGCCGATGGCACGCGGCAGCGATTGTCCGAACGCATCGGCGCTGGCGGTGATCGCGTAGTATGCGGTTTGATTGCCGCTGCTGATGATCAGCGCATCGTTGCCGAAGCCGCTCGGCGTGATCGTAAACGAACCGCCGGCTTGCCCGACGGTGGCGTACGCGCTCGTCGTGAGTCCCGATGAGATGAAGAAGTACGCGTACGCGCCGGTGCCGCCCGTAGCATTGACCGTCGACGGATTCAACGCGCCGCCCGGGCCGCTAAGCGGAATCGTGTACGCTACACCGGCCGACGTGCAGCTCGTTCCGCCGCAGGTTCCGGGTGTCAGCGTGATGGCCGGCGCGAGGAACGTCACCGGGATCGTTTGCTGGGCGCTGAGGCTGTCGGTAATGGTGACGGTTGCGGAACCGGCGATGCCGTAGCCGACCGCCGTGATCGTGTAGGGACCGGTGCCGCTGATCGTCGCGAGCGTTGGATCGCTCGAGACGACGGTGTATGGTCCGGTGCCGCCGCTCACGGTGATCGTGCCGGTTTGCCCCGCCGCGGTGAAAATATACGAGCTCGACGACACGAACTGCGCGCCGACGGCTGAAGCCCCGAGTCCGGCAGCGCTGATGCTGACGTTTTTGCTGGCCGTGATGCCGCTGCCGGCGTTGGCCGTAATCGTGCTCGAGCCGTTGGTGCCGCCGCCGTCGTAGGCCACCACGACTTGGTCGTTCGGGCTGTTGAGTGTTCCGCTTTGACCCGTGTTCGTGCCGTCGGTGATCAGCGAGAGGTGCCCGCTCGCCGAACTGCTCGACGTTACGGCGATCGGCGGATCGTAGTTACCGGGGTTGACGATTTCCGCACCCGACTGATCGAGCGGAACGACGATCACGTTCGAATTCGCGGCCGTGCCGGGCGTGAAATGATTCTGCGAAAGATAGATCTGGACGTTGGCGATTTGGCCGCCCACCGCCAGCGCAATGCGGTTGGTTGCGTTTTGCGCGACGGTTGCGGTGATCGTCGATGAGCCGAGCGCGTGCCCGTTCGCGTCGAGCGTGCTCGCGGTGAGCACGTCGTTGCCGATCGGAATCGTGGCGGCAAGATTGCACGTCACGATACCGTTGGTACCGGCGCAATTCGGCGCGCTCGGGCTGACGGCGAACGTCATCGGCGCGCTGCTGGTCGCCACGCCGTTCACCGAGACGACCGTGAGCGAAATTTGCGCCGTGGCGGGCGAAATATAGGCGACGCGGCGGCGCTTAGCGGAGGTATCGACGGGCGCATATTGTTGCAGCGTGAGGGCGAACGTCGAGCTAGCCGAGCCCTGCGGCAACGTGCCGGCCGGGGGATTTCCGCCGGTCGAGGGCAGCGAGCCGCCGGCGGGCGCAGAACCGCCGCCACCACCGCCGCATGCGCTCAAGATCATGCTCGCGGCAACGAAAAAAAACACGGACTGCAACCGGGCCCTCACGGTACATGCTGTTAGACGGGCATCCGAGTGCTTCCCCGTCCTCCAAGGGCGGCGACTTAACGAATGTGATCTAAGGCAATGTACGCGGCCGCGACTTGGGAGCCGGACCCGATCCGGCCGTCCCGAACGGCGGCGTGGAGGTCCTCGATGCTGGTCGTTTCGACCTCGATCGCTTCCGTTGTATCGAGCGATTGGGCGAATTTGCGGACGGCGTTCTCGATCAGAAAAATGTGGAAGCTGGCGTTGGAACTCGTCGGGTCGGCGAAGAGCGTGCGGAGCAGCTGCGGCGCATCGCCGACGTAGCCGGTCTCCTCGGCGAGTTCGCGGATCGCGCACGCTTCCGGCGTTTCGCCGGCATCGATCATGCCGGCCGGCAGCTCCAACACGATCTGCGCGACGCCGTGTTTGTACTGCCGGACCAGAACGACGCGCCGCTCGGGCGTCAGTGCGGCAACGATGGCGAAACCGCGGCTCTCGCGCACGAAGTAGCCTTCGATGATCGTTCCGTTGGGCAACTCGACCGTGTCGCTGCGCACGCGTAGAAACGGTTCATCGACGCGATAGCTCGACGACCGGACCGTCCAGTGGCGTAACTGCTCGTCATTCATGCTATATGGGAAAACTCGCGGAAGATGCGGAACGATTCCGATCAAGGCGCACGACGTCAGCGCAACGGAGCGACGGAACCATCGAACCGATACGAATCGGCAGCTATTACGAGACCACCTCCGGCACCCTCTGGAAAGATGGGACGTACTATCCCCAGGGCACGCGCGTGCTCGTCACCGGCCTGCATCTCGATCAAGGTTATTGCGTGCGCTTTCCGGTGGAAGACGGCGCCGTCGAACCCGACGAGCCGCTCGAGACGTGGGAAGATTGGGAAGAGATCGACTTCCTCGCCGAAGAGGGCACGGTCGAACG
>Ga0182016_10001686_pt1 | contig 26716 bp, 20 predicted proteins | sample 712S2MmetaG_FD_120491 | JGI IMG/M metagenome (GOLD analysis project Ga0182016, IMG submission 120491) | Permafrost microbial communities from Stordalen Mire, Sweden - 712S2M metaG | ecosystem: Environmental > Terrestrial > Soil > Wetlands > Permafrost | place: Sweden: Stordalen | collected...
GAAAGCGATCCGCTCGAGCCGAACCCGATCGACACCACGATCGGCGATGTGATTCGGGCCAGCGGCGCGGTCCGCGCAACCGACAACGACACCGGTGCGGACATCGACCTCTTCGTGCGCCTGAAAGATACGAGCGCCGCGGACGAAGCCGCGTTTCTTGACGCCATTGCCGCAGCGACCATCGACGGCGCAAAATTGCCGCGGCCGGCGGTTGCCGACCTCACGTTCTTAGCGAGCGACGATATCCCGCAACAGCGCGCTCTCGTGGAAGCGATGATTGCACGCGGCATCGCGGGCAAACTCGACGCGTTCGCATCCTGGAATACCACGGCGAATACGATCGGGACGGCGGTACCGGCAGCAATTGCGGCATTGGCCGGACGCAAGACGGGCAACTTCGATCCGGTGAAGCACGCGCAATTTATGCTCGACCGCTATGCCGACGACTACGCCTTCCACGATTTCGTCCGCGAAGCGGTGAATTCGGATTTGAGCAAACGCGGGATCGACGATCACACCTACTTGCTGCCCGAGGCCGCCAGTTACGCCGGCGCGCAGAATCGCGCGGCCCTTTGGCCGCAGACGCTGAAATTGCTCGCCTCGATTTACCCGCTCTACCGCGATATGGGGTTGACGATCACGCTGCCGTGGGACCGGACGTTCGAAACGGAACTCGACGTGCGGCTGCTACCTGCGCGGCATTAACACGGCTTCGCGCGAATTGCGCGCGATCATCGCATCGATCGAATAGGCGCCGGGGCCGCAGAACAGTAATGCGAGCGCAGCGGCTTCGTAGAAGATGTTCTTCTCGAAGGTGACGCGCGGCGTGGTCGAGATCCACACGCCGCCGCCGTGAGGCAGAATGAACAGGACGACGGCGCACAGCATATCGATCGCAATCCCGATTGCTGCGATCGGCGTCAGTGCGCCGAACACGAGCAGGATGCCGCCGCCGAGTTCGGCGATCGGTACGAGGATTTGCAGAAACGGGGGCAAGCCTATGCCGAGCGGATCCGCCCACGATAAGGGGTGACCGATCTTGGTGAGGCCGTATTGAATGAACGCAAGGCCGAGGACGACGCGCAGGATCAACAGGCCGATGCTGACGCGGCCGGAGTGCGGTGGAGGCACTAGAAAGTCGGTAAGCATGAGGTCGTCTCCTTAGTGTTGGCAGAGTTCGATCAGCACGCCGCCGGTCGAACGCGGGTGGAGGAAGGCGATCGTATTGCCGTGCGCGCCGCGCCGCGGGTGCTCGTCGATGAGCCGGACGCCGCGTGCTTTGAGCCGCGCGAGTTCGGCCACGATGTCGGTGACGCGGTACGCCGTGTGGTGGTACTTGGCTCGTGCGTCGCCTCGGAATTTCGCGATCGGGGAACCCTCGTCGAGTGGGCGCAGCAACTCGATGATCGCATCGCCCGTGCGCAGGCCGACGGCCTCGACGCCTTGATCCGCGACGATCTCGCGATAGACTTCGGTGAAGCCCAAGGTTTGCGTGTACATCGCGATCGTCGCGTCGAGGTCGGCGACGACGATCGCGATGTGATCGATCGGCGCGTCGATCACGCGATGCGCTCGTGCGCGACGTGCGTGCCGAACACCGAACGCAGTACGGTTGCGATCTCGCCGACGCTCGCACCCGCATCGACGGCTTCGATGAAAGGCGGCATCAGGTTGGCGGTGCCTTCGGCGGCCGCGCGCACGGCCGTCAGCGCCGCCTCCAGTCGGACCGGGTCGCGGCGTTCGCGGAACGCGCGCAAGCGTTCGACTTGCAGGCGTTCGCTCGACGCATCGATGCGCTGGATCGGAATCGGGGGCGCCTGCGTCGTTTCAACAAACGCGTTCACGCCCACGACGCTCGCTTCGCCGCGTTCGATGGCTTGCTGCGCGCGGTAGGCGGATTCACCGATCGCTTCGGCCATCCAACCGCTCTCGACCGCCGCCACCGCGCCGCCCATGGCGTCGATCTCAGCGATGAGCGCGCGCGCGCGCACGATCAGATCGTCGGTCAGCGACTCGACGTAGTACGAGCCGGCCAGCGGATCGACGACGTCGGTGACGCCGCTTTCGAACGCGATGATTTGCTGCGTGCGCAGCGCGACGCGCGCGGCCTCCGCTGTCGGTAAGCCGAGGGCTTCGTCGGCGCCGTTGGTGTGCAGCGACTGCGTTCCGCCGAGCACCGCTGCGAGCGCTTGCAGCGTGACGCGCACGACGTTGTTCTCCGGTTCTTGCGCGGTGAGCGTCGAGCCACCGGTCTGCGTGTGGAAGCGCAGCATCTGCGAGCGCGGGTCGTGCGACCCGAACTCGTCGCGGACGATCTGGGCCCATAGCGTGCGCGCGGCGCGAAATTTTGCGACCTCTTCGAAGAAGTCGTTGTGCGCGTTCCAGAAGAACGACACGCGCGGCGCAACGTCGTCGACGCCGAGGCCCGTGCGTTCGGCCGCGTGCAAGTACGCTTTCGCGTTGGCGAGCGTGAAGGCAATCTCTTGAAGCGCCGTCGAGCCGGCCTCACGAATGTGATAGCCGGAGATCGAGATCGTGTTCCAGTTGGGAACGTGTTCGGCGCAGTAGGCCATCACATCGGTGACGAGGCGCATCGAGGGAACCGGCGGGAAAATGTAGGTGCCGCGCGCGACGTATTCTTTGAGTACGTCGTTTTGCACGGTGCCGCCGAGTTTTTCGAACGGGATGCCGCGCCGGCGGGCAACCGCGAGCACCAGGGCGAGCAGAATGGCGGCCGGCGCGTTGATCGTCATCGAGACGGTCACGCGGTCGAGCGGGATGTCGGCGAAGAGCGTTTCGACGTCCGCGATCGTGTCGATCGCGACGCCGACCTTACCCACCTCGCCGCGTGATTGCGGCGCATCGGAGTCGTAGCCGAGCTGGGTCGGCAGATCGAACGCGACCGAGAGACCGGTGACGCCGTGTTCGAGCAAGTAGCGGTAGCGCGCGTTCGATTCGGCTGCACTGGCGAAGCCCGCATACTGGCGCATGGTCCAGTGGCGTCCGCGATACATGTCTTTGCGAATGCCGCGGGTGAACGGAAACCTACCGGGCGGCGTTCGGCCGGTCGCGGGCCCGTCGTAGTATGGTTGCAGCGGAATACCGCTGGCGTTAATCTCCCGTGCCGGCACGAGAAACCGCTTCGGCAGGCCGTCGGGCCCACCTCGCGCCGGCGACGTATACGGCGACGAGGAGAAGTTGGAGCGGCATCGGTCCGAGCGTTTTTAGTGTCGCGGGCGCATGGCCGTGCGCGATCTCGAGTGCGGGCAGCACGACCCCGAACGTCTGGTCGAGTGCGCACAACCACAGGAGCGGCTGCCAGCGCCGCGGGTCGCGCAGGACGAATGCGTAGATGCCCGCGGCGACGAGCAACTCGCCCCCGGCAATCGTCGTGACGGCGGGATCCCGCACGGGGATGTCCAGTAGCGGTTGCAGCAGCGGCTGCGCGACGACGCACAGGAGACCGACGAAAAAGTCGATGCAAAAGCCGATGGCAAGCGCGATGCGGAGCACGCCCAGCGGATTCGGCGGCTCCGGCGGCGCACCCCGTGCACGTGGCGATACCATCCTGTCCCGGCCCCGATCGTGCAACGCGGACCCCGACGTACCGTCCGCCGCCGGGCGCGACCGATTGTCACGCCCACATTTTCGGACCGCCGGAACGCTTTCCATATAGCGCCGATCGCTCGTATACGCCGGAGCCGTGTACCGCGGAGCAGTACGACGCAATGCTCGCGACGATCGGTTTTTCGCGCGCGGCCGTGGTGCAAGGCGGTGCGCACGGCAGCGATAATCGCGTGACGCTCGATGCGATCGCCCGGCGCCCCGATACGTTTCGCGGTGTGGCCGTGATTCCGTCGGGGCTGCCGCCGGACGACTTGGCAGCGCTAAACGCGGGCGGGATTCGGGGTGCGCGCCTCTCGACAATGGTCGGCTACGATTTCTCGCACCTCGCGCGCCTCGCCGGTGAAACGCACGAACTCGATTGGCACGTCGTGCTGCACTTTCGAGATTCGGCCGAACTCGTCGCCGTCGAGCCGGTGCTGCAACGGATCCGCAATCCGTTTATCCTCGATCATATGGCACGGATCACGCCGGCGGACGGCGTGAACTCCGAACCGTTCCGCGCGCTGCTGCGCCTGCTCGATACGGACCGCTGTTACGTGAAGCTCGCGAGCCTCTACCGCACGTCGGCGGAGCCGTATCCCCATCGCGACATGCTGCCGATGATCCATGCAGTCGTCGCGGCCCGCCCCGACCGCATCATTTGGGGCAGCAATTGGCCGCATCCGATCCACTATCACGGGCCGATGCCCAACGACGGCGATTTGGTCGACTTGATCCCGCTCTGGGTTCCCGATCCCGCCGATCGGTATCGCATGCTAGTGGAAAATCCAGCCGCGCTCTATGGGTTTGCGGCCGTCTGAAGATGTAGGCGCAGCTCGGCAAGTGCGGCGTTGATGCGGCGAAGACGGTCGGGCCATTGCGCCGGGTCGGTTTCCGCCTCAAGCGCGGCGCCGGCTGCACGCAACCGCAGTGCGCCGAGTTCCATGGCCATGCCCTTGAGCGTGTGTCCGACGTCGCTGACGGCGACGCGATCGTCGCCCCCGATCGACACGTGCAGGCGCTCGAGCAATTCATCGGCTTCAACCAGGAGCGCTTCGAGAAACTCATCGGCGAGTGCGGAATTCCCCTGGGTGATCAACGTCAGGCGTTCGCGATCGAGGATGACCGGATCGTCCATCCTTACACCGCCGCCGGTAGCCAGCGCTCGAGCACTTCGCGGAGCGCATCGAGCGTAAGCGGTTTCGCGAGGAAGTCGTCCATACCGGCGTCGATGCATGCTTTGCGATCGTCTTCGAGGACGTTCGCCGTGAGGGCGACGACGACAACGTGCCGGCCGGTGATGCGTTCGGTTTCGCGGATGGCGCGCGTCGCGTCGAGTCCGTTCATCTCGGGCATGCGCATATCCATTAGGACGAGTTCGTATTTACCCGCAGCCACGGCCGCCACGGCTTCGACACCGTTTTCGACGGTGTCGACGCCGTACTGAAGTTCCCCGAGCTGAAAGTGCGCGACGCGCCTGATCAGCGCGCTATCTTCGGCCAGCAGAATGCGAGCATGGCTATCGCGGCTGCCGAGCGCCGCGATGCTCGCTCGGCGTTCGAGGTCGATGCCGCCGAGGGCATCGTAGAGCTGCGATGGATCGACCGGTTTGGAGAGATAACTCGAACAGCCGGCAGCCAGTGCCGCTGCCTTCCGGCCTTCCGCGTCGAAGGCCGTGACGAGGATTCGCGCCGGGCTGCCGTATTCGTTGGTCTTGGCCCCGACTTCAGTGGCAAATGCAAGGCCGTCGCTCAGCGGGAGCACGTAGTCGATCAGCACGACGTCGAAGGGCTTCCCGCTTTGTGCGGCCTCGCGAAGTTTCGCGCGAGCTGAGTCGATATCGGCCGACGATGCGTTGTGCATGCCCCACCCCGTGAGGGTTGATTCGAACGTTCGGCGGGCCGCCTTATCGTCGTCGAGTACGAGCACGCGGAGGGCGCCGGCGGCAATAACAACCGGTGCGACGAGCTCGGCGGTACGTTCGAATTGGGCCGTAAAGCAAAACGTCGAGCCGGGGCCGGGATGTTCGCCGAGCCAAATACGCCCGCCCATCAATTCGACGAGCCGGCGGCAGATCGAAAGCCCGAGGCCCGTGCCGCCGAAGCGGCGTGTCGTGCTGCCGTCGCCTTGCACGAACGCTTCGAAGAGCCGCTCGCGCGCTTCCGGGCTAACGCCGATCCCCGTGTCGCTGACCGCAAACGCCAGCACCACGGTTTTCCCATTATCGCTCTCGACGGTGGTGGAGACGCTCACTTCGCCGGAGGTTGTGAATTTCACGGCGTTGCCGATGAGATTGATCAAGACCTGGCGCACGCGCGTCGGGTCGCCGCAGACCGCGGCCGGTACGCGTTCGGAGGCAAATGCGCGCAGCCCAAGGCCCTTGTCGCGCGCGGTCCCGCGGACGAGATTGATGGCGCCCGCAACGAGTGCCGCGGGATCGAAGGCGACGGTCTCGAGCTGCATCTTATGTGCTTCGAGTTTAGAGAAGTCGAGAATATCGTCGATGATGGCGAGCAACGCTTGCGCAGATTCCTTCACGGTCGTCGCGTACTCGCGTTGCACCGGCACGAGCTGCGTTTCGAGCAGCAGCTCGCTCATGCCGATCACGCCGTGCATCGGCGTTCGGATTTCGTGGCTCATCGTGGCGACGAACTCGCTTTTCAGGCGCGATGCCTCGATCGCCTGATCGAGTGCGAGTGCGACTTGCTCGGCCGCTAAGCGCCGCTCGCTGATATCGCGGATCGTCTTGATAATGGTCGGGCGTCCTTCGACTTCGGCCGTGTGCATGTACACTTCGACCGGGAACACCGTGCCATCCGAACGCTGATGCAGACCCTCGTACACCAAACCCTCCGGACGATCGCCGAGCGCAAGCATTTCATCGTCGACCATATCGTCGGGCGCGTGCAGGATGCGAGTCGGTTGACCGATGAGGTTCGCGTATCCGTACGCTGCGAGTGCCGCCGCATTCGCGTCGATAATGGTCATATTGTCGCGATCGATGAACAGGATGATGTCGTGCGTGACTTCCGAGAGAAGGCGATAGCGTTGTAGCTCGCGCTCGCGTTGGCGTTGGAAGGCGACCGAGTCATGGAGTGCCCGGTCCAGCACGCCGATCTCATCGGTTCGCGTTGAGGGCCGATCGAGCGGCTCGCCCTGGCGATAGCGGTTGGCCTTGTCCGCAAGGTCGATCATCGCATTTACCGCGCTTACGGCGTAGTAGCCCACCAGCGCGCTCGTGAAGACCAACATCGCCAGAAGTACGGCCAGCAGCACGAGTGACGTTTTCCACAGGTCGTCGAGGGCTGCCAATGCCGTGAGTTCGTTGGAATGGTCGATATCGTCAAAGGCATTCACGCTTTGACGAAGGTCGAGTGCGGCGACGCTGTAGCTACGGTTGACTTGCGAATTGAGCGCTCGATAAACGCTCGCTGAGCTCCCATGCTCGATCACCGCATCACCGAGCCGGACGTACGCTGCCGCGGCACGGCCGACGTCGGCAGACGCACGCTCCGTGCTCCGCTCGCCCACGGATAAGGCTTCTAGGCGCCCAACACCGTCGTTGATCTTGCTAACGTTCTGTGCGTATTCGAGCCTTGCGCCCGGCACGCCACGCGCAATGTCTTTCGTTGCGACGCCGAGATCGAGAGCGGTTTCTTCAACTTCGCGCGCGATTTCGCTTAGGAAATCCGAATGGCTCGCTCGTGCTACCGCCAGGCTCGAATTGGATTGGACGAAGGCCTCAGGAATGGCGAGTACGAGCGTTATGAACAACGGAAGAAGCGAGAGTGCGATGCCGCGCGTTCGCAGGTTCATAGTAAGACCCCGGCATGTTGCGACGCAAGAAGCGCATCGAATTCGTCGATCGGCATCGGTCGCCCGTAGAGATAGCCTTGGCCGAGCGCGCAGCCGGCGGACTGCAGGAACGTGGCCTGGGCTTCGTGTTCGATGCCCTCGGCCAGCGTCTCGAAGCCGAAGCTGCGCGCGATCGAAAGCACGGCAACGACGACGGCAACGTCAAAGCGGTCGCCGGGCAGGCCGGTGATAAAGGCCCGGTCGATTTTGACGACGTCGATCGGCAGCCGTTTGAGGTGCGCGAGCGAACTATAGCCGGTTCCAAAGTCGTCGAGCGCGACCTGGATTGCGGCGCTGCGAAGGGCATCCATCACCGCAAGCGTTTCAGAGACGTTTTGCATCGCGACCGTCTCGGTGATTTCAACGCCCAACCCCGAAAGGTCGCCGCCTTGTTCGCGCAGGCGGGGGACGAGCGTGGCATCGCGCATTTCCGCAGCCGAGAGGTTAAACCAGGCGCGAAACGCCGGATCGGCGCTCCGCCATTCGCGCGAAGCGCGCGCGGTCTCGCCCATGACCCAAGCGCCGATCGCGCCGGCGAGTCCATGCCGCTCGGCAAACGGGATAAAGGCGTTCGGTTCGACGAGCCCGCGGGTCGGATGGTGCCAGCGGATCAGGGCCTCCGCGCCGCGGATGCGACCGGTAGCGAGTTCGACGTGCGGTTGAAAGTAGAGGACGAACTCGTTGCGCGTGAGTGCCGCTTGCAGATCGTTCTGCAAGAGGCGGCTTGCCGCGAACGTCTCTTCGACGGCGATATCGAAGAATGCGTAGCGCCCGCGGCCGGCATTCTTGGCGGCGAGACAAGCCGCATCGGCGCGCGCGAGGAGCATTTCGAAACCGTCGGCATCCTGGGGCGCCAGCGCGATCCCGATACTCGCGCCAAGCGATATGCGTTCGCGGTCTTCGCGATCGCCGGTCCCGAACGGATAGTGAAATGCCTCCAAGTAGCGATTTGCGCTTGCCAGAGCGTCCGCTCGATCCTGACAATTGGCGATCAAGACGCCGAACGTATCGCCGCCGAGCCGCGCCACCGTTTCGTCGCTCGTGGCCGTCGCGTTCAGGCGCGCGGCGACTTCGACCAAAAGTGCATCCCCGGTCTGCTGGCCGAGCGTTTCGTTCGCGTGCCGGAAATCATCGAGGTTCAAGATCAGGAGGCCGAGCGCGTTGGAAGCGCGCATCGCGGCAAACCCGCGCGCCCGGAAACTCGATCGATTGAGAATCGCCGTTAGCGCATCGTATTCGGTTTGAAAACGCAGCCGCTCGAACTGGGCACGTTGCTGAAGTCGCGCCGAGCACAGATTCGCGATCGTCTCGAGGAACGCCGTATCGAATGCGCTGAACGGCGTAGCCTTGGGCTCGGTCGAGAGAAAGCCGACGAAGTAGCGGTCCGCGCCGACGTTAAACGGAGCGAACAGCGCCGCGCGCCAGTTGCCGGCGCCGCGACGCTCGAGCGGGAGATCGGCGACGGCTTCGATCGCATCGGCGTCGACGGCTTCGCGGTGAGCGGCGACCGCGATACGCCGGCCGACGCCTTCGCCCCCATAATCTGCGACGGCATTGCCGACCTCGATGACAAAGTCGGTGCCGTCCAAGCGTGCGATCATCGCGGCGAAGGCGCAGCCATCGACGATGACGTGCGATGCGCCCTCAATGAGATCGTGCAGGAACGTTTCGTCGTTGGCGATCGACGTGCCGGCGCGCCAGATCAGGTCGAGGCGCGCGGCGTTGAGCCGAGCTGCCGCCTCCTCGCGCTCGAGATGCTCGGCAGCCTCGTTTCGCGAGGCCTCCAGCGCGAGCAGATTACCGATTCGCTTCGTGAATTCACGCGGATCGATCGGGCGGACGAGAAAGTCGCTGGCACCGCGTTCGAGTGCTTCGTAGCAAACGGTGCGCTCCTCGGCTGCCGTGATCATCACGACCGGCGTATGATGCGTCCGTCCGTCGGCGCGGATCGCAGAGAGCATCGCCATGCCGTCGGGCGCCGGCATGCGGTAGTCGATGATAAACAAGCTCGCGCCGAGCATCGGGGCGCGTTCGAGCGCTTCGGCCGAGCGGCCGAACGCGAGCACCTCAACATCGAAGAGTTGGGCCACCAGCGATTCGAGCATCCGCCGGTTGAGTGCCGAGTCATCGACGATAACAATCCGTTGCGCCACGCCGACTCCCCACCGTCAGACCGCGTGTCGTCTGCCCCCGGAGCCGTTTGCCGGAATGTTAAACCGCGCGGCCTTCAGACAAAAATCGCGCTATCCGCCACCGTAGCACCTCGCCCGGCGCCAAAGGTGAAGATATGGCGAAGAATTGTAAAGTCGCAAAGCATACGCCTTATCGACAGGCGTATGCTGACGTTAAGGTGTTACGTCAGCGTGATGAGCGGCGCGCGCGCTTCCACGGTCGCGCCTTTTGCAACGTGGATTTTTGCCACGGTTCCGGCCTTGTGCGCGCGGATTTCGTTCATCATTTTCATCGCCTCGATGACGGCCACCACGTCCCCGCTCGCGACCGCTGCGCCTTCCGCCAGCGGCAGCTCGACGACAACCCCGTGCATCGGCGTCAGGATGTCGTTGCCTTGCGGTCGATCGCTCTTGCGCGCGGCGGCCGGCTTCGGCGCCGTTTTTGCCGGTGCGCTTGCGCCGCGAACGTGACCCGGCAAATCGACGAAGCGCACGCGGAAGAGTTTGTCGTTAACTTCAACCCGGATCGCGTCGTCGCTGCCGGCAGGCGCGGGCGTTTCGTCCTCCGTGCGGCCCGCGCCGGCGGCGGCGCCGAGCGAGGCCGCAAACGGCTCGAGGGTTTGCGTGCCGTACGAAGCGTCGATCACCGGTGCGAAGTCGACGAGCGCCCGCAAGAGGGGTAGCGTCGTCGGGACGCCGGCGATGCGGTACTCGTCGATCGCGCGCCCGAGGCGTTGCAGCGATTCATCCCGGTCGCGGCCCCACACGATCAGCTTCGCGATCATCGAATCGTAGTCGGGCGTGATGGTGAAGCCGGGGAACGCGGCAGAATCAACGCGCACGCCGAAACCGCCGGGCTCCTCGTAGCGCGTTAGCGTACCGGGCGCGGGGCGGAAGTTCTGCGCCGGATCCTCGGCATTTACGCGCACCTCGATCGCATGGCCCCGAAACCCGGCGTCGACCGCGGTTTGATCGAACGTCAGCGGACGCCCGGCGGCGACGAGGATTTGTTCGCGCACGAGGTCGATCCCCGAGATCATCTCGGATACGGTGTGCTCGACTTGAATGCGCGTGTTCATTTCGAGGAAGAAGAACTCGCCGCCGGCGACGAGGCACTCGATCGTGCCGACGCTATCGTAGGCAATTGCTTTTGCGGCGGCGATGCCGGCCTTACGCAAGCCGTCGCGCACGTGATCGGAGATCGCGGCCGGCGCTTCTTCCCAGAGTTTTTGGTGCCGGCGCTGGAGGGAGCAGTCGCGCTCGCCGACGTGCAGCACCCCTCCGTGCTTGTCGGCGAGGATTTGCAACTCGACGTGTTTGGGGTTTTCTAGATAGCGTTCGGCATAGATCGCCGGGTTGCCGAAGTACGCGGCTGCCTCGCGCTGCGCGTTGGCGAAGGCAGACTCGATCTCATCGAGCGTGTGCGCGACCTTCAGACCCTTGCCGCCGCCGCCGCCGGATGCTTTGAGGGCTAGCGGCAATCCGTACTTGCCGGCGGCTTCGCGCGCAGCGGCCGCATCGGCGAGCATCTCGGTGCCGCCGGGCACGACGGGAACGCCCGCCGCGACCATCGCTTGGCGCGAGCGCACTTTGTCGCCCATCGCGTCGATGGCGTCGGGATGCGGGCCGATCCACGTGAGTCCCGCGGCGATCAGTGCTCGCGCGAACGGAGCGCTCTCGGCAAAGAAGCCGTATCCCGGATGCACCGCTTCGGCGCCGCTGCGCTTCGCGACATCGAGGATGCGCTCTAGGTTTAAATACGATTGCGCCGGCGTTGCGGGCCCGAGGTGATACGCTTCATCGGCGAGCGCGACGTGGCGCGCGTTGCGGTCGGGGTCGCTATAGACGGCGACGGTCGCGCAGCCCAGCTCCTTTGCGCTGCGAATGATGCGAATGGCAATCTCGCCGCGATTCGCGACGAGAATCTTCGCGAAGGGCGCGCTCACCGCTTATTCCAGCGTGAGCGCCGGGCGTCGGGCGCGAGCGCGCGGGCGGCAAGGCGCCAGCGCGAAACCGGCGGCGCGGGCGGCGTTTCGCTGCGCTTCAAGCTGAGGTACGCGACCGCAATAGCCGCGAGTTCCTCTTCGGTCGGAACGTGCATCAGGCTTTTGGGGTTTCCGGGTACATCCCCATGGCATGATAGCCGGCATCGACGAAATGCACGTCGGCGGTAATTTGGCTCGAGAGGTCCGATGCGAGATACACCGCGCAGTTGCCGACGTCGTCGGCCGTAATCGTCCGCTTGAGCGGAGAAGCCGCCGCTACTTTGGCCGGCATGGCGGAGAAGCCCGCGACTTGGCGCGAGGACGCCGTCGAGATCGGGCCGGCCGAGATCGCGTTAACGCGGATGCCGCGTTCGCCCAGATCGTAGGCCAGATAGCGGACGATCGATTCGAGCGCCGCTTTGGCGATGCCGGCGACGTTGTAGTTCGGCACGATCTGCGTTCCACCAAGGTACGTGAGCGCCATGATGGAGCCGCCGTCGTTGAGGTTATCTTTGAGATGACTCACGAGCGCGATGAGCGAGTACGAACTGATGTCCATCGCCATCGCGAAGCCGTCGCGCGACGTATCGTAGACCTTTCCGCTCAAGTCTTCTTTCTTGACGAACGCGATCGAATGGACGATCCCGTCGATGCGTCCGGCCGACGCCGCAAGTTTATCCAGCGACTCGTCATTGGTCACGTCGCATTCATAGACGGCGCCGCCGCCAAGCTCGGCCGCGGCTTTGCGCACGGAGTCTTCGACGCGCTCGCCTTGATAGGTGAGGATCAGTTTTGCGCCGTGCGCGTGTAATTGCCGCGCGATGCCGCTGGCGATCGACCAGCGGTTTGCCACGCCGGTAACGAGGATCGTTTTGCCGTCGAGAAGTGCCATTCAGCGGGTACCTTGTGCGCCGTGGGCGTGCATCCATGCCAAAATCTGCGCCGTGACGTCCGTTTCGATGCCGTCGTAGCCGTGCGCGGAATACGGTTCACAGGGATCGTTGCCGGTTACGGGGCTCGTGACGTCGATACGCGTGACGTCGGTTCCCTTCGGAAACCCCGCGATCAACGCGGCGATGCCGCTCGGCGGAGACACGGAGCACCCGTCGTTTCGGTTATGCACGAACAGTACGGGAACGGTAATTTTTGCGGCGTATGCCGCCGTTACCGGTTGAGATATGCGCCCTCGCCCGGTAACGGTCGACGTCAGGATGATGCCGTCGGGGCCGTCGCTGCCGAGACGCGCGGCGTTCGCCGCGGCGACGCCGGTGCCGTTGCTCGTTGCGAGAAAGAAAACGGGGCGCGCGACGGAACGCATGCGCCTGATGAGCGGGCCCAAGTCGCCGGGATCAGCGACGTAGGCGACGGCGTATCCCGCGCGCGTGAACGCACCGCGAATGCGCATGACGAAGTTGCCTTTGTTCCCCGGTGCTCCGTCGGGATCGATGCTCTGCAGCGTCGTGCCCCCGGGGATCAAGATGACGCTTCCGATTGGCTGGTCGTCGGGTAACACGATAGCTGCGCGCGTGTGGCCGACCTGTTCGACCGTCGTGCCGGCGGCGCCGCATAGTGCGATTGCCGCGCACGCCGCAAAGACGGCCTTCGTGTTTAGGAGTCTCATTTGTTAGAGTGGGATGTTCCCATGTTTGCGGTGAGGGCGATCGACGCGCTTACCCGCGAGAAGATCGAGTGCGCGCGACAGAACCTGACGGGTTTTTGATGCTTCGATCACGTCATCGACGTAGCCGCGCTGCGCGGCGATGTACGGGTTGGCGAAGCGTTCGGTATATTCGGCGATGAGTTCCGCCGACTTCGCCTCCGGATCCGCGGCGGCACCGATCTCGCGGCGAAAGATCGTCTTCACCGCGCCGGCCGAACCCATCACCGCAATCTCCGCGGTCGGCCAAGCGAAATTGAAATCGGCCCGGATGTGCTTGGAAGCCATCACGTCGTACGCGCCGCCGTAGGCCTTGCGCGTGATCACGGTGATCTTGGGCACGGTCGCTTCGGCAAAGGCGTAGAGCAGTTTCGCGCCGTGCTTGATGATGCCGCCGTATTCTTGCGCGGTGCCGGGCAAGAAGCCGGGCACGTCGACGAACGTGACGAGCGGGATATTGAACGCATCGCAAAAGCGCACGAAGCGCGCGGCTTTGCGCGAGGCATCGATGTCGAGCACGCCGGCGAGACGGTTCGGCTGGTTCGCGACGATGCCGACGCTGCGGCCGCCGATGCGTCCGAAACCGGTGACGATGTTCGGCGCGAAGAGCGGCTGCAATTCGAAGAAGTCGCCGTCATCGACGGTCGGCACGATCGCATCGAGGATATCGTACGGCTTGTTGGGCGAGTCGGGAATCAATTCGTCGAGCTCGGGCACCAGCCGTTGTGGATCGTCGTCGCTCGCGACGAGCGGTACGTCATCGAGATTGTTCTGCGGGATAAACGAGATGAGCCGCCGGACGTGCTCGTTCATCTCGTCCTCGTCGGCCGCGACGAGATCGCACACGCCGGATTTTGTGGCATGCGTCATCGCGCCGCCGAGTTCTTCGAACGTTACGTCTTCGCCGGTGACGGTTTTGATGATTTCGGGTCCGGTGATGAACATCTGCGAGATGCCCTCGACCATGATCGTGAAATCGGTGATCGCCGGCGAGTATACCGCGCCGCCCGCGCACGGGCCGGCGATCAAGCTGATCTGCGGGACGACCCCGGAGGCTTGCACGTTGCGCCAGAAAATCTCAGCATAACCGCCCAGGCTCACGACGCCCTCTTGGATGCGCGCGCCGCCGGAGTCGTTGATCCCGATCATCGGTGCGCCCGTACGGACGGCGAGATCCATCACCTTGCAGATTTTTTCGGCATACACTTCGCCGAGCGAGCCGCCGAGCACGGTGAAGTCTTGCGAGAAGAGGAAGACGTTGCGGCCGTCGATCGTCGCGCTGCCGGTGATGACCCCGTCGCCGAGAAATTGCCGTTCTTCCAAGCCGAACGCGGTCGAGCGATGCACCGCAAACCGGTCGAGCTCGACGAACGAACCGGGGTCCACCAGCGTCTCAATGCGCTCGCGCGCGGTCCGTTTGCCGCGTTCGTGCTGCCGCTCGTTTGCGGCCTCGCCGGCCGGTGCGAGCGATTCGGCGCGCATCGCTTCCAAGCGCTGATACGCGTGATCGTGCGGCGAGTCGCTCCCGGTCGTCATATCAGCGCGCTTCGAACAGGGCACGGTTCGCGCCTGTGGAGAAAACGCCCCGGGACATGGAATTTGGGCTGCAGTTCTTTCCGTCGGTCGGGAACGAGATTCGTGCGGAAGACTATTTTGAGGATGCGCTCCGGCTGACCGCACTTGGCGAGGAGCTCGGCTTTTCGCACGTGCGCATCGTCGAGCATTACTTTACGCCGTATGGCGGCCTCTCGCCGAACCCGCTGCTGTTCTTGAGTGCGGCAGCTCAACGCACGAAGACGATGCGGCTGATCACGGGCGCCGTATTGCCCGTCTTCAACCATCCGCTCAAACTGGCCGGTGAGATCGGGATGCTCGATGCGATCTCGCACGGCCGGCTCGAGGTCGGTTTCGCGCGCGCGTTTTTGCCCCACGAGTTTGCGCGTTTCGGGATCAGCCTCGACGAGAGCCGCGAACGGTTCGACGAAGGTTTGGAAACCGTGCGCCGCTTGTTAGAAGAAGAGAACGTTGCGGTGAGCGGCAAGTTTCACTCGTTTGGAAAGACGACGTCGCTGCCGCGCCCGACGCAAAAGCCGCGGCCGCCGTTTTGGATCGCCGCGCTGGCGACCGAATCGTCGTTTGTGAACGCGGGCCGGTTGGGACACGGGGTGATGGGCATTCCGATCCTCCACGCGGAGATGCGGCGGCTGATGGAAGTTTATCGCGAATCGTGGCGTGCGGCTGGGCATCCGGGCAACGGCCGCGTGATGATCGCCTTCCACATGTTCTGCCACGAGAACGGCGAGATGGCCGTGCGGATCGCGCACGATCCGCTCAACCGCTATTTACTGGCAATCGCCGAAGCGGCGAGTGATTGGACGACGGGCACGACGTCGAAAGACTACGCCGGGTACGGGAAGATGATCGAGCAACTCAAGGCGGACAGTTTCGAGAGCAACCTCGCGAGCGGCGCGGCCTGGGTCGGCACGCCGAAGCAGATCGTCAAGCAGATCAACGCCTACCGCCGCGACGTTGGGGAATTCGAGATCGCCTCACTGCAAGTAAACTTCAACACGATCCCGTTCGCCGAGGCGAAGGCATCGATGGAGTTGTTCGCCCGCGAAGTGATCCCGGCGGTTATTTAGAGGGCGGCTTGGGCGAAGCCCAAACGCGAAGAGTTCGCGTAAGCGAACTCACCAAATGCCGAGTTGGTTTTTTACGTCGTCGGAGGCCATGGTCTTCGGGTCCCACGGCGGCGAGAAGGTCAGGTCTACCTTACAGCGGTCGACGCCGTCGAGGCCTTCGACCTTGGACTGCACCGCTTGGGTGAACATCGGACCGACCGGGCACATCGGCGAGGTCAGCGTCATCACGACCGTGACGTTCTTGGCCTCTTCGTCTTCGATGATCACGTCGTAGACCAGCCCGAGCTCCATGATCCCCATGTGGAGCTCGGGGTCCTGGACTTCGGCTAGGGCTTCGCGGACGATCTCTTGTGTAACCATATCGCTCCCTCGAACCGCTCCGGGCGCCCGGCGGTTCCGTCTACTGTACCGCAATAGAGTGCGGCATCATCTCGCTGCGTACGCCTTAATGTCTAGCGACGAAGAAAGCGCATTTTCCACAGGAGGGCGCAGGGTCATCCCCGGAACGGGCACGGGGCGTACAGCAGTCGGGGTGTTCCGTCCGCCAAAGGGCTAAACGTTTGAAACCACCGCAACCCGAAGTAAGTTAAAGGAGAAACCCTCACTCCTGGAGCGATTCGGAAGTAACGGGTACGCAGGGAGCGAGATCACCGCTCGGGGAGTTCAGAGCCGTTATGTCTATGTGGGAACCGTTTACCGAACGCGCACGCCGGAGCATCGTTCTGGCGCAAGAAGAGGCGCAGCGTCTCGGTAACAATTATATTGGGACCGAGCACATTCTGTTGGGGATTATCTCCGAGGGTGAAAGTCTTGCGGCCAAAGTGCTGGAGACGCTCGGCGTTAATCTTTCGAAGGTACGCCAAGAGGTCGAGGCGATCGTCGGCCGCGGCGGACAGACCGTCCAGCAAGAGATGGTCTTCACCCCGCGCGCCAAGCGCGTGATTGAGTTGGCCTTCGAAGAAGCCCGGCAACTGAACCATAACTACATCGGTACGGAACATTTGCTGCTTGGCCTCATCCGCGAGGGTGAAGGCGTCGCGGCCCGCGTGCTCACGAACCTCGGCGTCGACCCGGCCAAGGTTCGCGTCCAGACGACCTCACTGCTCGGTGCCGAGGGCCAGCCGCCCGCGCCGAAGGGCAAGTCCAAGACGCCGACCCTCGATGCGTACGGTCGCGACCTAACCGTGCTCGCCCGCGAAAACAAATTGGACCCGGTCATCGGCCGTGCGTCAGAGATCGAACGCGTCATTCAGATCCTCTCGCGCCGCACCAAGAACAACCCCGCGCTCATCGGCGAACCCGGCGTCGGTAAGACGGCGATCGCCGAGGGCCTCGCGCAGCGCGTCATCAAGGCTGAGGTTCCCGAGCCCCTGCGCGACAAGCGCGTGATCACGCTTGACCTCGCCGGGCTCGTCGCCGGCACCAAGTACCGCGGCGAGTTCGAAGAGCGCATGAAGCGCGTGATGGACGAGATCCGTGGCGCCGCCGGTGAGATCATCCTCTTTATCGACGAGCTGCACACGCTCGTGGGCGCCGGCGCGGCCGAAGGCGCGATCGACGCGTCCAACATCATCAAGCCGGCACTTGCTCGCGGCGAGCTGCAATGCATCGGCGCGACCACGCTCAACGAGTTCCGCAAGTACATCGAAAAGGACTCGGCCCTCGAGCGACGCTTCCAGCCGGTCATGGTCGGCGAGCCGTCGGTCGAGGAGACCGTCGAGATTCTCAAGGGCCTGCGCGAACGCTATGAAGCGCACCACAAGGTCGTCATCACGGACGAAGCGCTCGTGGCTGCCGCGAAGCTCGGCGACCGCTACATCAGCGATCGTTTTCTGCCCGATAAGGCCGTCGATCTGATCGACGAAGCGGCTTCACGCGTGCGCTTGCAAGCGACGTTGCCGCCGCAATCGATTCGCGACGTCGACAACGAGATTCGCAAAGTCAAACAAGAAAAAGACGCCGTCGTCAAGTCGCAAGAATTCGAGAAGGCCGCGCAGATCCGCGACCGCGAGGAAAAACTTCGCCTCGAGAAGCAGCGGCTCGAGCAAGAGTGGGCTGAGAAGAAGAAAGCCGACGCCGACAAGGTCATCAAAGTTACTGAGGAAGACGTTGCGCACATCGTCAGCTCGTGGACCAAGATTCCGGTCGCGCGTCTCGAGCAGACCGAATCGACGAAGCTCCTGGGCATGGCCGATCAACTGCACAAGCGGATCGTCGGGCAAGACGCTGCGGTCAACGTCGTCACGCGGGCGATCCGCCGTTCGCGGGCCGGCCTCAAGAATCCGAAGCGCCCGATCGGCTCGTTCATCTTCCTCGGCCCCACGGGCGTCGGGAAGACCGAAGTCGCGCGTTCGCTCGCGGAATATCTCTTCGATGACGCCGAGTCGATGGTCCGCATCGATATGTCGGAATATATGGAGAAATACGCCGTATCGCGACTCGTCGGCGCACCTCCCGGGTACGTCGGTTATGAAGAAGGCGGTCAGCTGACCGAAGCCGTGCGGCGCCGTCCGTACGCGGTCGTGCTGCTCGATGAAATCGAGAAGGCGCATCCGGACGTGTTCAACTTGCTGCTGCAAGTGCTCGAAGACGGACGCCTCACCGATTCTCAAGGCCGCGTCGTCGACTTCAAAAACGTCTTGATCATCATGACGTCCAACGTCGGTGCGACCGGCATGACGACGACGAGCGACATCGGTTTCCGCCCGCAAAAAGATACCGGCGCGACCGACGAGCAGAACTACGAGAAAATGAAGAACAAAGTGCTGGAAGAGGTCAAACACACGTTCCGGCCCGAGTTCCTTAATCGTGTCGACGAAGTCGTCGTGTTCCATCAGCTGACGCGCCCGCAGATCGAAGAGATCGTCGGACTCGAACTCGAGAAAGTCGTCCGCGAAGTCAAGGCGCAAGAAATGCACCTCGAAGTCACGGAAGACGCAAAGCAGCTGCTTGCGAAAAAAGGCTGGGATCCGCAGTTCGGAGCGCGTCCGCTCCGCCGCGCGATCCAGCGTGAGGTTGAGGACGAACTTGCCGAAGAAATGCTCAAGGGCACCTTCGGCAGCGGCGATCGCATCCTCGCGGAAGTGAATCCGGACAATCCGGACAAGCTGCGCTTCTCGAAGATTCCCTTGGTTGAGCCGCCTCCGCAGCCGATCCAGGAAATCCAGCCCGCCTAACATTTCCCAGAGCGAGTAAACCGTGGCGGTTGCGGCGAATACGCCACGGTTGACTCCTTTTGCCCTGTGGCGATCGCGCTTGCCGGCGTCGATCGGAAATTGGTTCGCACGCGACCTGACCCGTGCTGCTCTCGACCTCGCTGAAGCGGGCCGCGTCACCCTACGCTCCGTTGAAGGCGCGAAGATCGAGGCTACCGTTGCCGACCAAGGCGGGGTTTCGTGTTCCGTCGAGTGGGCCACGGGAACGGGGCCGCAGGCGCTGCGTAGCGTGTGCACGTGCGGTTCGACCGGCGTGTGCGAACACGTCGTGGCGACGCTCGAGACCGTCCGCCGGGCCGACGAGGCGCCGGTGCCGATCGATCCCGCCGATGCGGAGATCGACCTGACGTGGCTGCCCGCAACCGACCTCGAAGCGCCGCGCGCTCGTGCCCGCAGCGTGTGGCCGGTTATCTCGTCGACCGACGGCAAGGTGCTCTCCGGCGCGCTGTATCTCGATACGCCGCGGTTGCGCGGCGTCATCCGCGATGCGGAATCGATCCTCGCGATGATGGAATCGACGCCGGCCGACGACTGGGATAACGCCGACCGCGAACTGATCCGCGACGAAGCGGTGCAAGAAGCCTTCGGCACCCGCGTCTCGCAGCGTGCGCTCGCTCGCGCGTTGTTCCGCCTCGCGCGCCATCCGCGTACGCGATTTGACGATGAGCCTGGCGCCAACCGGCATCCGGTGGAACTCGTGCCGTTCGATATTGACGTTCGCGGAATACGTCTACGCGCCGTGCGGGAAGGCGACCGGTTCGTTCCGGCGCTCGAGCGCGGCAACGGAGAACGCTTTACGCCCCATGGCGCCCTGATCGTCGATGGACCGCCGTCGTGGCTGGTCGTCAATCGCACGGCGTATTTGCTCGACGATAGTTTTGATGCGAAGCGCGTGGTTGCGGCGGCGGCGGCGCAGATGCCGGCCAACGGCAGTGCGACGAACGGGAAGCATCCGTCGATCGGCACGATCGCGCGCGTGGCGCCATTTCTTTCCGCCGAAGACCGCCATGAGCTCGGCGTCGTCGATGCGGAAGCGCCGGCAGCATTAGCGCGCTTACGCTGGAGCGACGGAGCGTTGATCGGCCGGTTGTCGTTTATCGACCGCAAGAGCGAAGCACATGCTCCATTCTCCGTGCACGGTGCGGTCGCGGCGAACAACGGACGCTTCGTGCGTTTTGCACCCGCGACGGCGCGCGCGTTCGCGCATCGCTTCCTTGAAGCTGGGTTCGTTCCACGCGGCGGAGATGCGTTCGCCCTGCACGATGTCGAACGTGCGGCGAATTTCGTGCGCGAAGTCGTCGGCGATTGGGATGACGTTGACGTCGTGCTCGACGACTCACTCACCGCCGTTGCGGCCGGTGAATCGGCCATCGACGTCTCGATCTCCGCCCGTCCGACCGATGTCGACGGCGAGCGCGACTGGTTTGAGCTCAACGTCGACGTCTTCGTCGGCGATGGGACCGCGCTCACGCCAAAAGAACTCGCCGCCCTCTTGCAGTCCAGTGGCCGCTACGCAGAAGTACGGGGGAAGCTATTCGACGTCGAGGCGTTGCGCATGCGGCGCACGCTCCTCGCCGAGCTGAACGACCGGCGTCGCACCGGAATGGCGGCGCTCGTCGCGCTGCACGACGAGATTCACGAAGCATTCGGCGACGTCGCGCTCCCGGAAGAAGTCGAGATCTTGCGCGAGCGTCTACGTAATTTTGAAGGCATAGCCAGCATCGAACCGCCGACCGCCGTCGCGGCAACGCTGCGCGATTATCAACGGCGCGGCCTCGATTTCTTAGATTATCTGCGCTCGTTTAAATTCGGCGGCGTTCTTGCAGACGAGATGGGGCTGGGGAAATCGCAAGCGCTTTCGTCTTTGGTTTTAACGCCCGACGGGTGGCGCCGTTTTGGCGATCTGAAGCTCGGCGATCCGATCATGAATGCGCAAGGCGGCATTTCGCGCGTCACTGGGATTTTTCCGCAGGGAAAACTTGAATCGTTCCGAGTCAAGTTCTCTGATGGAGCCAGTACGCTTTGTTCTGACGATCATCTGTGGCTCGTCAATTCACCGCTCCGCAAATCGCGTGGCAATCCGCCTCGGGTGAAGACGTTGCGCGAAATTCGCGAGCGCCTACACGATGCGGCCGGAAACGCGCGTCATTTCATTCCCATTGCCGAACCGATGCACTTCGAGCGGAACGACGAGCTTACGGTACCGCCGTATCTGCTGGGGTGCATTCTCGGCGACGGAAACATCACTCATCGTGTGGTGAGTTTGGCGAATGCGGACGTTGAGCTACTCGAGGAATGCCGCGCGTTACTTCCGACGGGTACCGATCTCGTTCACAAGGCCGCGTATGACTACGTCATTCGTCCGCAGCGAGATGCCGACGGGCGACTGGGCAGTCATCATGTTCGTAGCGCCTTGCGCGAACTCGATCTGATGGGCTGCGGGTCGGCAACGAAGTTCGTCCCGCAGCAGTACTTGTATGCGAGCGTCTCCGATCGCCTAGCGGTGCTGCAGGGCTTGATGGATACCGACGGCAGTGTTTCACTCAAGGACAATCATGTCGAGTTTACGTCGGTGTCGGAGATCCTGGCGCAAGACGTCGCGTTCCTCGTGCGCTCGCTAGGCGGTGTCGCTCGGCTCCGCATTAAGGCCAAGCCGACATACACCTATAAGGGTGAAAAACGTATCGGAAAGCCCGCGTATCGCGTCTCAATCGCGATGCCGCCGGATTACAATCCGTTCCGCCTTTCGCGTAAGGCCGATTCGTATCGGGGACGCGTGAAGTATCATCCCGTACGCGCGATCGTTGAGATTATTCCGGAGGGCGACGCCGAGATGCAGTGCATCGCGGTCGATTCGCCCGACCATCTCTACGTTACTGATGACTTCATCGTCACGCATAACACGCTCCAAGTAATCGCGCAGCTCTTGCACCGCAAGGAAGTTGACGGAGCCGCTCCTGCGCTTGTGATCGCGCCGACCTCGGTTACGCACACGTGGGAAAACGAAATTGCCCGGTTCGCGCCAAACTTGACGACCCTGCGTCTGCAATCGGGCGCGGATCGCGCGCAACGTTATGCAGAGCTCGAAAATTACGACGTCATTATCACGTCATATGCTTTGGCGCGGCTTGATGCAGAGCAATTGGAACGCTTCAACTTTCGTACGCTGATTCTCGATGAAGCGCAGAACGCGAAGAACCCAAGCTCGCAAATTGCCAAAGTCGTGCGCAATCTGCGCGCGGATCATCGTTTGGCGCTAACCGGTACGCCCGTTGAAAACTCGCTACGCGATCTGTGGTCGATCTTTGCCTTTGTCGAACCGGGATTACTCGGGTCAGAGGCGTCGTTCCGCCGGCGGTTTGAGAACCCGATTGCCGAGGGCGACGAAGTTGCGGCGCATCAACTGCGGTCGCGGCTTGAGCCGTTCGTGCTTCGCCGTACCAAAGAAGATGTGGCGCGCGAGCTTCCTGAGCGCACGGAACAGATCATCGAGTGTGATCTCTCGCCGTTGCAGCGCCGGCTCTATCGCGGTATCGCCGAGGCCGCGCGTCGCGATGTCATCGCAAACATCGGCGGCGAGAACGGTATGGAAGGCGCGACGGTCCACGTGCTGGCGGCGCTGACGCGCTTGCGCCAGGTCTGCGCGCATCCCGGGCTCATTCTGCCCGAGTACATCGACGAACCTGAAGCGAGCGGCAAGTTCGACGCGTTCATCGAGACGGTCGAAGAAGTGCTCTCCGGCGGTCACAAAGTGCTCGTATTCTCGGCGTTTGCCTCGATGCTCAAGATCATGCGCACGGCACTCTCGAAGCGTGACGTCGTCTTGGGGTATCTCGACGGCTCGACGAAAGATCGCGATCGTCAGGCCGAGGTTGAACGCTTCATGTCGGCCGACGGTCCGCCCGTGTTCTTGTGTTCCCTCAAAGCGGGCGGCGTCGGCTTGACGCTCACCGCAGCCGATTACGTCATCCTCTACGATCCGTGGTGGAACCCGGCGGTCGAACGTCAGGCGATCGACCGCACGCATCGCATCGGGCAAACGCGTCCGGTCACGGCGTACCGGATGGTGACCGCCGGTTCGGTTGAAGAAAAGATTCGCGCGCTCGCCGAGCGCAAGAGCGCGCTCTCGCGTTCGGTCATCAAAGCCGACAGCGCGATCGCGAAATCGCTCACCAAAGACGATCTCGAGTTTCTCTTCGCCGACCCCGCGTAATCCGGCCCGCCGCACCCAGGACCTCACGCCCGGCCTAAACAACGAGCGCTTATCATGAAAGCGTCCGCGGCGATCGCCGAAATCCTCAAACGCGAAGGCGTGGAGATCCTGTTCGCCTATCCGCGCAACGCCGTCATCGAGGCCGCTGCGGAAAACGACATCCGCCCGATCATCGTGCGCCAAGAGCGAATCGCGGTACACATGGCCGACGCCGTCGCACGGCTTTCGCGCGGCAAGAAGATCGGCGTGTTCGCGTGTCAGCACGGCCCGGGCATCGAGAACGCGTACGGTTCGGTTGCGCAAGCGTACTCCGAATCGATTCCGCTGTTGATCTTGCCCGGCGGCTACGCGACGCGTATCGCGCACGTGCCGGATAATTTCAATGCTACGATCGTGATGTCGCACGTTTCCAAGCACGCCGAACCGATCACCTCGGGTGCCGAAGTGCCGAACATCTTGCGGCGCGCGTTCTCGCTGCTGCGTAACGGACGCCATCGTCCGGTCGTCGTCGAGATTCCGAATGACCTCTACGACGCCGAAGTTCCGGAACCGCTCGACTACGAGCCGGTCTACGCAACGCGCAGCGGCCCCGATCCGGCCGACGTGCAGCGCGCGGCCGAGACGCTCGTCGCCGCGAAGCGGCTCGTGATTTACGCGGGCGCCGGCATCCATTGGGGCAACGCGTACGCGGAGCTCAAAGAATTGGCCGAATTACTGGGGTCGCCCGTGTGCACGAGCCTCGAGGGCAAGAGCGCCTTTGATGAGACGCATCCGCTCGCGCTCGGCGCGGGCGGTGCCGCGATGCCGAAAACCGTGCGCCACTTCCTCGATAATGCCGACGTTATTTTCGGCGCCGGCTGCAGCTTCTCCGAGAACTCGTTCGCGGTGAAAATGCCGAAGGGCAAAACGATCGTTCATCTCACGAGCGATGCCAACGACTTGAACAAGTCGGTACGTTCGCAAGTCGGTCTCGCCGGCGACACGCAGCTCGCCTTGCGCGCGCTCGTCGATGCCTGCCGCCAACTTCTCGACGGCACCTCGAGCGACCCGACGCGCGCGCACGCGGAGATCGCCTCGGTCGAAGCCGCCTGGCTTGCCGAATGGATGCCGAAACTTACGTCGAGCGACACGCCGATCAGCCCGTATCGCGTGCTGTGGGATCTGCAGCATACCGTCGATAAAGCCCAGACGATCATTACCCACGATGCGGGCAGCCCGCGCGATCAGCTCACACCGTTCTGGAAATCGACCGCACCGCTCAGCTATCTCGGCTGGGGCAAAACGACGCAGCTCGGCTACGGCCTCGGCTTGGCGATGGGCGCCAAGCTGGCGTGTCCCGACAAGCTCTGCATCAACGTCTGGGGCGACGCCGCGATCGGCTTCACGGGCATGGACTTCGAAACGGCCGTGCGCGAACGCATTCCGATCCTATCGATCCTGCTCAACAACTCCGCGATGGCGATCGAGCTCAACGTTATGCCGGAGGCGACGAAGAAGTATCGCTCGACGGATATTTCGGGCGACTACGCCGCAATGGCCCGCGCGTTCGGCGGCTACGGCGAGCGCATCACCAAGCCCGAGGAAATCATCCCAGCGATCAAGCGCGGCATCGAGCAAACGCGCGCCGGCAAGCCCGCGCTGCTCGAGTTCATCACGGCGCAAGAAACGAAAGCGTCGCGCTACTAGGCTGAAATCAGGATGCGCTGCGCCGAGATAAGGGCCGGCGCGTCCACGATCCAGGTGCCGTCGAGGCCGACTTCGCGCAGCAGCGCTCGCCCGGTTGGGGGCACGCTGGTGAAGCAGACGCGGGCATCACGGTAGCGGCCGTGCAGCGATTCGGCGAGTTCGCACAAAGCGTCCCAAGACCACCGCGCAGTCCATTGCAGCGAAATGACGATCGTGCGGCCGCGTGCCGCCGCGTTGCCGAGGGAGTCGGAGACTTTCCGCGCGATGGCGGAGGTAAAATCGCCGACGGGGAGGATGACGGTCGTGGCGTTTTCCATGGCCGCATCATCGCGCCGGACCTTGGGAAGGCCCTCGGGTGGGCCTGGCAATCCGCGCGGTTGCAGCCGTTGCAACCCGGGTGCGGTTATGGTGAAGGCGATGAGCACCGAGACTTCTCCCATTTCCGTTGTGCCGACCCAGGTGACCCTCGAGGGCGGCGGCTTTCAGATTCGCCGGGCCTTTCCGGTCGCCGGCCTCTCCTACTTCGACCCGATTCTCTTGATCGACGAGATGGGTCCGGTCACGTATGGGCCGGGCGAAGCGATCGGCGCGCCGGATCATCCGCATCGCGGCTTCGAAACGGTCACGTACATCATCGACGGCGCGATGGAGCATGAGGATTCGCACGGACACCGCGGCGCGCTGCGTCCCGGTGACGTGCAGTGGATGACCGCCGGCGCCGGCGTGATCCACTCGGAGATGCCCGCAGCCGACATTTTGCGCGACGGCGGGCGCATGCACGGTTTCCAGATTTGGGTCAATCTGCCGAAGACGCAGAAACTCGCGCCGCCCCGGTATCAAGAATACGCAAGCGCAAGCCTGCCGGTCGTCACGGGACCCGGAACCTGGGCGCGTGTGATTGCAGGCGAACTCGACGGCAAGCGTTCCCCGATCGAAACGACGGTTCCGACGACGATGGTGCATCTGAAGCTCGAGGCAAACGCGCGCTTGGCGATTCCCGTCGCCGCGGGTTCCAACGCGATCGTCCACACGATCGACGGTGACGGCCGCGTGCAAGAGACACCGCTGGGCGACCACCGCGTCGCGCTGATCCCGAACTCACCGGCAACGCTCGATATTGTTGCCGGCCCGAACGGGTTCGAAGCGCTCGTGCTCGCCGGGATGCCGCTAAACGAGCCGGTGGCACGCTACGGACCGTTCGTGATGAACACGAATGCAGAGATCGAGCAGGCGTTCCGCGACTACCAGGCCGGACGCTTCGGCGAGATCGCGCGAACCAACTAGAGGGGCGTAACCCTCCGTGCGGAAGGGCGAAAAACCCTGATGCAAACCCATGAAAAGCCATCTCAGAGCAACGATGAAACCGGTTCGTCGGCGGTAGCGCCGACCGGGAAATTTCTGCGCAACACGTGGTACCCGATCTTGTGGTCATCGGATCTCGCCGCCGATCAGTTGATCGGGCGCACGGTGTTGGAAGAGCCGATCGTTTTTTTCCGCAAGGACGACGGTGCGCCGGCGGCGATCGCCGACATGTGCCCGCACCGCTTCGCGCCGCTGCATCTTGGGAAGCGGAAACCGGGCGACCGCATCCGCTGCCTTTATCACGGGCTCGAATTCGATGCGACCGGTGCGTGCGCGTTCAATCCGCACGGCGACGGCCGGATCCCGCACAACTCGACCGTCGCA
>Ga0182016_10001687_pt1 | contig 26715 bp, 18 predicted proteins | sample 712S2MmetaG_FD_120491 | JGI IMG/M metagenome (GOLD analysis project Ga0182016, IMG submission 120491) | Permafrost microbial communities from Stordalen Mire, Sweden - 712S2M metaG | ecosystem: Environmental > Terrestrial > Soil > Wetlands > Permafrost | place: Sweden: Stordalen | collected...
ACGCCGGCGGCGGCAAGGCCAACCAATATTTTGTCCGCGGATTCAATCTCGACCACGGCACAGACATCGCCATCTTCCTGGATGACATGCCGCTCAACCTGCCCTCGCACGCGCACGGCGAAGGCTACTCGGACATGAACACCGTCATCCCGGAGTTCGTTCAGGGTGTGAGTTACGAGAAGGGTCCATACTCCGCCGATGTCGGCAACTTCAGCTCAGCGGCCTCGGCCCACTTGGAGTTTTTCAAATCGCTGACTGAAACCTTCGTCCAGGTCGAAGGCGGCAACTTCGGCTATGGCCGCACGGTCTTCGGCGTCTCGCAAGCGCTTGGCAGGGGCACTCTGCTCTATGGCGGAGAGGCCTACCACGACAACGGCCCATGGACCACGCATGAGGACAACTTCTTCAAGTACAACGGCCTGCTCACCTACAGCCAGGGTACAGACGAAAAGGGGTTCAGCATCACCTCCCGCGCCTACCGTGGAACATGGCACTCCAGCGATCAGATTCCCGTGGACGCCATCCCCCTGGTTGGCTACTTTGGCGCGCTGAACCCAACCGACGGTGGCACATCACAGCGCTACAGCCTTCAGTCGGAATGGCATCGCCATGGCGCACGCTCCGAGACGAAGATCACGGCCTACGGTTTTTATTACGAGCTCAATCTATTCTCTGATTTCACCTACTACCTGATTGATCCCAGCAAGGGCGATCAGTTCGAGCAGCAGGACCGTCGCTGGGTAGCGGGCTTTGACCTTCACCACAAGATTTTCAGCCGGTGGTTAGGCCGCAAGGTGGAAAACACCTTCGGCCTCCAGCTCCGCAACGATTGGGTTCACAACGGACTTTTCCGTACGGAAAACCGCGTGCGCACCGACAAGAATGACATTAACGCCTGCAATGACCAGCCCATCCCTCAGTGCGGCACTATTCCGAACCTGACGGCCACTCTGCCCGCGCAGACGGATTTGAATCGGTTTACGGACACCATTGGCAGCGTCTACGTGGAAAACAAAATCCAGTGGACGAGCAAGTTCCGCTCCGTGCTGGCCCTGCGTGGCGACGATGCCAAGTATGTGGTCACCAACCTGACTCCTACTTATTTCTCTCCATTGTTCGGCTCGGTCAACTTTCGGCAGCTCAACTCCGGCTCGGCCGCCAAGTTCCTGCCCAGCCCCAAGGCAACTTTGATTTACGCTCCCTCGGCCAGGACTGAGTTCTATCTCCAGGGCGGATTCAGCTTCCACAGCAACGACGCGCGTGGTGCAACCCAAAGAGAGCAGCCGATATCGCCGGACTATCCTTTCCCCACCGCCAGCAATCCAATCTCTCCCCTGGTTCAAACCAAGGGTGCAGAAGTCGGCGTGCGTACCTCGATCCTCCCTCATCTGCAAAGCACCCTGGCGCTCTGGGTTCTCCACAGCAACTCCGAGCTGCAGCAGGAAGGCGACACCGGAGGCACGGTTGCCTCCGAGCAGTCCAGCAACCGCTATGGCGTCGAATGGGCGAACTACTACACGCCGGTCGAGCATCTGGTTTTTGATTTTGATCTTGCCGACTCCCGCGCCCAATTTACCCGGATAGACCCTGCCGACGCGTCGTACATCAACCTGGTTGGCCAGTATCCTCAGCAACTCCCGGGCGGCAAGCTTGTGCCGGAGGCGGTGAAGCTGGTCGTCTCCGCCGGCGCCACGCTGCACGAGTACAAAGGCTTTTCGGCCACTCTGCGCCTGCGCTACTTTGGCCCGCGCGAGCTGACCTCCGACGGAATCAATCGCTCCCAGGCAACCACGTTGGTCAACGCCAGCGTCGGCTATCAATTCAATAAGAGATGGGGCGTCACGGCCGAGGCGTTGAACCTTCTGAACCGCAAAGCCGACGACATCACCTACGCCTATATCTCCCGCATCACGCCAACCGCCAACCCGGAGTTTGGAAACGTCTTCCACCCCACCGAACCGTTCCAGGTGCGATTCGCCCTGCATTACCGCTTCTAAACACCCATCTGCGACAGGCCGCCCTCCTCCACAACAAGAAAAACTCGCTTCATTCTGAGACCGCACCACAGGACTACTACTTAAGTTTCCGAGTTTCGCGCTTATACACGCAATATTCATCTTCACCGCGCAACTTCTCCTCAGGGTGGTGTTAGCTCACACGAAGGTGGATAGTGCCGCCGCGGATGTACGACCCTGCCCGCCGCCCCGCCTGCCGCTCTTCAGGATCGAACCGAAAGCGTTTTTTCTTGGAAGGCAAATTTCTGAGCCCACGGCCCTGCCGTTTGGGCTCTTTGGGGGAGAGTTTCGATGAAAGTACAGATTCTGCGCATCCTGGCCGGCCTGTGTATGGCCAGCCTTCTCTTTGTCGTCGCCTGCGGCGGGGGCAGCAGTTCTTCCACACCTCCAGCCAACCAGACGGGCACCGTTCACGTCATGCTCAGTGACGATCCAACCGAGGACTGGGCGACTATCGGCGTCAAGGTCATGAGCATCTCGCTCGTTCCTTCCGGTGGAGGCACGGCCGTTCCGGTTTACACCGCGCCCAGCACCCCGCCCATGATCAATCTGGTCCAGCTCGATCAGCTCAGTGAGATTCTCGGCAACACCACGATTCCCGTTGGCACCTATAGCAAGGCGCAGCTCACCCTCAGCGCCAACAACAACGGCACCACCTGCGACATGGAACTGGTCGTCTCGGGCGATCCGGCCGTCGGTTTCGATCTTCCCGCCGGCACCGTTGTGCCTTGCAGTGAGATGCAGATCGTCGGCGCCACCGGCAGCGCCGGCAGTATGACCGTCCCGCTGACAGTGGACCTGGTTACGCCGCTCACCGTGACCTCCGACAGCTCGAACGCGCTTGATCTTGAGGTTGACCTCAACCACCCGGCGCTCATCGTGGAGCACGACCCGGCCGGCGCCACGGCTCCCACCTGGGCTGTCAACTTCAACGGCCCCGTGCGTCACCACCCGCGTCCGGATCTGTCGAAGGTCCTGCTGCGTCACCACTACGGACAGGTCGCCAGCGTTTCTTCGGATGACACTTCGATCACCATCAACAAGGCCTACCCGGTCTACCCCGTCACCACGCCGGAGACGGCCACCGTCAGCACCACCCCGCTCACCATCCTTGCCGACAACACCAACGGCACCATCGTTTACGATCTGGATGGCAGCGGCAGCGTGAGCACCGTGACCAGCTTCTCGTCTCTGGCCAGCACCTTGCCCAACATGTACGTGCGCGTTGCCGCCCGTTACAGCACCAGCGGCACGCTGACGGCCACGCGCATTTACTACGGCAGCAACTTCAACGAGGTCTGGCAGAATCCCGAAGGCCACGTTCTGCACGTCAACACCACCACCAACGTCATGCACATCACCACCGAAGATGGTAAGGCGACGCCCGTGAAGATTGGTCCTAACACCAACTTCTTCTTCGGCTCCAGCAACACGCCGCTCAACACCTCCGGCGGCGGCCAGGCGTTCTTTGACGGCACAACCCCCGGCGGGCTTCCCAACGTGGCGCGTGGATTCAAGGTGAACACCACCATTGATCCCGCTTCCACCGCGACTCCGCCCGTGGCGCTGACCGTGGAAATTGACATCGCCCGCTACGGCGGAGCCATCAGCAACCCCGGCGGCTCGGGCTTCACCTACACCCGCAAGTTCGCCATGGCGGATACCCGCGGCGGCCTCGATAACTACTCCGGCGTACTGGATTACATCAGCTCCAGCAGCGCCAACACTGACCAGCAGGGCAACTCCATCACCGGCTTCTACTGGTGGAACTTCACCTATCCCACGCTGGCCGACACCAGCAGCACCGCCGTCAGCGACTTCGTCAGCGCCACCGACGGCTCGGTCAACTTCGGCGGTAGCATCGGTGCGCTCAAGCCGGTTGGCCTCAGCCGCTCCACCTGGAACGATCCGGCGGCGGCCGATAGCTGGAGCGCGTTGTGGAGCGTCCTGCTGCCGGTTCCGGCGCCAATCGGACTCGTAACCACGGCCTTCAACTCCGGCAACAACACCTTCGCCTACGAGGTGGCGGCTACGGCGGCTGTGGCCGGCACCCGTCCCACGACCGTGCACTCCGCAGACGTCCCGGCGGCGCAGCCCGTCACCGTGGACCTGTCGAGCGACACGCTGATCTATGAGATCACGCGCTCGAACGGCGTCATCACCATCAGCACGCCGACCCTATCCACGGCCGGTGCGGCGCTCACCACTGGCGTGCCGGTCAAGGTCTTCGGCATTCCGCAGGCGGACGGCAGCATCAAGTGCTACACGCTGTTCTTCTATGCGGGGACTGCATCCACCAAGTAGAGGAAATTCCTGAAAGACGTCTGCTTCAACTCTTCCGCCGCCTGCTGACCCGGGCGGCGGTTTTTCTTGCCCTCGCAGGGCTTCCATCAGCGCCTGTCGCGCATCTACACTGCATGGGTTGGAGTAATGCCGGGGGCCGGAGTCCCTGCATCGCCTCCGTGCCCACCAGGAAGGTCTCTGCCGATGAAGAAGCTCTTCGCGCTCGTATCGCTTTTGCTGATGGTTCTTGCCCTTCCGGCCGTGTCTCAGCCCGCACCCCAACCGGCGCCGCGTGCTCTCATCGTCGTCGCCCATCCGGATGACGAGTCCTGCTTTGCCGCCACGGTCTACGAGATCACTCACAACCTTGGCGGCACCGTGGACCAGCTGGTCATCACCAACGGCGAAGGCGGATACCGCTACTCACTTCTGGCGGAGACGATCTATGGCGTGGCCCTCACCGACGAAAAGACCGGACGCGCCGCCCTGCCCGAGATTCGCAAGCGTGAGCTTCTCGACGCCGGACGCATTCTCGGCATCGCCAACCACTACTTCCTCGACCAGCGCGACGTGCGCTACACCCAGGACGTGGACGAGGTTCTGGAAACGCACTGGCAAAAGGGAGTCGTCACCCCCGAGGTGCGCCGCCGCCTCGAAGCCGGCCACTACGATTTCGTCTTCACCCTATTTCCTTCGCCGGAAACCCATGGCGGCCACAAGGCATCCACCTTCACCGCCCTAGAAGCCGTCCAGACCATGACCGGCCGCCGCCCCGTCGTCCTCGGCTGCCAGGACGCCAAGCGCGACGCCCCCAAGCAGCCCAGTTGGGCGGGATACCAAAGTCCGCGCCATCCCTTTACCTCTCTGCCGGAGGTCTACCAGACCGACCGCGCCGTCAAGTTCGGCTTCAAGGACGCCCTCAGCTACCAGATCATCGTCAACTGGATGGTGGCCGCCCATAAATCCCAGGGAGCCTTCCAGGCCGGAGTCGCCGGTTACGATCTGGAGCAGTTCGTCGTGATAGAAGGCGGGCTGAATAACAGGGACGCCGCTCCGAGCTTGACAGACTCCCCCAGGGTGCTCACCAAGGGGCTTTTCGAGGCCCTGGCGGCCCGCGCCAGCCATCCCAAGGGGGTTGACCCCACTCCGGAGCCCGCAGCTCCCCCAGCGCCATCGGTTAAATAATTGCTTGCATCATGCAACTAAATGCGCTAGTCTCCTTCCATGGATTCCGCGAAGGCAAAGCTGGCGCAGGATTGGTGGCATGAACTCGAACGTCTCTCTTCGGTTCTAGGCCGCGTTGGCCCAGATGAGGTCTGTTGCGATGGGCTCTCCCAGCGGCAGTGCGCCGTGCTAAGGGTGCTCACCGCCCGGCAGGGCGCACGCCTCTCTGAACTCGCCACGCACTGCGGCATCACCCCCAGCGCCATGAGCCGCGTTTTGGATCGCCTGGAGCAGCGCGCCCTGGTGCAGCGCGTTTGGGGCAACCCTCAGGATGGCCGCTCGGCGAGTGTCGCCATCACCGAGGCTGGCCTCACAGTGCGCCGCCAGTTGGATGCCCTGATGCTGGAGCGCTCGGCGCGTTTGGCCGCGGCGATTCCCGATGCCCAACGCGAGCAGGTTCTCGACGCCCTGCGCCTGCTCAACCGCGCCATGGAGTCCGCGCCCTGCTGTGGCCTCAACGATCCCGTGGCCCGTCTGCCCGAGCCGGAGCGGCCGCCAGCGGATGCGAACACAAAGCACGAAGCATTATCGGTAGATACAGTTTCCGTAGGGTCAGTATCCGTAGAGGAGAAAGCATGAAGCCGATGGAAGTGGAAGAGGCGGTCAAGTCGCATTACGGAGCCGTGGCGCGCGGCGAGGCCTCGGCCTGTGGCGCGCCGGTGGAGGAAGTCGCCCGCACCCTTGGGTACAGCGCGGAGGAACTGGCCCTGGCCGGCGAGGCCAACCTCGGACTTGGCTGTGGAAACCCACTGGCCATGGCGCAGGTGAAGCCCGGCATGACGGTGCTCGACCTTGGCTCCGGAGCCGGTTTCGACGCGCTTCTCGCCTGGAATCAGGTCGGCCCCACTGGCCGCGTCATCGGCGTGGACATGACCGACGACATGCTGGCTCTGGCCCGTGAGAACGCCGCCGGGCGCGCTGCCACCAACGTCGAGTTCCGCAAGGGTTACATCGAGAAGTTGCCCGTCGAAGATGCCTCGGTAGATTTCGTCATCAGCAACTGCGTCATCAACCTCTCGGCGGATAAACCCGCCGTCTTTCGCGAGATCGCCCGCGTTCTCAAGCCCGGCGGACGCTTCGCCGTAAGTGATATCGTCCTGCTGGGCGAACTGCCGGAGGAGATGATGCGCAGCGTCAGCGCCTATGTCGGCTGCATCTCCGGAGCCAGCCTGCTGGGCGACTACCTCTCCATGGCTCTCAAAGCCGGACTCACCCATCTCAGCATTCCGCAGTTGGCGCATGGCCCGGAGCTGATCAAGGTGCTGGCCCCCTCGGACTGCGATGGCAGCACCTCCTGCTGCGCTTCCACCATCAGCGTCGAATCCCTCGGCGTTGATTCGCAGAGGAACGACTCGTTAAAGAAGCCCGGCGAGGCCGTTCGCAAAGCCGCTGAGGTCGTGGCCTCCATCAAGCTCCACGGTCGCCGCTGAAGACTACCCGGCTCATTTTAGAGCACGACAAAAGGCCCGCCGAAGCGGGCCTTTTGCTTGTGTCTCTCCGTGGTGCTTACTTGGCTTGCGTAGCGTCCGCCGGAACGGGCGGCGCGGTAACTGCAGCCGTTGGCGGTGCCACCGGAGCTGGAGCCGTGGCATCGGCCGGAGCTGGTGCCGTTGCCGGAGCAGCCGTGGCATCTGCCGCCACCGGTGTTTCGCCAAGCCGCGTCAGGTGCGGGAAGACCGGGGTGACCTCAAAGGGCATCTTCTCGCGTGCCGTCAGCAGTTGCACGGCCTTCGCCTTGTTGATCTCGATGCGGTCGCTCCACGGATCCACGCGGATGCGTCCGCCCAGAGGTAGCGCGGCCACCTGCGACACTTTCTGCGGCTCCAGCTTCGGAGCCGAACTGGTCAGGTCCTTCATGCGCAGTTCGTTGGAGCTCGCCAGCGAGTTGCCCATGTCGCTGCGGATCAGGTGAGGGAGTACGCCGCGGCGTGCGTCCACCTGGCGCAGGAAGAGTCCGATGGCGTCCAGTTTGTCCTTGTAGGGCGAGTTCTGCAGCAGCACGATGGCCTTGGCGTCGGCCTCTTTTTCCTGCTCCGTGGTGCGGGTAAAGCGCATGCGGTGCAGCAGTTGCTGGTCGGTCACCAGGGAACGGTCCTTATAAGCGAAGGTCGTGTCCGTGGGGTGGCCGCTGATGATGTGTCCCAGTTCGTGTGCCAGCACGGCGGCCAGTGTGGCCTCGTCCGGCAGCACGTCCAGCAGTCCGCGGCTCACAAAGATGGTGTGGCCGACGGTGAAGCTCTCAATTGGAGAGGTCAGCAGCACGCGGCAGCGCACCTCGGGTTGGATGTCCAGGTTGTTGGTGTACTCCAGGTTGTTGACCACCGTGTTGAGCACCTTGTCCACTTCGCCGGTCTTGGCCAGCAGGCCGCCGGTTTCAAGGCGCTCCACCACGTTGTCTTCGGCCTGGCGCTGCCAGGTGCGCTCGGCGGCCACGGGAGTCATATCCTGGGCCTTCTCGCTGTTGTCCTTCACCTGGCTCGTGTCGTCCACCAGCACTTCGGTAAACTCGTTTTCGGCGTGGCCCTTGCCAACGTTGTAGCCCCAGATGCGGGTCTCGGCCTTGTAGCTGCCACCCTTCTGGACGCCCTGCACCTCTTTGTCTTCGCTGTAGATGTAGGCGGGCAGCCAGATGCCGGGGCGCATGTTCAGGCGCCAGGTGTCAAAGTGCATGTACTCGCCGTGCGCGGCGTGGGTAAAGGTGCCGTTGAAGCGCACGATGTTGAAGTCGCGGTCCTCCACCCAGATGCGGCCCATGAAGCGGCCCTCGCCGCTATTTTTCTTGGGCATCACGTCAATCACAATGCAGCGCAGGTCGCCCAGGAACTCGCGTCCCTGGTAGTCGAAGTTGTAGTTCTTGCGGTCCAGTCCACGCAGGTCCATCAGCATCATCCAGGCAAAGCCCTGGCCGATGAACTCCGTCTTGTATTCCTTGCTCAGCCCGTGCATCATGCGCGCCATCAGTCCCGGAGTGGGATGGAAGCTGGCATCCTGCAGTGTGCGGTTGAAGCTGACGCGGGTCAGGAAGTACTGGTCGCCGTAGGGAACCGTGCCCAGTTCCTTGTCGGAGTGCATGTACTGGAGGTAGGTCTCCACCAGCGGCGTGTAGGTTTTCAGCGCCTTGGTGTTCTCCACCTCGCGGGCCAGCGTCTTTTCAATGACGCGATTAAAGGCGGCGTTCGGCGCCGCGGGCGGAGCCGCCGGCGGCTTGCCGGCAAAGCAGGTGGCCGCCAGGGCAAGCGCACATCCCAGCACTCCCAACATCTTCAAAACCGGTGCTTTCATTCGTTGGTCCATGTTCGTCCTCGGCAGCTTTCGTTAGGAGAGCTGGAAAATTACATGCAAGGTTGCGGTGGAATCCACCGGGTGGCCGTCGTGCAGCGCGGGCGTAAACCTCAGCCCCTGTACCGCACGCTCGGCAGCCTCGTCCAGCCCATAGCCCAGGCCGCGGAGAACATTCAGCACCCGCACCCTGCCATCGGCGGCAAACACTACATTCAACAGAACTTCACCCTCCACCCGGTGCTCGCGCGCTTCCCGGGTATACACCGGGTTCGGCTTGCTCTGGATGGAGACTGGCTGATTGGTCGCAACAGCCGCGTTGGGGTTTCTCTGGGTGGGTGCGGCAACCGCCGCCGGCTGGTAGAAGCCCGTCGTCTGCAACCGTCCCTGTCCGCTGCTGCCGCCGCGTCCGCCGCCGCCCTGCACGGCTACGCCGTTGCCAAAGCCGGCGCTGCTGACGGTGCCGCGTGCTCCGCGCGCTCCGCCCGTGCCATTGCCGTAGCCCGGTCCGCCGGGCAGGTCAAACGATCCTGCTGCGGCAATATTTGATTTTCCCTTGGCATTCGCGTTCGCCGGCACGCCATTCGGATCTCCGAAGCCGCCGGTCTGCACCTTGCTGGGGGCGGTGTGCGGCAGGGTGACCGCAGCCGAGCTGCCGCCAAAATTCGTCGCCGTCACCACCTTTGGAGTGACGCGCGGGCCGGGCAGGGCATTCAGCACCCGGCTGTCAAACTGGGGAGCCTTCACGTTCTCTGCCTGCACTTCCGGCACATTCAGTCGCTGGACGCGCTGCGGCCGCTGCACCGCGATGAGCGGCGCCTCGATCTTGACCGGCACCGCCGGCATCAGGTCCTTGATCGGCTTGGGCAGCGGCTGTTGCCGCGCCACCTTCACCACCTCCGGCTTGGGAGCCAGCTCTGGAACGGGCGCCACCAGGTCAATGTGGCTGATCTGGGTGTTGATGAACTGCGGCGCCGTGAAGGCCATGTAGATGATCCCCACCACCAGCATGGACTGCACACCAAAGCTGGCGGCAAGCGAGCCGATTCCCGCACCCGTCGGGTGCTGATCTAAGCTGGCAAAACTCGGAGTACCGTATGTGCTCATTTTCGTTCTCAGTCTTTCCCTTTGCCGCCCCACCCTGCATCTGTTTGGCCGCTGCTTGCTGCGGCGGGCTCGGAAAAGAATGTTGGCGGTCCGACGGGTGTACCCCTGTGCACCAGAACAGACCGGCGTGAACCACTCAAGTTGCCCAATTGTATGGTGAACCGCGTCAAAGACAAACCCAAGGTTCCCAAATTGACAACCCGTAGACAGCGTATCCGGCGTTGCTGGCGGAATGGCTGTTTCACTTCTGCAAAGATCTCGCCGTCAAAGGCACCAAAAGTCTGCGCCGAAACGGCAACTGCTACATCCTTCCACTGCCCGAATCTTCGTTTGCCCTTGCCGAAGGGTCAAGTTACCCTCGGGCAACACCCATAGGAATCCGTAAGTTACTCACCGATTACCTTGATCAGCACGCGCTTATTCCGTCTTCCGTCAAACTCCGCGTAGAAAACTCTCTGCCACGGTCCCAGGTCGAGTTTTCCGCCCGTCACAGGAACAATCACCTGGTGATGCACCAGCATGGACTTCAAATGCGCGTCGCCGTTGTCCTCTCCCGTTTGGTGATGCTTGTAGCCGGGATCGCGCGGAGCCAGTGTTTCCAGCCACTTTTCGATGTCTTCGATCAATCCTTCTTCGTTGTCGTTCACATACACACCGGCTGTAATGTGCATGGCAGAGACCAGCGCCAGGCCCTCTTCAATGCCACTGGCACGCACGGCTTTCTCCACCTGTGGTGTCATGTGGATGTACTCGTGCTCATGTTCGGTGCAAAAGGTCAGGTATTCGGTGTGCGCTTTCATGACCAAAGTGTATGACCAAAGTACAGGGCGCGGATGAGCAAAAGAGCGCAGAGTCGCCCTCCGCGCCCAGAAAGAAATTTACCGGGAATTAAGAATTCTCGAGTTCGCTGATCCAGTCCGGAGGCTTCAGAATCTCGCGCGGCTTCGGTCCATCGGCCGGGCCCACAATTCCGTCGCGCTCCATCAGGTCAATCAGATGCGCGGCGCGCCCGTAACCCACGCGCAGCCGGCGTTGCAGGAGGGAAGTGCTGGCCTTGCCAAACTCGAAGACCAGCCGCACCGCGTCGTTGTAGAGCGGATCGTTGTCGTCGGCCGCATCGCCATCCAGACCCGTGTCGTCGCCGCGGCTGTTGCCTTCGTCCTTGGGCGCGGCCAGGAAGCCGTGCTGATAGTCGGCCGTCGCCTGCGCCTTCCAGAATTCAACGGTCGCCGCAATCTCTTTCTCGGTCACAAAGGGCGCGTGGACGCGCAACACCCGCGAGCTTCCGCTGGGCAGATACAGCATGTCGCCGCGGCCCAGCAGGCTCTCCGCGCCGTTCGCGTCCAGAATGGTGCGCGAGTCAATCTTGGTCGCCACGCGGAAACTCATTCTGGCCGGGAAGTTCGCCTTGATCAGCCCGGTAATCACGTCCACCGACGGCCTTTGCGTGGCCAGCACCAGGTGGATGCCGATGGCGCGCGCCATCTGCGCCAGCCGCGTGATGGATTCTTCCACGTTCGCGCCGTCCACCATCATCAGGTCGGCCAGCTCGTCCACAATAATAACGATGTACGGCAGCGGTTTTTCTTCCGAGCCATCTTCAAACAGTGACGGCGTAAAGCCCTCGTCAAAGAGCTTGTTGTACTGGTCAATGTTGCGGACGCCTTTTTGCGCCAGCAGCTTCAGGCGGCGCTCCATCTCGCGCACGGCGTTGCGCAGGGCGTTGCTTGCCAGCTTCGGCTCGCTGATGATGGGCGTGTAGAGGTGCGGAATGCCGTCGTAGTTGCCCAGTTCCACGCGCTTCGGATCTACCAGGATGAGCCTCACCTGGTCCGGCGTGCTCTTGTACAGAATGCTCATGATGAAGGCGTTGATGGCCACCGACTTGCCGCTGCCGGTCGAGCCGGCAATCAGCAGGTGCGGCATGGCGTTCATCTCGGTCACCATCAGCCGGCCGTTGATGTCCTTGCCCAGTGAGAGGGTCAACCGGCTCTTGTTGTTCACAAACTCCGGGCTTTCGATCACCTCGCGCAGCCAGATGGTCTCGCGCTTCTCGTTCGGCACCTGGATGCCAACCGTGCTCTTGCCCGGCACGCGCTCAATCAGGATGCTCTCGGCGCGCAAGGCCAGGCAGAGGTCCTCCTGCAGGTTCACGATACGGCTGTACTTGATGCCCGCCTCGGGCTTGAACTCAAAGGTCGTCACCACCGGGCCGGGGTTGATCTGCACCACCGTGCCCAGCACGCCGAACTCCTCGCACTTCAGGGTCAGCACCCGCGCCAGGTCCTTGAGCTCTTCTTCGTCGCAGGCCTGCCGCGCCTCGGGGCGCTGCAACAGGGTGCTCGACGGCAGCCGCCACGCGCCCTGCTGCTTGGGCATGGTGGTGCGCGCCACGGCCTTGCTGGCGTCGGCGCGCGTGCCAATGGATATCTCGTCGGCCACAGCCCGTCCGCCAATGGCTTCGGCCTGCACGCGCTCAATGCCGCTCAGCTCGCGCTCTTCGCTGATCTCTGAACTTGCAGCACGCGTCGCCTTGGCCGACGCAGTCCGACGTGGTGCCAGGTCGGCAAAGGGATCTTCCCGCCGCGTCGTGCGCGGAAGCGGTGTGTCTTCAATAACCGCCGCTGGCGGCCGCGAGACGATTGTTTTCTGCGGCGTCCGCGCTGCGTTGTTTTCCGCCAGATGTTCTTCCTTCAGCCGGGCCTTCTCCGCCAGCCGTTCCCGCTTCAGGGCTTGTTTCTCCTCGCGAGCCACTGCGCGGTTGGCCTTCCACTCGGCGTAACGGTCTTTCAGGGCAAAAAAGAAGGTAAAGCGCGTATGCATCCACTGCCGGCTGCTGCTCAAACTGAAGGCTGTCGCCAGATACATTGCCGTGCACAGCGCAGCCAGCGTCACAATCCAGGCACCGACCGTGTTCAGGTAGTACAGCAGAAGGTCGCCCATCAGCCGTCCCATCAAGCCTTCTATGGGCACGGATTGGAAGTGCCAGTGCCAGGGCAGCAGTCCCAGCATGGCGGAGCCGAACGCGATCAGTCCAAACGCCCCGCCCACCCGCACCCAGGGATTCTCCACCGCGTGCGTACGCATCCAGCGCAAGGCCACCAACAGCAGCATTACCGGCAGCAGGAAGGCCACCAGGCCCAGCGTCTGCAGCACAAGGTCAGAGCCATAGCTGCCCACCGGGCCAATCCAGTTGTGCGTCTGCCGCATGGGTCCGGCGGTGTTCAGCGAGCGGTCCAGAGGGGAGTACGAGGCCAGCGCCAGCAGCACCAGCGCCGAGGCGGCCACAAGCAGCAGGCCGATCAGCTCGTTGAGCCGCTTGCTCTGCGTCGGGATGAAGAGCCGGGAGAGAGAGGTCATAATGGCAGGCCGAGCGACAAACGCGAAGCGGGACGGCAAAAAGCCATCCACCCGCCTCCAGTCAACGCCAAAGCATGTCTAGTATGACCCAGGTTACCCGCCGCAGGGCCGTCCAAAACCGCCGGGGGAGTGACCTTTCAGATACGTCCTGTCAGGGGAAAATCAGCCCTTCAGCGTCCAGGCCAGCACGCCCACGCCAAGCACAATGCGATAGATGGCAAAGGGGACAAAGCCGCGCGTCCGCACCCAGTTCATGAACCAGGCCACCACAAAGTAGGCCACCACAAAGCTGACGGCGAATCCGATGCCGAGCGTGACCCAGTTCTGTCCGGTCATCGCCAGGTGCCCAATGGCTGCCGGCTCGCCGTGGTGCGGCCGCAGACTGCGGAACAGGTCATAACCAGTGGCCACAACCATGGTCGGAATGGAGAGGAAGAAGCTGAACTCCAGTGCCGCCTCGCGCGTCATGCCGGAAATCTGACCGGCCGCAATGGTGGACATCGAGCGCGAGGTTCCGGGGAAGAGCGCCGACAGGGTCTGGCAGAGTCCGATCCAAATGGCCTGTCCCGGGCCCATCTGCTCCACGTGCTCGGTCTGGCTGTGCAGGGTGCCGCGCTCGTACAGGGCGTCCACCACCCACATCACCACACCGCCAATCAGCAGCGAGGAGCCCATGATGACCAGGCTCTCCAGGTGTTTGCCGATGACCTTGGTCAGCAGAAAGGCCGGTGCCGCGGTGCAGAAGAAGGCGATTGCCACCAGCGTCAGCGGATGGTTGAACGCCGTGCGCTCGCCGCGTTCGCCGCGGGGAAACGTGTCAAGAAAGCGTGCAATGCGCACGCGGAAGTAGATAGGAAGCGTCAGAATGGCGCCCAGCTGGATGACGATGGCGAACATCTTCCAGTAGCCGTCGTCCAGGGCAAGCCCCATAAGCGACTGGCAAAGGCGCAGGTGTGCCGTTGAGCTGACGGGCAGGAACTCCGTCAGACCCTCTACGACTCCCAAAATGAGTGCTTGGCTGTAAGGATGCATAACCGTAGAGCCAGTGTATCAGCTTTGCACTGGCTGGCTGGTAAGTCCTTACACTGTCAAAGAGATTGCCTTACAGTTGCGCGCAATGTTCTGGCGATCCGTCTCACTGGCTTCCAAAAACTCAATGCCGTACTCAAAGCGCATCTGATTGCGAACCACGCCCCGCACCTCGACCGGAGGGCTGTAGGGCAGCGTCAGCTTCATCCATACTTCCTCGCCGGGATGCAGCTCGCTGGTCAGGAACAGCCGCGTGCCACCCTCGCTGAGGTCGTAACAGGTGCCGTTGAGAAAGTGTTCAATGCCGTTGCGGTTGAGCCGTAGTGAGACCCGAACCTTCACGTGGTGCCGTTGCCAGCGCCGTCCTTCGAGCCTGTTCTGTACTGCCTGTCTTAATTCCACAAACATGTCCGTTCCCCCGGAACTTCGGAATTCAACACAAAGCCCTCGTGATCGGGATCCGGAACAAACAAAATGGACCCCTTCCCGATCCGGAACAGAATAAGACCAATTCGGTCCAGTAATCCATAGCAACTGTTGTCACATTGGGTACTTTAGGGCATAGAACCTAGTTACTTCTCGAATGTTCCACGGCCATAACGCCTGGCGGCGCTACGCAATCCCTTTTCCCGCAGGCTCTTCCATCTCCATCACCCTGGCCACCAGCTGAGCTTCGGCGTTGCCGCCGCTGATGATGGCAACCGTGCTGCTACTGGCAGGAAGCTTCTCACGATGAAAGATCCACGCCGCCGTCGTGACCGCGCCGCTGGGCTCGGCCATCAGCCGCGCGCCGGTCAAAATCCACCGCATGGCCCGCAGAATCTCCTCTTCGCTCACCGTGACAATGCCGTCGAGATATGCCGTCAGGTGCTCCAGGTTGTGCTGGCCAATGCTCTGCGTGCGCAGTCCGTCGGCCACCGTGCTGGCCGCCTGCGCGGCCGGAATGCTCACCCGCCGACCCAGGCGCAGACTCTGCTCGGCGTCATTCGCCAGCGCCGGCTCCACGCCAATCACCTTCGCCCGGCTGCCGCTTAACTTGATGGCCGCGGCCACCCCGGACGACAACCCGCCGCCGCCCACCGGCACCAGCACCAACTCAACCTCGGGCAGTTGCTGCAGAATCTCCAACCCGCACGTCGCTTGCCCGGCGATGATCGCTTCATCGTCGTAGGGTGGAATGACCACGTAGCCATGCGCGGCGGCCAGCGCAAGAGCTTTTTCCCGCCGCTCGTCGCTGCCGTCGCCCACGGTCACAATCTCCGCGCCCAGCGCCTCGGTTGCCGCGCGCTTCACCTTCGGAGCCCCGGCGGGCATCACCACCACGGCCCGGCACCCAAGAGCCCGCGCCGCATAGGCCACGCCCTGCGCATGGTTGCCCGAGGAGTAGGTGATGACCCCGCGCGAGCGCTCTTCCGCTGTCAGTTGAGCAATCTTGTTGTACGCCCCGCGCAGCTTGAAGCTGCCAATCGGTTGCAGGCTCTCGGCCTTCAGGTAGAAATCTTCGTCCCCGCCAGCTCCATAACAGCGCACCAGCGGAGTGCGCTCGGCCACACCCTTCAGCCGCGCCTGCGCTTCCTCAATTTCTCTCAGGGTAATCATCTTTTTCTCATTCTCATTTGCCGATGTTGATCTTATCTCGCAGGAGTGGCGTCCAGAGCGTCCATCATCCCGGCCATCCAGTCAATCAGCCGCCACTGGTCAACCCAATTGGAGCCGCCCACCTCCACGTGCCCAATCGCGCGGCTGATGAGTACGCCTCTCGCCACGCCCGCCGGAAGGTCTTTTTGCAGCCACAGGGTCTCCGTCGGAGGCACCACATTGTCGCCCGCTCCATGCAGCAGGTACACCGGAACATGCACGCGGTCCAGGTAGTAGTGCGGGCTCGCGGCGTCGAGTTCCGGCTGCACGGCGGCCAACCCGCGCTCGGTGTCGCCCACAAGGCTCTTGGTGTCGTGGGCAAACAGTTCAGCCATCCGCGCCTGCCCCGCCGGGCTCAGCTTTGCGGCCTCCTGGTGCGCCGCCGTCACCCTCTCCCACAGCAGAGTACGCAACGTCACCCGCGCCTGCGGCACATCCTCCGGCGAGAAAAACGCCGAGGCGTGCGAGTAGGCCGTCACCAGCGCGCCGTACTCATGCGCCTTCATCTTCAGCACCCGCCCGTCGGGAGCCACGGCCTCGTCGGTGTTGAAGAAGTGCAGCACCCGGCCCAGATCGTCGTGCGCGCCAATGGCCACCACGCAGTCCAGCTTGATTTGCACCGTGGGGTCGGCGGCGGCGATCAAACTCATTCCGCCGGCAAAGCTCAGCCCCAGTAGCCCCACCTTGGCGGAGCCCGAGCGCGCGGCCAGATCCTTCACCGCGTCGCCAATCACCACCGCCGAATGTCGCTCCACGTTGTAGTCGGCTAGCTCGTCCACTTGCGGAGTCATCACCAGGTATCCATGCGAGGCCAGCGCGCGCGCGAATCTCCGCAGCCGTGGCTCCTCCATCCCCAGGCGATGCACGCCATGCACCACCACCACCGGCGCGGGATCGGAGATACCGACCGGCAGGTACAGCCGCGCCGCCCGCCGCCCGTCACCGCTGGCAAAGCTCGTCGTCTCTTCGATCACGGGATTGGCGTCAAAGTCACGCAGCGCGGATTGCGGCATGTCGGCGATCACCATCAGTGCGCTGGCCGCCCGCAGATGGCTGTACACCGTGGGAGCCACCAGCAGACCGGCCAACACCAGGAAGGGAAGGGTCATCCACAGCGCGGTCCAGTTGCGCGGCTCGCGAGCCATGTTTTGAGAAACGCCTTGAGAAACGCCTCGTGAGGAAAATAAGGCCATAGAAAGGTTGTACCCCGCCGCCGCCCGGCTTGCAAAGCCCAGGGAGGTTGCGGGGTACTGGTTTTCATCGGATCGCAACCAGAATGGCTGCCTCCGATTGGAGCTGCGCGGCCTAAACTTCGACCACCACCGGGATGATCAGCGGCCGTCGCTGCGTGCTGCGGCTGATGAAGCGCTTCAGGTCTGCGCGAATCTTCTCCTTGATCACGCCCGGGTCGCTGATTTCCTCGGCCGTCGAGCCTTCCAGCGTCCGGCGCACGGCGGCCCGCAGCTCGCCGGCAAATGCCTCGTCGTCGGCCGCTCCGGCAAAGCCGCGCATTACGATCTCAGGATCGGCCTCCAGCTCGCCCGTCAGCTTGTTCACCGCCAGCACGGGCATCACAAATCCATCCTCGCTCAGGTGCTTGCGGTCGCGGATGATGAGTTCTTCCACCACGTCGGAGTTCGAGCCGGAGTCAATGCAGACCCTGCCCACGCTGGCCCGGCCCACCTTGCGCGCGCCCAGCTCGTCGAGTTCCAGAATGTCTCCGGTCTCAATCATGATGACCTGCCCGACGGCAGACTTCATGGTGGCGGCCATCGCGGCGTGCTGCTTCAGTTGGCGATACTCGCCATGCACGGGAATGAAATATTTCGGCCGGACCAGGTTGATCAGCAGCTTCAGCTCTTCCTGGCTGGCGTGTCCGCTGACGTGCACCGGAGGGTTTGACCCATCGGAGTAAATCACGCGCGCGTCGCGCCGGAAGAGGTGATCAATGACGCGATAGATCGCCTTCTCGTTGCCGGGGATGATGCGCGAGCTCAGCACCACCGTATCGCCGGGCTCAATCTTGGCCTGGCGATGGTTGTCCACCGCGGCGCGGCTCAGGGCGCTCATCGGCTCGCCCTGCGTACCGCTGATCATCACCAGAACCTGCTCCGGCGGATAATCGCGAATCTGTCCCGGCCCGATCCATGCGTTCGACGGCAGGTCAATGTAGCCCAGGTCCTGCGCAATCTCCGTGCTGTCGGTCAGGCTGCGTCCCACCAGGGCGATCTTGCGTTTGAACTGGTGCGCCATCTCCGCCGCCAGCTTGATGCGGTGGATGGACGACGAGAAGCAGGAGATAAAGAGCCGGCGTCGCGCGTGCTGGAAGATCTCTTCAAAGCGCGGCTTCACCGCCCGCTCGCTCGGCGTGTAGCCGGGGCGGTCCACGTTGGTGGAATCCTGCAGCAGGGCCAGCACGCCCTCCTTGCCGTATTCGGCAAAGGCGTGCAGGTCGAACAGGCGGTTGTCCGTGGGTGTCAGGTCAATCTTGAAGTCGCCGGTGTGGATCAACACTCCCAGCGGAGTATGAACGGCCAGCGAGACCGCGCCGACGATCGAGTGCGTCACCTGGATGGGATTGATGGTGAAGGCCCCGAGTTGGAAGCGCTTGCCGGGGATCATCTCGTTCAACTCGGCCGCGTCCAAAAGGCCGTGCTCCGCCAGCTTGTCTTCAATGCAGGCCAGCGTCCATTCGGTGCCGTAAATGGGGATGTTCAGCTCGCCGATCAGCCACGGCACGCTGCCGATGTGGTCCTCGTGGCCGTGGGTCAGCAGAAGGCCGCGAACCTTGTCGCGATTTTCCTTCAGATAGGTCAGCGCCGGGACAACCACGTCCACGCCCAGCAGGTCGTCCTCGGGGAACATCATGCCGGCGTCAATGACGATGATGTCGTCATTCCAGCGCACGGCCATGCAGTTCATTCCGAACTCGCCCAGGCCGCCCAGCGGCACAATATGTAGTTTTCCCGTTTGTTTCACTTTTGCAGACCGGTTATCAGAACGCTTCACTCCAGCAGCCATAACTAACGATGCTAGCACACCGCCATATTCGATCCAGAGCCCCCGCCGCTTTGCACAAGCCGCTCGCGGAGCTACACTGTTCCCCTATGACCGCAGGCAACGACAATCCCGGCTGGCTGGCCCGCCGCGCGGAAGGCGCCTTTCAGAAGGCTCTCGGCCGCGCCTATCAGACCGTGCGCGTTCGTCCCGAGGAGTTTCTTCTCCACCTGCGCGCCGCCCACGGCTTGCCCGTGGCCAGCTTCGACGGCCTCTTCACCCTGCCCGTCGCCGAACTCGACTCCATCGCATGGCAAACCATTCGCGGCAGCATGAAGCTGGCCGGCGCCGAGGGTGCGGGCTTCGGCCTGGGAGGATTCTTCACGGTCATTCCCGATGCCGGTCTGCTTGCGGCGATCACCCTCCGCATGCTGCAAAAGCTCAGTCTGGTTTATGGATTCGAGTACAACACCGAGGAAGAAGTTGCCGAGCTTTGGATTGCCGCCGCCACCGCCGCCGGAGTGGACCTTGGCCGCGACGTGCTGGAGAAAACCCTTCTGCGCAGCTTCGTCGAGAAGGTTATCGGGCGCATTGCCCGCCGCTTTGGCCAGGAGTTCGCCGAGAAGGCCGTCGCCCGCATCGTACCCGTCTTCAGCAGCGCGGTTGGAGCGGTGCTGAATTACTACTTCGTCCGCGCCTGGGGACGCCGCGCCATCGCGCACTTCCACCAGCGCCATCTGGAAGAGCGCTCGCGCCGCGTGGCGGCCATGGAATTACGCGCCACGGAGTCGGCAAACCCAGTGCCTGCTCTGCCTGCACCCCGCACCTAGCGATTGTTCTTCTCGGATCGTTCCGGTGAATCGCCGCTAGCGGATCGCCAGTGGTGGCTTCTTCATCAACTCCTCAAAGCGCGGGTCTTTCCGCAGAGTCTCAAACTCCTTGTCACGGTATACGTGCTGGATGTGCGGATAGCCTTCTTCCATGGCCGCCTGCAAAAAGTGCAGGGCCTGTGCCCCGTCGCCGGCTCCGGCAAACAGCCGTGCCATCATGTATTCAAACTCGGCGTGGTCTTCCGGTGATACCACCCGCGCGCTGATGCCGTTGGCCGCGTTGCGCTCAAAGAAGTCCGGGTCCAGCTCGTAGGTTCTGCGGAACTCCTTCATGGCGCGCCCGAAGTTCTTTGTATCCATCAGCGCCGCGGCCAGGTTGCCGTGGAACGACGACACATCGGGCTCCAGCGCGATGGCCTTTTCGTAGCTGTGCATGGCGTCCGCCATCCGCTTCAGCATGTAATAGCCTACGCCCAGGTTGTTCCACGCCTCGGCCATGTGTGCGTTCTTGCGCACGGCCTTGCGAGCGTTGCGCACCGCCTCTTCCGGATGGTGCTGCATCAACTCTGTCACAGCAACCTTGTTGAAGTAATCCGCCGTGGGCTTCTTCTGGATGGCCGCCCGGTAACAGGCAAGTGCTGCCGCATAGTCCTTGGCTGCGCGCAGCCGGTCGCCCGCCTCGTCCAGTGCCGGGGCCGTCATGCCGCGCATCTCTTCCGCCGTCGGCGCCGTCACCTCCACGCGCGCCGGGGTGACCGTCTGCGTGGGTGTCTGGGAGTCTTGCGGGGAAGTGGTCTGCGCCCAGCCGGAGAGCGCGGCCAGCAATACTGTTCCACCTGCGAGGCAGGACAAGCGAATGAGAGTCACGGCACACCCCCCGGGAGAGCGGGCGTGGTCCTTCCGCCGCCCGCGAACGCAGTGAGTATAAGCCCAATGCGCTTGCGGCGCCGCTAGTTTTGATCCTTGTCCTTGTCTCCGCCGCCGAACAGCCGCTCCCACAGGCTCTTCTTCTTCGGCTCCTGCGCGGGCTGCGTTGGAGCGGTGGGCGGAGGAATGGGCTGCACCTTCGGCTGTCCCACGCGCCTCTGCGCCGCCGCGTCCGGGTTCAGCGGCTGGTTCACCGCCGGCGGAGCTTCACCCGGCAGGCCCAGCATTTTTTGCAGGAAGTTGCGGTGCTCGCCCTGCTCGCAGGTCAGTCTCGGCTCCGTGCCTTCAATAAAGGCCGCCGTGAAGCCCTCCGGGCAGCTCGGGGTGCTGAGCAGGTTCGTCGCCTTGTCGAGCGTCACCAGTGTCACGCCCGCGGGAACCGCAAACTCCTGCGTGTTGCTGTACTGCGGCAGCCTCACGGCCTTCTTCATGAACTCGGCCCAGATGGGCCCGGCCGTGCCGCCGCCCGTCAGGTTCAGGTTGCTGTAATCGTCGTAGCCGACCCACACAATGCACAGCAAGTTGCTGGTGAAACCGGCAAACCAGCCGTCGTGCGACGTTCCGGTTTTGCCCGCCGCCGGAGCCGTAAAGCCGCGTTCACGCGCCATCGCGCCCGTGCCATGGTCCATCACGTTCTGCATCATGTTCACCACGACGGCCGCCACACGCGGATCCAGCACCGGACGCGCCGACGTGTGGTAGTCCTCCACCATGTCGCCGTTCGCCTGCCGCACGGAGTGCACCAGCAGCGGGTCCATGTGCACGCCGTTGTTGGCCAGCACCGTGTAGGCGCCTGCCATGTCCAAGGGACTGGCGTCATAGGCGCCCAAGGCCACCGCCGGTGTGCCGCGCGCGCTGGCGATGCCGGCATTGCGCGCCAGGGCAGCCACCTTGTCAAAGCCCACCATCTCGCCCATCTTGATGGTGGCGTTGTTCAGCGATTTCTGCAGAGCGAAGCGCGCCGTCACCATTCCGTAGAACTCGCCCTTGAAGTTGCGCGGGTCGTAGGTCTTGCCGTCGTATTCAAAGGTCGTCGGCGAATCGTCAATCTGCGTAACCTGCGTGTACACAGGATCGCCCGGCTGCGCGTTCAGCCCGGTGCCCAGCGCCGTGGCATACACGAATGGCTTAAAAATGGAGCCCGTGGGGCGCTTGGCGATGGCGTGGTTCAACTGGCTGAAACCGTAATTGCGCCCGCCCACCAGGGCCAGCACCTCGCCCGTGTGCGGATCCAGCGCCACCAGCGCCACCTGCGGCGTCGGCCCCTCCACCTTTGTCGCCTCGATGGTGGCCGTCTTGCCCGTGCCCACCTTCACATGCCGCGTGCGCTGCCTGGCCACCTGCTCGTCCACCAGCTTGATGCCTTCGGCCACGGCTTCGGCCGCCGCGTGCTGCAGGTCAGGGTCAATCGTCGTGTACACCCGGTAGGCGTTGTCGTTCAGCTCGCTCTCCGAATGTTCGCTGCTCAATGTGTCCTTCACCAGATCCACAAAGTACGGAGCGTCGCTGGCTTCCACGTTCGGCGGAGCCAGTTTCAGCGGCGTTGCCTTGGCGGCGTCGGCCTGCTCGCGCGTAATGGAGCCGGTCTCCACCATGGACTCCAGCACCGTGTTGCGCCGCTCCAAAGCCCGCTCGGGACGCTTGTAGGGGTTCCACAGGTTGTTCGGCGACTGAATCATGCCGGCCAGCAGCGCAGCCTCCGGCAGCGTGATCTCCTTGATGTCCTTGCCGAAGTAGGAGTGCGCCGCCTCGCCGAAGCCGTTGATCGAAAACGAGCCGCGCTGCCCCATGTACTCCTGGTTGGCGTACAGCTCGAAGATCTGCTGCTTGTTGAAGCGATGCTCCAATTCGATGGCGATCACCATCTCCTTGGCCTTGCGCGTGTAGGTCTGCTCCGGAGAGAGGAAGAAGCTGCGCGAGATCTGCATGGTCAGGGTCGAACCGCCGCGCCGCCGCTTGCCCATCACGTCGCCCACGGCCGAGCCCAGCAGGCTCCACCAGTTAATGCCGTTGTGCTCGAAGAAGCGCCGGTCCTCGATGGACAGCACGGCGTCCACCATGAATTTCGGAATGTCGTTGTAGCGCAGAATCTGCCGCTTGGTGCGCTCCTGCCCTTGGAAGAGCGCGGTCAGCAGCTCCGGCTCCAGCTCATAGGTGTCCAGCACCGAGCCCGCGTTCGGACCCGTTCCGCTGATGTGGTCCACCCGTCCATCCGAGCCCAGAACGATGCGCGCGCCGTCCGTCGAGTGATAGCTCTCCGCGCCGGGATTAATCTCAATCCCGCCGCTCACCGTGTGGAAGGTGCCCATCGCCGAGTCGCCCTTGGTGGCCGAGTCCACGTAGCCGCTGCGCCGCAGCAGGGTGGCAATCTGCCCCGAGGAAATCTTGTCTCCCGGATGCAGCGCCACGGGGCGCGCAAAGATCTTCGCCGAGTTCGAGAAGATCTGCCCGTTCATCTTGTCGCTGATGATGCGGTCGAACTTCATGTAGTAGTACGCGAAGCCCACGCCCGCGACGAGGGCCACAACGGCCACCACGGTTACCAGGGCGCGCCAGGGACGGAAGCCGTCATGGGAGGAACTCGGAATTTTCAGTTTGATGGCCACTCGGTTGCTCTCGCGTATTGTATGCCACGCATTGTGTTCGCGGCAGCGTGTTCCACGCAGCCGGAGGAGAAAACAACGCCGCCCGCGCCACTCCGGCGCACTCCGGCCGGGCCCAGCTTACTTCGCCATCACGTCCCGGTTGGTCGTGCTGGTCGTAAAGTGCATGTTGAACGGGATGCCCGGCATGTCAATCTTCACGTAATAGCTTACCGAAATACCCAGGGTCGCACCCCCGCGCTCCACCGTCACATTCTCCGGGCCGATTGTCACGCCGCACTCATCCGCCTTGCCCGCGATAATCGTCGGCAACTCCGGATCGGTCTTCGGCTGGTAGGTGTACACAATCGCCTCCTGGTCCAGCATCCGCCCCAGTTTGTAGTCTGCCCAGTAGGCCGGCAGAATTTTGTACAGCACAAAGGCGGCCACAATCAGCAGCAGCACAAAAAAGATGGATCGCAGTTCCTTCATGGCGTCTCCTCTTATGCCTGCGGGGCGTTCTTTAAGAGCGGATCGTACTTCGAACGCAGATACTCCACCACTGCGTCAGCGGCCACATCGTTCTTCGTGGACGTCGCGCGGTCCACCACTTCCACCTTGCCCTCGGCCAGCAGCTTGCCGATGTTCACGCGGTAGGGAATGCCCACCAGGTCGGCGTCCTTGAACTTCACTCCGGCGCGCTCGTCGCGGTCGTCCAGCAGCACGTCGTAGCCGATGGATTCCAGCTCCGCGGCCAGCTTCTCCGCGGCCTCCACCAGCGTGGCGTCCTTCATGTTCGTCGGCACCACTACCACCGTGAACGGCGCAATCGAAGGCGCCAGCCAGAAGCCGTTGTCGTCGTGATTCTGCTCAATGCAGCTGGTCAGGATGCGCTCTACGCCGATTCCGTAGCTGCCCATGATGATCACCCGCTCCTTGCCGTTTTCGTCCAGCACCCTGGCGCCCATGCTCTCCGAATACTTCGTCCCCAGCTTGAAGATGTGCCCAATCTCCACGGTCTTGCCCAGCTTCAGAGGCTCGCCGCAGCGCGGACAGCCTTCGCCCTCCGCCACGTTGCGCAGGTCGGCCACCGCGGTTACGTCAAAGTCCACGCCGCGGTTCAGCCCGGTAAAGTGATGATCCTTCTCATTGGCACCGCCGACAAGATTCTTGCGGCCATCCAGAGCCTTGTCCAGCAGCACGACGAATGCTTTCTCGTCGCCCGCGTACACGGCCTTGCCTTTTTCCTCCGCCAGCGCAACCTGCGGCAGCCCCACCGGCCCCAAATATCCGGCCGGAGAGCCAAAGTACTTCACAATCTCTTCTTCCTGCATGGGACGGAACTCGCGTCCGCCAATCGCCGCACTCAGCTTTGCCTCGTTCATCTGGTCGTTGCCGCGCATCAGCACCAGCAGCGGACGATAGAACGGCTGGCCCTTCACCTCATCCGTCAGCACATACGCCAGCGACTTCATGTTGTTGTTCACCGGAACGTTTAAGAAGGCCGCAACCTCGTCAATGGTCTTCGTGCCCGGCGTAAGAATCTTTTCACGCGCACCGCTGGCCGTCGCCGGCTGGTCGGCTTCCATCGTCAACTGGCTCGTCGCCTTTTCCAGATTCGCCGCATAGCCGCATTTTCCGCAGCTTGCCACCAGGTCCTCACCCGCGTCGGTGTACACCATGAACTCCTGCGACTGCGATCCGCCCATCGAACCCGAGTCCGCCTCGACGGCCACAAACTCCAGCCCGCAGCGTTTGAAGATGCGGCGATACGCGGCGTCGTGCAGATCAAAACTCTTGTCCAGCCCCTCGCGCGTCAGGTCGAAGCTGTAGCTGTCCTTCATGGTGAACTGGCGCACGCGCAGCAGTCCGCTCTTGGGCCGCGGCTCGTCGCGGAACTTCGTCTGTATCTGATACCAGATCTGCGGAAGCTGCTTGTAGCTGCGCAGCTCCTTGCGCGCAATGTCCGTCATGATCTCCTCGTGAGTCATGCCCAGACACAGGTCGGCCCCTTTGCGATCCTTCAGGCGAAACATGTTGTCGCCCATGATCGACCAGCGGCCGCTCGCCTCCCACACCTCGCGAGGATTCAGCGCCGGCAGATACAGCTCCTGCCCGATGGTGTCCATCTCCTGGCGCACAATGCCCGTGATCTTGAGGATGGTCCTCTGCGCCATGAACAGATAGGAGTAGATTCCGGCGGCCAGTTGACGAACGTATCCGGCGCGGATCAGGAACTTGTGGCTAGCGACTTCGGCATCGGCCGGAGCCTCGCGGAGCGTGGGGATAAACAACTTGGACCAGCGTTGCATAAAGATGATGGATTCCCGTCTTGAAGTGGTGAAAGCTGATTGTAGCAAGTTGAGCCGGGATGCGTCAGTGCCGACCGCTCCTCGTTGGGAGCCGGGTTCGTGGTGCCGGCTGCTCTGCTTGGGCCGGGCTGCCCAGCCAAACTTCACGACAGAAACTACCCTGGTGCCCCATATCTGCCGCAGTCAGCAGATGAGGGTCTGTTGATCTTGCTCTTGTTTCTAGAGTGTCATCCTGAGCGAAGCGAAGGACCCACGCGCGGCTCAAATCAATCGTGCAGCATCAAGGTCACCTTTGCAGGGTGACCATAGATTTTGAGGGGGGAGGGGGATACCCGCTCACCCCCGCCGTATCCCCATTCACTGCCGTATGTTGCGCTCAAACCCCCACGCGTTGTTGGCCGCCCGGAGGTTTCGGTACACTCAACAGCAAGCTATCCTCCGGAATCCCGGCTTGTTGCACCCTCTCCTGTCCTGGATCGCAGCGGAAGTAGCTATAGGAGGCAATACCAGTGTCAAAGAACCGCTTTCTCTTCACATCCGAGTCGGTGACCGAGGGGCATCCCGACAAGATCGCAGATCAGATCTCCGACGCCATTCTCGACGCCTGCCTTGAGCAGGACCCCTACAGCCGCGTCGCCTGTGAAACGCTGACCTGCACAGGCCTGGTCGTCATCGCCGGTGAGATCACCACCAAGGCCTATGTGGACTTCCAGGCCCTCGTTCGCGGCGTCGTCGCCTCCATCGGCTATGACAACGCTCTCTACGGCTTCGACTCCAACACCTGCGCCGTCATCAGCAGCATCAACAAGCAGAGCGGCGACATCGCCATGGGTGTGGATACCGGCGGCGCCGGCGACCAGGGCATGATGTTCGGCTACGCCACCAATGAGACGCCTGAACTGATGCCCATGCCCATCAGCCTGGCCCACAAGCTGGTGCACAAGCTCACCGACGTCCGCAAGAGCGGCAAGCTGCAGTACCTCCGCCCGGATGGCAAGAGCCAGGTCACCGTCGAGTACGACGAGAGCGGCAAGCCCCTCCGCATTGACGCCGTGGTCATCAGCACCCAGCACGCCGAATCGGTCACCACCGAGCAGCTCCGCGAGGACATCCTGAAGTACGTCATTCAGGC
>Ga0182016_10001690_pt1 | contig 26703 bp, 25 predicted proteins | sample 712S2MmetaG_FD_120491 | JGI IMG/M metagenome (GOLD analysis project Ga0182016, IMG submission 120491) | Permafrost microbial communities from Stordalen Mire, Sweden - 712S2M metaG | ecosystem: Environmental > Terrestrial > Soil > Wetlands > Permafrost | place: Sweden: Stordalen | collected...
AGCTGAGTGCTGCCTGCGGGCCGGCGACGACCGGGCGCACCGCCCGCCGCCAGCGGTCGAGCGCCGGCATGTTGAGCGCCGCGAGGCGCGCAAGCTCAGGCAGTTCGGCGCAGTCGAACCATTCTTCCGTGTAGGCCTCGCTGACGCCCAGCGAACCGCGCAGGAGAGCGCTGTAGAAGCGGCGGTCGTGAACGAGGACGGACACGGCAGGTCCGCCTGCGTCCGGTGCTCCGAAAGTGCGGCTTTGTCCGGACTCGAAGATCGTCAGCGTGCCGTGGCGGGTTCGCCGCAGCAGTGCCCGCACAATCGGCCGCGCGAGCACGGCGGTGGCGGCAGCAGCGCTCAGCCGCGGCCATCCGGCCTTTCGCGCGATGACCGCCGGATCGGTGAGCTCCGTCATGCAGGGTGTTACGCAGGCAGGCGGCCGGCGGTTCAGTCGGCGCGGCTGAACCCGGCGGTGGCGCTTACGGCGCGCCGGCGCGAGCGGAGGGTCACCGACCCCCTAAGGGATTTGAAGCCACTTCACCCACTGGACGTACATCGTGTAGCTCGCCGCCGGCGCCGACTGAGGCCCGCAGGGGCCGGCATCGCACGGCCAGCCACCGACCGCGAGGTCCAGGATCAAGTGGAAGTTGCTGGTGTCGAAATCGTTCGCCCACGAGGCGCCGACGGTGAGTGCGGCCTGGGACGCCGAGGCATATTGGACGCCGTCGATCGTCCAGATGATCGACGTTGGCGTCCAGATGATCGCGTAGGTGTGAAAGCCGGAGGACAGGTTTACCGCTGACGTGCTGGTGCTGTAGACCTGTGTCGTGTTGACGCCGTGGAGATCGAAGTAGGCGGGGCTCCCCAGGCCGCCGCCGAACGTCGGCGCTTCGACGACGTCGATCTCGCCGGGCGAGCTGCTGGCGCCCAGGTTGCTGTCGCCGAGCATCCAGAAGCCGGGGCACAGACCCTGCGCGGCGGGCATCTCGATGCTGGCCTCGACTTCGCCGTACTGATTCGAGACGTTGTGGCCCGCGCTGTCGATCTGCGCCGAGACGTAGTTGCCCGAGGCGGTCCGCACGGCGGTTATCGCGAGGCCGTTGCTTGTCAGGTATGCGTTCTGGTCCGGGTTGATGCCGTCCACGTTGGCGCCCGTGCCCTGGTTGGTGTTGCTCTGCGAGAGGGTGCCGCCACCGCACCCGCCCCAGTTGTCCAGGCCCCAGTACTGGGGGTTCGGCAGTTGGTTGGCCTGGCCGGTGTAGTCGGTCTGGAAATCGTCGGTGAAGACGTTCTTGGTGTAGGCGCTCGTGTCGACCGTGTTCGGCGGCGGCGTGGTGATGACCGGCGTCGTGGTCGTGGTCGAGGTCGAGCCGCCGCTGGAGGTGGTCGTGCTCGCCGGCGGCGGGCCGCCCGATGTCGTGGTCGCCGCCGGCGGCGTGCTCGGAGCGGCCGCCTTGCGCAGCGTCAGCGTCGCGCGAACCGCGACGGCCGGCGGAGCGTTGACGGTGCGCACCGCGAGCTTCGTGGGCGAGAGGTTGAGCGTGTAGTAGACGGCTGCCCCCCACCACGGGTTTGCGACGACCGACCGCGCCTTCTGGCCCGGCAGGTAGACCTCGACCAGCCGCGAGTGCTTGCCACGCGAGCGCACCCAAACGATGAGGAGGTACTTCCCCTTGGCCGGAACCGTTGTGTGCAGGATGCTCGTAGCCGTCTTGGCTGCGGCGTGGGCCTGAGTGCTCGCGGTCTTGGCGGCGGCTGCGGCCCCGGCGGCGCTCAGGCCGAGCACGGACACGGCGACCACGCCGATGGCGATCGACCGCTGCGCCCTCCCTCGGTACCCCGCGAGTGGTCCCATCCGGGCAGGATTGTAACCAGCGTCGACGGACGTATGAGTTTTCCTTCCCGCCGCAACGAAAAGCCCAGCAAACCCGCGGCGTCCGAGATCGACGCCGCGACGCTCGCCCTCGCCCGGCCGCGCGAACCTCACCGCGGAGCCCCGTCGGAGCTGCGCAGGTTTGCGCGGCGTGCTCCTCCGAGCAGCGGCGCACCGCTCGGGTTGGGGAAGTAGGGCGCACCCTTGAGAGCCAGCCGCAGGCCGTTGGCATAGATCTGTCGCACGATGCGCAACGTCAGCAGCGGATGGCGGGCCAGCAGCGCGCGCAGTCGTGCCGGCGTGAGCTCCCGGCGCTCCAGCGACAGCGTCGCATCGAACACGATCCGCTCGTCCTGTTCGCTGTCGATGTGAACGATCAGCCGCTCGGCGGGGGTGGTCATCCGCCACGCGTAGGTGTGATCCATACCCATGAACGGTGAGACGTGGAACTCCTTTGCAAAGCGTCCACGCATGATCGAGGCGCCTGGACGCGGCTCGCCGGGCGAAAGCACGTACGCGTGGCGCTCGCCCCAGGGAGTGTTCGTGACATCCGCCACGATCGCCTGGACTCGCGCGCCCCCGTCGTCAAAGCAGTAATAGAAGCTGACCGGGTTGAAGCAATGCCCGAGGTAGCGCAGGTTGGTGAGCAGCCGGATCGGGCCTGTCGGCCGCTCACCGCTTTGCGCTGCGACCAGTGCGCGGACCTCCTCGGCCAACGGGCGCGACGGGTCTCCCAGGTGGTCGCTGCGGCGGAATTCGGCGAGCGCGCGGCCGCGTGCCGATGCGACCCGGAAGGAGTCGAACAGCTCCGGCAGTTCGCCGAGGTCGAGGTAGAGCATGAAGAGCTTCGACCTGAGCTCGTGGGCAATCGCACCGAGACGACGGTGGCGCACCCATCCTTCGTAGACGCAGCTCGCCGCCATCAAAGCCCTTCCACCGCTCGCAGCGCGGAGACCACACCATCCTCGTGGAATCCCCAGCCCCAGTAAGCACCACAGTAGCGGGTGCGCCGGTCGCCTCCGGAAATCTCGCTCCAGCGCGCCTGCGCCGCGACGCCGGCGCTCGTGAAGACAGGGTGCGCGTAGGAGAAGCTGGCGATGATCCGCGACTCATCGATCGCCTCGCTCATGTTCAGCGAGACGCAGAAGTCCTCCGGGGCGTCGAGGCGCTGCAGGTGGTTCATGTAGTAGGTAACCGTGCTCAGCGGCCGCGGTTGCGCAAAAAGGTGGTAGTTCCAGGCTTGGCGGGCCGCGGCGCGGCGCGGGAGCAGCGAGCTGTCGGTGTGCAGCACGGCCTCGTTGGGCTGGTAGGGGAAGCAGCCGAGGATCTCGCGCTCGAGCGGCGAAGCGTCCGCCAGCGCGGCCAGAGCCTGGTCGGCGTGGCAGGCCAGGATCACCTCGTCGAAGCGCTCGTCGCCGGCTCCGGCGGTGCGCAGTGTCACGCCGTCGGAGTCGCGGTGCAGCGCCTGCACGGGCGAGGCGAGCCGGATGCGGTCGGCGAACGGCCTGCTGAGCGCCTCGACGTAGCGCTGCGCCCCGCCTGCCACCGTCTGCCAGCGCGGGCGGTCGCGAAAGCCGAGCATCCCGTGGTTGGCGAAGAACTCGGCCATGAAACGGACGGGGAAGCTCCACATCGCGGCGGGCTGCGCGGACCACACCGCGGAGGCCTGCGGCACGATCAGGCGGTCGATGAACCAGCTCGAATAGCCCCCGTCGCGCACGAACTCGGCGAGCGAGCGCTGCTCGGCGGCCGGGCTGGCGAGCACCGCTCGCAGCGCCGCGTTGAAGCGGCGGAGGTCCGCGAGCATCCGCCAGAACGCGCGCCGACCAAGGTTGGCGCGCTGGCAGAAAACTCCGCGCGGAGTGCCGGCGAACTCGAAGTCCTCGTCCTCGCCCTTGACGGAGAAACCCATGTGGGTGGCTTGGAGGCCGACGCCGGCCGCGTCGAGCAGGGCGCGAAATTGCGGGTAGTTGCGGTCGTTGAGCACGATGAAGCCGGTGTCGATGTGCCAGATGCCGCTCGCTCGCTGCACCGTGACCGTGTTCGTGTGGCCGCCGAGGCGCCGGTCGGCTTCGAACAGCGTGACCTCATGGCGGCCGTGCAGGCGCGCAGCCGCGACCAGCCCCGACACGCCGCCGCCGACGATCGCGATCCTCACGCGCGCGGCGCGGGCGTCGTCGAGCGGGCGGCCGCCAAGCAGGGGAGTGGGCGGGGGCGGCGAACCATCGTTGCGAAGGGTAGTTACGTGGTGCTCGCGACCACGGATCACGGCCATCGTTGGAGGAAGTGGGAAACGGACCGTCGAATGACAACCACACTTATGAAAAGACCAGCAGGTGAGATCGCCGCACCGAGCGCCACCGGCACGGGGCCGCAGACGCTCTCGAGCTACATCCAGTCGCGCTTCGACGAGTGCTCGCGCTCGCAGAAGGACGTCGCCCAGTACATCATCGACCACCTCGACGAGGCGGCCTTCCAGACCGCCGAGGAGCTCGCCCGCCGCGCTAACACGTCGAGCTCCACGGTCGTGCGCTTCTCGCAGGCGCTCGGCTTCGAAGGCTTCCCGGAGCTGCAGAGGGCCGCACGGGAGGAATACAAGCGGGCGCACGCAGCGCCCAGCGAGGGGTCGGCGCCGCTGTTCTCGATTGAGCGCACGGAGTTCGAGACCTCGATCGCGGCGGACTACGCGAACGTCGAGGAGAGCGCTCGCAAGGCGAGCCGGGCGACCGTCGAGCGCGCAATCGCCGCGATCGCGACGGCTGACCGGATCGTCATCGCCGGAACCGACCAGATGGCTTTCTTCGCGAGCTACCTGAGGCATCTGCTGATGCTGCTCGACCTGCGAGCCGAGCTGGTGGCGAGCCCGTCTCAGGAGGCGCTCAGCCGGCTCGGCCGGATCGATAGCGACACGCTCGTGATCGCGCTGTCCGCCGGTCGCCCTCATGCGCTCGTGGTGCGGGCGATGAAATTGGCGCGTCACCGCAAGGCGCTGACGATGGCGATCACCGATGCGACGCTCTCGGAGGTTGCCAAGCTCGCGCAGATCAAGCTCTACTACTCCTCGAACAGCCCGGCCTACGTGCGTTCGCACACGGCCCTGCTCAGCATGCTGCAGGCGATCGCCTACGGCGTCTACTCGCGTGACGAGGAGCAGTACGCAGACCGGATCAAGGCCTTCCGCTTGAAGTAGCACGGGCGTCGCACGGATTCGATCGCCCGCGCGGTTCGCGCCGCGTAGACTTCATCGTGCATGCACGACGAGGCGACATTTCGCGTCAAGGCCGGACTGGCCGAGATGCTCAAGGGCGGCGTGATCATGGATGTGGTCACGCCGGAGCAGGCGCGCGTCGCCGAGGATGCCGGAGCGTGCGCGGTGATGGCGCTCGAGCGCGTGCCTTCAGACATCCGCCGCGACGGCGGCGTTGCGCGCATGTCGGACCCGGCGATGATCCGCGCGATCCAGCAGACGGTGTCGATCCCGGTCATGGCGAAGGCTCGCATCGGGCATTTCGCCGAGGCGCAGGTGCTCGAGGCCCTGGAGGTCGACTACATCGACGAGTCGGAGGTGCTGACGCCCGCCGACGAGGCCAATCACATCGACAAGTGGCGTTTCAAGGTCCCGTTCGTTTGCGGGGCGACGAACCTCGGCGAGGCGCTGCGGCGGATCGCCGAAGGTGCGGCGATGATCCGCTCCAAGGGCGAGGCGGGCACCGGCGACATCGTCGAGGCGGTCCGCCACCTGCGGGCGATCGGCGGCGAGATCCGGCGCCTGCACGGCCTGCGCGAGGAGGAGCTGGCTGCCGCGGCCAAGGAACTGGGGGCGCCGCTTGACCTGGTGCGCAGGGTCGCGGCCGACGGGCGCCTGCCGGTCGTCATGTTCTGCGCCGGCGGCATCGCGACGCCAGCCGATGCGTCGCTGGTGATGCAGCTGGGCGCCGAAGGCGTGTTCGTCGGATCCGGCATCTTCAAGTCCGAGGATCCCGCGGCGCGGGCCGCCGCGATCGTCGATGCGACGACCAACTTCGCAGACCCCGAGCGGGTCGCCGCGGCCTCCGAGGGGCTCGGCAGCGCGATGACGAGCCTGGAGTCGCGAAAGCTGCCCGACGAGCAGCTGCTGTCGCACCGCGGCTGGTAGGGGCGCCCGTGCTTGCGGCCGGGGGTCCGGGCGCGGTCGGCGTGCTCGCCCTGCAAGGGGACTTCGAGGCTCACGGCGCCGTGCTTGGCGAACTCGGCGCGAGCGTGCGAGAGGTGCGAGTCGCGGCCGACCTCGAGGGACTGGGGGCGCTCGTGCTGCCGGGCGGGGAGTCGACGACGATGATGCTCGGGATCGAGCGCGAGGTGCTTGCGGAGCCGTTGCGCGAGCTGTGCACGCGCGTGCCGGTGCTCGCGACCTGCGCCGGGATGATCCTGCTCGACCGCGACCACCTGAACGTGCTCGACATGCGCTGCGAGCGCAACGCGTTCGGCCGTCAGGTTCGAAGCTTCGAGGGCGACGTCACGCTCGCAGGCTTCGAGGCGCCCTTTCACGCTGTCTTCATCCGCGCGCCCTGGGTGGCCGAGCACGCTTCGGACATCACGGTGCTGGCGTCCGTCGCCGAGCATCCCGTAGCGGTCAGCGCGGGGAGGGTCACGGCGGTCGCGTTCCATCCCGAGCTGATCGGCGAAACGCGTCTGCATCGCCGCCTGCTCGAGCAGCTGTGATACTGCGCCGATGCGGATCGCGGTCGCCGCTGACGAGCGCTCGGCGCTCGCGCAATTCCTGCTCGAGGAGCTGAGCGAGCGCGGCCACGAGGCGATCGTGCACGGGGCGCTGGCGGAGGCCGAACGCCCCGACTGGGCCTTCGGATCGGCCGCTGCGGCGCAGGACGTCGCGGCCGGGCGGGCGCAGCAGGGGATCGTCTGCTGCTGGACCGGCACCGGCGCGGCGATCGCCGCCAACAAGGTCGCCGGCGTTCGCGCCGCCCTTTGTGCCGACGCGGTGACCGCCGCCGGCGCCAGGCGCTGGAACGACGCGAATGTGCTCGCGCTCAGCCTGCGGGCGGTGGGTGAGGGCGTGCTCGGCGAGATTCTCGACGCCTGGTTTGCGACCGAGCCAAGCGCTGAGCAGAGCGACCGCGCCAACATCGAGCGGGTCGCTGAACTGGACGCGGCTGGCGATCGACCGCGGTAGCGGTCGCCTCAAGAATCCATCCTGGAGCCCGACCCGCGGAACTCCCGGATCAACTCCGGACTCAGCCGCGGATCAGGGCCAGGACCTCGTCGCGGCGGCGCTCCATGTCCTCGTGTGAGACGAGCGACTCGAGGCAGAGGCGCAGCAGCGGCTCGGTGTTCGACGAGCGCACGTTGAAGTGCCAGTCGTCGTAGTCGACCGAGATCCCGTCGAGTGTGTCCTGGCGCGCGTCGGCGTAGCGCTCTGAGATCTGCGCGAACTTCGCCTGCGGGTCGGCCACCTCGCTGTTGATCTCGCCCGAGATGAAGTAGCGCGCGCGGAAGGGCGCCAGCAGCTCCGACAGCGGACGGCCCTCGCGCGAGCAGAGCTCGAGCATCAGGAGCGCGGGGATCGTGCCGGAGTCGGCGCAGTAGAAGTCGTGGAAGTAATAGTGGCCGGACACCTCACCCCCGAAAAGCGACCCCTCGTCGCGCATCCGCTGCTTGAAGAACGCGTGGCCGACGCGGTTGCGGAAGGCCTGGCCGCCGGCGGCGGTCACGGTGTCGGCGACGGCGCGGCTGGCGCGCACGTCGTAGAGGATCGCGGCGCCCGGATGCGTGCGCAGCAGCGAACCGGCCAGCAGCGCCGTGACGAAGTCGCCGGGAATGAACTCGCCGGTCTCGTCGATGAAGAAGCAGCGGTCGGCGTCGCCGTCGAAGGCGATCGCGAGATCGGCGCGGTTCTCGCGCACCGCGGCGATCACGAGCTCGCGATTCTCGGGCAGCAGCGGGTTTGGCTCGTGGCCGGGAAAGTTTCCGTCCGGGACCCAGTAGGTCGGGATCAGCTCGAGGTCGAGGCGTTCGAGGATTGGGCCGACCGTCGGGCCGGCCATGCCGTTGCCGCCGTCGAGGACCACCTTGAGCCCGCCGATTTCGGCGGGATCGACGAACGCCGTCGCGGCTGTGCGGAACGGCTCGCCCCAGCCGATGCCCTCGATCTCGCCGCCGCCCGGGGGGTCCGGCAGGCCCGCCTCGATCAGCGCGCGGATGTCACCTATGCCCGTGTCGCCGGAGAGCGCCATCGCGCCCTCGCGGATCAGCTTCGCGCCGGTGTAGGCCTTCGGATTGTGCGAGGCGGTGCAGATCAGCCCGCCGTCGAGCTCCCGGGAGCCGATCAGGAAGTAGACGACCTCGGTCGCGACCTCCCCGGCGTCGAACACGTGGACCCCTTCGGCGATCAGGCCGGCGGCGTAGCGGGCGTGGAGCTCGGGGGCGCTCAGGCGCATGTCGTGTCCGAGCGCGACGCGCAGATCCGCCGTCGGCTTGCCGGCCAGGCCGCCGAGCACGCGTGCGAACGCGCGGCCGATCTGCTCGGCCAGGTCGCCATCGATCTGGGAGCCGTAGAGGCCGCGGATGTCGTAGGCCTTGAAGATGCCGGGGTCGAGCGCCATCGCCCGCATGCTACGTGCGCACCCGGCGGCGCGCGCGGCGGGGCCGTGGACGGCGCCCGCCGCCCGGCCTCGTAGAATCCTCACATGTCCGGACACTCGAAATGGGCGGGGATCAAGCACAAGAAGGCGATCGTCGACGCCCGCCGCGGCGCCCAATTCACGAAGCTCGCACGCGCGATCTCGCTTGCCGCGCGTGAAGGCGGGGGCGATCCGGAGGCCAACGCCGCGCTGACCAACGCGATTCAGAAGGCGAAGGACGCCTCGATGCCCAAGGACAACATCGAGCGCGCGATCGCCAAGGGCGCCGGCGCCGGCGCCGATGCCGACGCGATCGAGGCGGTGCTGTATGAGGGCTACGGGCCCGGTGGCGTGGCGCTGCTGATCGAGGCCTATACCGAGAACCGCAACCGCACCGGTGCCGACGTGCGCCACCTGCTCTCCAAGCATGGTGGCAACCTCGGCGAGCCGGGCAGCGTCTCCTACCTTTTCGAAAAGCGCGGCGTGGTCCTGGTGGACGGCGGGCGCTACGGCGAGGACGACCTGCTTGTCGCGGTCGAGGCCGGGGCGCAGGACATCGTCGCCGATGACGACACACTCGAGGTGATCGCCGCGCCGAGCGAGCTGTCGGCTGTGCGCGCCGCGATCGAGGCGGCGGGAATCGAGATCGAGAGCGCGGAGGTGCTGCAGCGGCCCACGACCCGTGTCGAGCTCGATGAGGCCAGCGCGATCAAGCTGTTCAAACTGATCGACGCGCTGGAGGACAACGACGACGTCGGCGCGGTCCACGCCAACTTCGAGGTGTCCGACGAGATTCTCGAGAAGGTCGTCGGCTAGAACGCATCGGCGGGGATCGCGGGTCCGGGATGGTCGTGGCCCGAGCCGGCCGCGGACGCACCGCGAGGGCGGCGCCTGAGGCGCCGGCGAGCGCCCGCACGACGGATCCGCGACGCTCTGGTGGCATCGGCCCGCGGGCAGGCGTCCGATCGGCCGCGGAGAATCAGAAGCGAACAGATGATCGTGCTTGGAATCGATCCGGGGCTCGCTAACACCGGCTACGGCGTCGTCGCGCGCCGCGGCGGGCGCCTGGTCGCGTTGGACGGCGGGGTGGTCTCGACGGGTCCGCCGGACAGCGTCGAGCAGCGCCTGGGCGAGTTGCACGAGGCGTTGACGGCGCTGCTGGCGCAGCACGCGCCCACCGCCGTTGCGCTCGAGACGCTCTACTTCGGGCAGAACGTGCGGACCGCGTTCGCCGTCGGCCAGGCGCGCGGGGTGGCGATGCTGTGCGCCGGCCAGCACGGCGTGGAGTGCTTTTCCTACACGCCCCAGCAGGTCAAGGGGGCGGTCTGTGGAAACGGCCGCGCCCCGAAGGATCAGGTGGCGAGGATGGTCACGGCGCTGCTGGCGCTGCCGGAGGTTCCGTTCGCCGACCACGCGAGCGACGCGCTCGCGGTGGCGATCTGCCACGCCAACCATGCACCGCTCGCGCGCTCCCTGGCCGCCGCGGGATCGCGATGATCGCGCTGCTACGAGGCGAGGTGGCCGAGCGCGGCGCAGACCACGTGACGCTGATGTGCGGCGGCGTGGGCTACCGGTTGGCCGTGTCGGCGCAGACGCTGGCGGCGGTGGGGCCGCTCGGCCGCGAGGCGACGCTGCACACGCACCTGATCGTGCGCGACGACGCGCTCGTCCTGGTCGGCTTCGCCGCGGAGGCCGAGCGCGACCTCTTCCTCGCGCTGCTCGCGGTTCAGGCGGTCGGCCCGAAGCTCGCCCTGGCGGTGCTCGGCGCCGGTCCGCTCAGCGCGGTGGTCGGCGCGATCGCCGCGGGCGACGCGCAGTTCTTCCAGTCGGTTCCGGGCGTCGGCAAGCGAACCGCCGAGCGGATCATCGTCGAGCTGCGCGAGAAGGTGGGCGCCGCGCTCGGCGAAGGGATCGTGCTGCGGCGCGCCACCGCGGCGGATGAGCCGCGCGAGCTCGCGCGCGAGGGGCTGCTGGAGCTCGGATTCGCGCCGCCCGAGGCCGAGCGGTTACTCGCCCAGGCCGACGGGGACAGCGCCGAAGAGCTCCTTGCTGCGGCGCTGCGGGCCACTCGCCGCGGGGTGGCGCAGCCATGAGCGAGCCCGAGCGCATCCAGACGCCCTACCTCGCCGCCGAGGACGAGTTCGAGCGGAGCCTGCGCCCACGCCGGCTTGAGGAGTTCGTCGGCCAGGAGCAGCTGAAGGAGCAGCTCGCGGTTGCAATCGAGGCGGCCAAGGCGCGCGGCGAAGCGCTCGACCACGTGCTGCTCGCCGGCCCGCCGGGGCTCGGCAAGACGTCGCTGGCCCAGATCGTCGCCGCCGAGCTGGGCGTCGCTTTCGTCGCGACGGCCGGGCCCGCGCTCGAGCGCAAGGGCGACATCGCCTCGTTCCTCACGTCGCTCGAGCCCCGCAGCGTGTTCTTCGTCGATGAGATCCATCGACTGCCGCGCGCGCTGGAGGAGACCTTCTATCCCGCGATGGAGGACGGGCGGCTGCCGATCACGGTCGGAGCCGGAGCCGGCGCGCGGGTCGTGACGCTCGAGTTGCCCCCCTTCACTCTGATCGGCGCCACAACCCGCGCCGGACTGCTGACGACGCCGCTGCGCGACCGCTTTGGCATCCCGGCGCGGCTCGAGCCCTACTCCACGCAGGAGCTGGCGGCGATCGTGGTGCGCGCGGCGCGGATTCTCGAGGTGGAACTCGACGCCGGCGGTGCCGAGGCGATCGCCAGCCGCAGCCGCGGCACGCCGCGGGTGGCAAACAGGCTGCTCAAACGTACGCGCGACTACGCCGAGGTGCGGGGTGCGGGCACCGTGACCGCGGAGGTCGCCCACGCATCGCTGGGGCTGCTCGAGGTCGACGAGCTCGGGCTTGACCGCCTGGACCGCGCGATCCTGCGGGCGATCTGCGAGAAGTTCGCAGGCGGACCGGTCGGGCTCTCAACGCTTTCCGTGTCGGTGGGGGAGGAGCGCGACACGATCGAGGACGTCTATGAGCCCTACCTTTTGCAACTCGGCATGCTCAAGCGGACAGCGCGTGGGCGCATCGCGACCGAGCATGCCTACGCGCACCTCGATATCGCGCTGCCATCAGCGGCGCCGGCCCTGTTTTGAGCGCTTTCGCATGCGCCGGAGGCCGGTCCGCGTGGTCGTGAGCCCCCGGCGCGCAGCGCTCGCGGCCGCTGGCGGTGCTCCCCGTTCGCCCGCCGCGCGCGTGAGCGCCAGATCGCCGCACGCTGCCACGCCTGTAGGCTGTTCAACGTCGATGGCGCACCCCTTCATCTGTCCCAACTGTGGCGAGCGTTCGCTCGCCTCCGACCGCTACGAGGCGTTTCGCCGTGAGGATCGGGGCTGCGCGAACTGCGGCTTCTCGTTCCTGTTCGAGTTGCTGGACGACTACTACCCGGCGCCAGACGCCGCGTTCTTCGTCGCCGACCGCGAGGGCAGGGTGATCGGCTGCGGCCGCGGCTCCTTCGAGCTGACTGGCTACGAGGAGGAGGAGGTCGTCGGCCAGTCGCTGACGCAGGCGCTCGGGCTCAGCTTCGAAGGGGGCGAGGACCACGTCAGCACGGTGCTGGAGTGGGGCGTGCGTGCACTCGGCAAGCCGGCGACGCTGCGAACCGACTCCGACCTCTCCGCCTCGGCGACTGCCGACCTCTTTCCGGCGTACGACGACGACGGCGGGCTCCTGCTCGTGCTCACGCCGTCCCGCTGAGCGGCCGATGATGCCCCGATGAGCGAACGCTTCCGCCACGCCTTCGTGCTCGCCGTTGTGACGGCGCTCGTGCTCGCGTCGCTGCTGATCGTCGTCGGCCTCCCCGGCGTCGTCAAGGCGTCAAAGACCCACCTCGGCCTCGACCTGCAGGGCGGCACCGAGCTGATCTACCTGGCGCACAACACGAACGGGACGCCGGTCAACTCGACGACGCTCACCGACACGATCAACATCATGCGCTCGCGCAGCGACACGCTCGGCGTCAGCGGCGTGGACATCAGGCCCTACGGCAAGAACGAGATCACCGTCGATCTGCCGAACGTCCAGAACCCGACCCAGGCCGCGAAGGTCGTCGGCGTCACCGGTCAGCTGTACTTCTACGACTGGGAAGCGAGCGTGATCGGCCCCAACGGCCAGGTCGCCGGACCCAACGCGCCGACGGTCACCTGCGACAGCGCGACGGCGGGAGGAGGCACCCCGGCCTGCGGCGTGACCTACTACGCCGCGGTGATCCGCGCGTCCAAGCAGGCCGCGATCCCGGTGTGCTCCAGCCATCTGGCGAAGGCGACCAAGTGCTTCGCGACGGAGTCCGAGCCGGTACCCGTCTACTACTACGTCGACGCCAAGACTCAGACGGTCTACGCGCCGGCGGGGCCGGAGCCGACCAAGGCGCTGCTGGACGCCGACATCAAGCAGCATCACGTCAAGTTGCCGGCGGGCGCGAAGCTCGTCACCGTGCAGCCCGGCACGGTCGTCGTGCAGGCAACGAGCGCGCCAGAAGTGCTCGTGCCGAACGACTACTACGTGCTGCGCGACGACGTGCTGCTGACCGGCAGGGAGATTTCCAACCCACAGGTGACCACCGACCCGACCCAGGGGATCGCCGTCAGCTTCGGCTTCAAGGGCAACGGCGCGAGCGTCTTCATGAAGGTGACGGCGACGCTCGCGAGCCGCGGTAAGAACAACTCCGTCTCGCTGACGAGCCCCAACGAGCAGCACTTCGCGGTAACGCTGGACGGGGCGCTGGTGACGGTCCCGTCAATCGACTTCACCCAGTACCCCTACGGCATCGACGCGTCAAACGGCTCGGAGATCACGGGCAGCTTCACCTACGCCAGCGCCACCACGCTCGCGAACGTGATGGCCAGCGGCGCGCTGCCGGTCAAGCTCAACGAGATCTCCTCGGAGCTGATCTCGGCGACGCTCGGGCACCAGGCGCTCAACCAGGGCCTGATCGCGGGTCTCGTCGGCCTGGCGCTCGTCGCGCTGTTCCTGTTGATCTTCTACCGCGTGCTCGGCGTGATCGCGGTCAGCGCGCTGGCCATCTACGCCCTCTACCTGTATGCGCTGATCAAGCTGGTCCCGGTCACGCTGACGCTGCCGGGCATCGCGGGCCTGATCCTCACGATCGGCGTGGCAGCGGATGCCAACGTCGTCATATTCGAACGCGTCAAAGAGGAGTCCCGCGCCGGGCGCTCGCCGCTGAACGCGATCACCGCCGGCTACCGCCGCGGCTTCAGCGCGATCGTCGACGCGAACGTGGTCACCTTCATGGCCGCGTTCATCCTCTTCATCCTCTCGCAGTCGGACGTGCAGGGGTTCGCCCTGACGCTCGGCATGGGCGTGCTCGTCTCGCTGTTCACCGCCGTCGCGGCGACGCGGGCGATCCTCGGCACGATGGGTCGCACACGCCTGATCCGCGCCCCAAGCGCCCTCGGCGTCAGCAAGCGCCGGCGGCAGTGGACCTTCGACTTCATGGGCAAGTCGCGTTGGTTCTTCAGCCTGTCGGGGACGATCCTGCTGGTCGGCGCGATCGCGATCGGCGCTCGCGGCGTCAACTTCGGCATCGACTTCGTCTCCGGCACCCAGATCCAGACGACGCTCGCGCACCCGGCGAGCGTGAGCGACGTGACCAAGGCGATCGAGTCGCTGCACCTGCGCAGCGCGGGATCCTCGATCGGCCAGCCGGTCGTGCAGCAGGTCTCGAGCGCCGCCAAGTCGGCGAAGCGCACCTACAGCTTCCAGATCGCGACCAAGACGCTGAACGTCCAGCAGATCGGCGGCGCCGGGCAGCCCCGCTCGGTGCTCGGCCTGCTCGATCAGCGATACGGCCTGGTTTCGGAGAACTTCAACTCGGTCGGTCCGAGTTTCGGCAAGACCGTCGCCGACAGTGCGGCGGTTGCGATCATCGCGGCTCTGCTTGCGATCGCGGCTTATATCGCGCTGCGTTTCCAGTGGAAGTACGCGGTGCCGGTGATGATCGCGTTGATGCATGACCTGTTGATCACGGCCGGCGTGTATGCGCTCACCGGGAGGCAGGTGACGGCCGACACGGTGGCGGCCCTTTTGACGATCTTGGGCTACTCCATGTACGACACGATCATCGTTTTCGATCGTGTGCGCGAGAACGTCGCGAAGATGCAGAACGCCGCGTTCTCGCAGATCGTCAATCGCTCGATGGCGGAGGTGCTGACGCGGTCGCTGGCGACGAGCCTGTGCACGTTGCTGCCGATCCTGGCGCTGCTGCTGTTCGGCGGCTCGACGCTGAAGGACTTCGCCTTCGCGCTGCTGGTCGGCGTGGCCTCGGGCGCCTACTCGTCGATCTTCATCGCCTCGCCGGTGCTGACGCACTGGAAGGAGCGCGAACCGGTGTATCGCCGGCGTCGCGCGCGCATCGCGGCCGACAACGGCGGCGTTGTGCCCGCCTATGCGACGGTTGGCGCGGCGGCGCGCGAGATCGACACCGATGCCGCCGCCAGGCGGCCGCGCCGGCGCCTGACCGAGCCGCCGCGCCAGGACGTCAAGACGGGAGAGTTCCGCGAGCTGGTGCGCGACCTGCACGCCGAGCCCGCGAAGCGGCCGGCGGCACCGGCGCCACCCGAGCCGAGGCCCGAGCCGGTGCGCGACCCGACCGCGGACGCATTGCCCGAGGACGTCGTCATGCCGCCTGACGACGCGGCGCGCCGGCGCGGCGCGTCGAAGTCGCGCAACCCTCGCCGGGGGAGGCCACGCTGATGGGAATGCTCGCCTGGGTCATCATGGGTCTCGCGCTGTGGCACTTCACGATCTGGCTGCCCGATCGCTTCTGGGGCGGCATCGTCGGGGCCTTCCTCGCATCGATCGCCGGCGCGATCCTGACGGGAGTCCTGATCAGCCTCGCCGTGAAGGGCGTCGCGATCCCCGCCCGCCACGCCACCCACCTCGGGACCGTGCTCTACGCGATCCCCGGCGCCCTCGCCGGCATGGCGGTGGACTACGCGATCGGGGCGGCGCGCGAACGCACCGCCGCACGGATCGCCGCCGGCCCCTTCGGCGGCTAGCGCCACATCCTCGCGCGGGGCGTGGCCGCCCCCTGAGCGCGTTGGGGCTCCCTCCCCGAGCACGCCGGCCCGTTCCGTCGCAACCGCCGCGTAGGCTCGTGGCTGATGGCCAAGTCCCTCGATCCGGCGGTCCGCTTCGAGATCCCGACGGTGACGCTCGAGACACTGGAAGCGCTCGAACGCGAACTCGGGTGCAGCCGCGTGCTCGCACAGGTACTGGCACGTCGCGGACTCGGTGACCCGCAGCTCGCGCAGGCCTTCCTCGCCGGCTCGGAGATGCACCGGCCCGGGGCATTCCGGGGGATCGAACGCGCGGTCGAGCTGGTGTTCGCGCACCTCGAACGAGCCTCGACGATCACCGTGCACGGCGACTACGACTGCGACGGCGTCTGCTCCACGGCGATCCTCGTCGGCGTGCTTGCGGAGCTGGGCGCCGACGTCGACTGGCACCTCCCGGACCGCCAGGGCGAGGGCTACGGGCTCGCCGCCGCCACCGTCGAGCGGCTGATCGCGCGCGGCACGGGACTGCTGATCACCGTCGACTGCGCGATCACTGCGGTCGCGGAGGTGGCGGCGGCGCGCGCCGGCGGAATGGACGTGCTCGTGACCGACCACCACCGCCCCCGCGCCGACGGGGTGCTGCCCGACGCGCCCTACATCCATCCCGCGCTCTGCGGCTATCCCTGCGCGGATCTGTGTGCAACGGCCGTGGCGGCAAAGTTCGCGCAGGCGCTGCGCGAGCGGGCCGGCTTGGAGGCCGGCGAGCGCGAATCGGACCTCGAGCTCGTCGCGATCGCCACGATGGCCGATGTCGTAGCGCTGCACGGCGAGAACCGCCGCCTGGTGCGCGCCGGACTGCGCGCGCTCGCGAGCACCACCCGGCCGGGGCTCCGCGCGCTGATGAACGTCGCCCGCGTCGCGCCGCTGGCACTCGACGAGCGGGCGCTCGGGTTCCGTCTCGCGCCGCGGATCAACGCCGCGGGTCGCCTCTACCGCGCCGACACCGCACTCGAGCTGTTGCTCACCGACGACAGCGACCGGGCGATCGAGCTCGCGGGCGAGCTCGATCACTGCAACGCCGAGCGCAGGCTGATCGAGACGCGCATCCGGTTCGAGGTGGAGGCGCTGCTCGCGGCCGGCGATCCGCAGGCCCCCGCGCTCGTGCTGGCCGGGGCAGGCTGGCATCCGGGGGTGATCGGGATCGTCGCGGCGCGCGTGGCCGAGCGCCACCATCGCCCCGCCGTGCTGATCGCGCTGCCCGAGCAGGAGGGCGAGCTCGCCAGCGGATCGGGACGCTCGATTCCGGCCTTTGACCTGCTGGGGGGGCTCAGCGCCGCCGCCGCGCACCTGGTGCGCTACGGCGGGCACCGGGCGGCCGCCGGGCTGACGATCGAGGCGCAGTGCGTGGAGGCATTCCGCGAGGCGTTCGTGGCGCACGCCGCCGAGGCGCTGACGCCGGCGGACATGATCGTCAGCGAACGCGTCGATGCGATCACCTCGGGCGAGGAGGTCGGGTTGGCGCTCGCCGAGGAGCTGGCCCGCCTCGCGCCTTTCGGGGCGGGCAATCCAGCGATCTCGCTGCTGCTCCCGGCCGCGACCTTCAGCGACCCGGTGGGGTTCGGCGGCGAGCGCCGCCAGGACCACGCACGGTTCACAGTCAACTCCGGTACCGGGCGTGCCCGTGCGGTGCGCTTCGGATCGGGGACGAAGCTCGGCGTCGACCTCGGCACCCCGGTCGACGCGACCTTCACGCTCGAGCGCGACGAGTGGCAGGGCGTCGTGGCGCCGCGGCTGCTGCTGCGCGCTGCCAGGCCGTGCGACCCGGCGGCGATCGAGTTGCTCGGCGAGGGCGGCGACCTGCTCGCGCGCGCACTGGCCGAATTCGATCGCGGCGTTGGCGAGCGCGAGCCGCCGGCCACCGCGGTGGCGCGCGCCGAGCACGACCACCGCGACCGTGGCATCGCGGCCCTGCTCACCGGTCTGGCGGCGAGCGGCGAGGCGGTGCTCGTGCTCGTGGCCGACGCGCAGGCGCGTGTTCGCCACCTCGGCCCGCGCCTGGGCGGCTTCGCTCTGGCGTCCCACGCCGCGCTCGATCGCGATGGCGCGCTCGCGGGCGCTTTCGCGCACGTCGTCGCTTTGGATCCGCCGGCCAGTGAGGCTGCCCATCTGCGGGCCCGTGCCGCCGCCGCGGCGCCCGGCGGGGAGGGGAGACTGTTTTTGGCCTGGGGACCGGCTGAGCTACGCTTTGCGGCACACATACATGAGCGGGAGTACTGTCTCCGCGACTCGCTGGCAGCCTGCTACCGGACGCTTCGCGACCGGGGCGGGGCCGCCGGCCGGGAGCTCGAGACGATCCTGCGTGAGACGGCGCCGTCGCCCGAAGCTGCAGGGCGCCTGCTGGCGATCCTCACGGAGGTCGGTCTCGTGGATCTCGACCGGGAGCGCTTGGCGGTCACCGTCATCGAGCGAGGGCGCGTGAGCCTCGATCAGTCACCCGCCTACCGCCACTACGAACGAACCCGACAGGACGGACTCACATACCTCGCGACAACGACACATCGACAGGCGGCGGCGTAAAGGCGGCCCCGGTTGCAACCGCGCCCGAGGCGCCGGGTGCGGAGGGAGCGTCTGCGCCCGCGGCGCTGTCGATTCCCGCGCCCGACCTGACGCTGCTCGAGGAGCACGAGCGCCGGCTGCTCGGCGATCTGTTCGCAATCGTCGAGGAGCACGCCGAGGACTCGCTGGTTGCGATCGACCGCGACGCCGTCGCGGCCGCGTTCGTGTTCGCCTGCGACCACCACGCAGACCAGCGCCGGCGCTCCGGTGAGGAGTTCATCGTGCACCCCGTCGGCGTCGCGCGGATTTGCGCGAGCATGCGCCTGGACACCGAGACGTTGTGCGCGGCCCTGCTGCACGACACCGTCGAGGACACGACCGCGTCGCTCGAGGAGGTCCACGAGCGTTTCGGGGAGGACGTCGCGAGCCTCGTCGACGGTGTCACCAAGCTGACCGGGATCACCTTCTCCTCGCGCGACGAAGCCCAGGCCGAGAACTACCGCAAGATGATCGTCGCGATGGCGAGCGACGTGCGCGTCATCCTGATCAAGCTGGCCGACCGCCTGCACAACATGCGCACGATCAGCGCTCTGCCCAAGCAGAAGCAGATCGAGAAGGCGAAGGAGACGCTTGAGATCTACGCGCCGATCGCGCACCGTCTCGGCATCCATGCGCTCAAGTGGGAGCTCGAAGATCTCGCGTTCGCGACGCTGCACCCGCGCAAGTACGAGGAGATAAAGGTGCTCGTAGCGCAGCAGCGCGACGACCGCGAGCGCTACGTGCACAGCGCCGGGGAGATCCTGCAGCGAGAGCTCGACTCGCTCGGTATCACCGCCTCGATCTCCGGGCGCGCCAAGCACTTTTACTCGATCTACTCGAAGATGACCCGCAAGGACCGCGAGTTCAACGAGATCTACGACCTGACAGCGATGCGCGTCGTCGTCGAGACATCGAAGGATTGCTATGGAGCGGTCGGCGTCGTGCATTCCCTGTGGAAGCCGCTGCCAGGGCGCTTCAAGGACTTCGTCGCGATGCCCAAGTTCAACATGTACCAGTCGCTGCACACCACGGTGATCGGGCCGGAGGGGCGCCCGCTCGAGATCCAGATCCGCACGCGCGAGATGCACAACATGGCGGAGTACGGCGTCGCCGCCCACTGGATGTACAAGCAGGCGGCGCGCCCGGATCGCAGCGGCCGCTCGAACTGGTCGGCCGATGAGGCGAAGCTGAAGTGGCTGCGCTCGATGGTCGACTGGCAGAGCGAAACCTCCGATCCGAAGGAGTTCATGGAGACGCTGCGCGTCGACCTGTTCGAGGACGAGGTTTACGTGTTCACGCCGAAGGGCGAGGTCAAGTCGCTGGCCGCTGGAGCCACGCCGCTCGACTTCGCCTACGAGGTCCACACCGATGTCGGTCACCGCTGTGTGGGCGCGAAGGTCAACGGCAAGATCGTGCCGCTGAGCTACGAGCTGCGCTCCGGCGACATCGTCGAGGTGCTCACCTCCAAGCGCGAGCGCGGCCCCTCGCGGGACTGGCTGGCGGTCGTCAAGACCACGCGGGCGCGCAACAAGATCAAGCAGTGGTTCAAGGCCGAGACCCGCCAGGACACCGAGCACTCGGGGCGCGAGGCGCTGCAGGAGGCGCTGCGCAAGCAGGGCCTCCCGGCGCAACGCATCACCGGCTCGGGGCTGCTCGCCGACGTCATTCGCGAGCTCGGCTTCCGCAAGGCCGACGACTTCTACGTCGCGCTGGGAGCGGCCAAGGTGTCGCCCAAGACGGTCGTGGGCAAGATCCTGCAGCGCCTGAAGCAGGGCGAGGCCGCCGATTCCGAACAGACCGAGGCCTCGACGCTGATCTCCTCCCGGCGCGAGCGTCGCCGGCCGACCAACTCCTCGACCGAGTTCGGGATCCGCGTTGAGGGCGTGACCGACGTGCTGGTACGGCTCGCGAAGTGCTGCCGCCCGGTGCCGGGTGATGAGATCGTCGGCTACATCTCGCTCGGCCGCGGGATCACGATCCACCGCTCCGACTGCTCCAATGCGCGGGCGCTGAGCCGCGACGCCGACCGCTTCACACCGGTGGCGTGGGAGGGGGAGCAGACGACCGGCTTCAAGGTGGAGATCCAGATCGACGGCTGGGACCGCCATCGCCTGCTCGAGGATCTCTCGCGGACCTTCTCGGAAGCGGGGATGAACATCGTCGAGGCGCAGTGCACCGCGAACCCGCCGATGATTCGCAACCGCTTCGTCGTCGAGTGCGCGGACACCCAGACGCTCAAGGCCACGATCACGCGGCTGCGCAACATCGACTCCGTGTTCGACGCGTTCCGCGTCACCCCGGGGAACTGACGCCGTGTTGACGGACGTCATCGGCAATGCGGCGCGCTCGACGCTGAAGCTGCTGGGCGGGGCAGAGCACGAGGTGGAGTCGCACACCCCGGTCGAGCAGCCGTTGCACGAGGCCGTCGCGGCGCTGCACCATGCCGCCGAGTCGATGGACCGCCACGTCGAGGTGCTCGAAGATGTGGCGGCGACGCTTCCCGCGATGACGGAGGCGCTCGTCAAGCTCACCGAACAGCTCGGCGAGTTCCTGCACCTGGCGGCACCGCTCGAGGCCGCCGAGCGGGAGGTGGCCGGGCTGGGGCACCTGTTCCGTCGCCGCCACCGCCAGCCCGCGGCTCTGCCGGCGCCCCGCGCGACCGCGCCGGCTGTTCCTGCCGCCGAGCCGGCGCCGCCGACGTCCGACGAGCCGCCGGTCGCGCGCGCACCCGACTGATCCGCGGGCCGACCGCCCGGGCACGCTTGCCCGCGCGGCGACCCTACGCCACGACGCTCAGCAGGCCGGGGCGGATCGTGAAGCGCGCTTCGCTGACCTCGCCGATGTGGTCGCCGTCGACCTGCAGCGCCAGCGGCCGGCCACCCGCGCTGCTGACGGTCAGCGAGGTGATCGCCTCGAAGCTGCTGACCTGGCGGTGACCCCCAACTCCGCCCCCCCCGAGCACTGCGCGGGCCAGCAGCGACGGCGCCCCGAACAGGCTGGCCCGGCGCAGAACGACGCTCGACAGCGTGCCGCCGTCGAGGGTAGCCCCGGCGGCGAGATCGATCGGGCGGTCGTGGAAGTAGGTGTAGTGGGAGGCGTTCTGAACGATCGCCGTCACGCCGGCCACCGTCTCCTCGCCAACCGACACGAACATTCGCGGCGGGTGGATCAGGTAGTGGCGGGCGAAGTTGCTCAAACCGGCAGCGAGAAAGAAGTAGGGCCCGAAACGGGCTTTCATCGACGGCCTGGCGTCGACCGTCCTGACAACGTCCGCATCCAGGCCGACGCCTGCGCTGAAGGTGTAGAGGCGCCCCTCCACCTCGCCGAGGTCGACCTGTCGCGGAGCGAAGTGATCGGCGACACGCAGCAGGTGCTGGGTGGCGTCGACGATCTCGCCCGGAATGCCGAGCAGCTTGCAGAACACGTTGGCCGAGCCGCCCGGCAAGCAGCTGAGCGGCGTGGCAGAGCCGGCCAGACCGTTGGCAGCCTCGTTGACCGTGCCGTCGCCGCCGAAGGCGATGACGACGTCGAAGCGTTCCTGCGCCGCCCGGCGCGCGATCTCGGTGGCATGCCCGCGCGCCTGCGTCTCGACCGCCTCGACCTCGTAGCGGGCGGCCAGAGCGTGCACGGCGATGGCGCGCAGACGGTCGGAGACGGCCGTCGCGAACGGGTTGACGATAACCAGCGCCCGTCGGCGGTGGGCCTCCTCGAGCGGCTCGAGCGTCGCGCCTGCGGGCTCGTCCGCGCCCTCGGTGGAGATGACGCTCACGACCCTGCTACACCGTGCCCGCCGGGGCGTTACCGCTGACCCGCTACCAACGCCGCAACGGTGTTGTTGTCGCCGCGGCGGCGCTATACTTCCGGCACATAGCTGGACGCATCCAGAGGGGTGGAGGGACTGGCCCTATGAAACCCCGGCAACCATCCTGCGCGAGCGGGAAACGGTGCCAATTCCATCAGGCTCCAACAATGGCCTGGGAGATGTGGTTGGAGCTTCTGCCTCAGGAACCTTCGCCACACGACCGGCGGAGGTTTTTCATATGGCGGCAGAGAATCTCAGATGCAAGGAGTGCGGGACGGAGTACCCGCTCGAGGCGCTCTACGTGTGCGAGCGCTGCTTCGGACCACTCGAAGTCACCTACGACTACGGCTTCGCTGACGACCTCGCGACGCTGCGTCGCCGCATCCAGGGCGGCTCGCAGGACGTCTGGCGCTACAGCGACTTCCTGCCGCTGGCGGGCGGTCCGCCCGGACCGTCGAACCATCTCGCGTCACGGGCAGGGCTGCCCGCCGGGTGGACGCCGCTGATCAACGCGGACCGCCTCGCCGAGCGACTCGGGCTGCGTGAGGTGTGGGTCAAGAACGACGCCGCCAACCCGACCCACTCGTTCAAGGACCGCGTCGTCGCGGTCGCGTCGGCGCGGGCGCGTGAGCTGGGCTTCGGCGCGCTCGCGTGCGCTTCGACCGGCAACCTCGGCAACGCGGTTGCGGCCCAGGCGGCCGCGCTCGGGCTGCCCTCCTACGTCTTCATCCCATCCGATCTGGAAGAGCAGAAGGTCCTCGGCACCGGCATCTACGGCACCAACCTGGTCTCGGTGCGCGGCAACTACGACGAGGTCAACCGGCTCTGCACCGAGCTGTCGGCCGAGCACGACGACTGGGCGTTCGTGAACATCAACATGCGCCCCTATTACTCGGAGGGCTCCAAGACCGTCGCCTACGAGATCGTCGAGCAACTCGGCTGGGAGCTCCCCGACCGCTGCATCGTCCCGGTCGCCTCCGGGTCGCTGTTCACGAAGGTCCATCGCGGCTTTGCCGAGTGGATCGAACTGGGCCTGGTCGAGGGCCGCCAGCCGGTGATGAACGCGGCTCAGGCATCCGGCTGCGCACCGGTGGCCAACGCGTTCGCGGCCGGCCAGGACTTCTGCCAGCCGGTCAGGCCCAACACGATCGCGAAATCACTGGCGATCGGCAACCCCGCCGATGGCCCCTACGTGCTCGAGCTCGCGCGGCGCACGGGCGGCGGCGTGGACGCCGTAAGCGATGATCAGATCCGCGAGGGAATCGGCCTGCTGGCCGAGACGACCGGGATCTTCACCGAGACTGCCGGTGGCGTCAGCGTCGCCGTGCTGAGCGAGCTCGCGCGGCGCGGCGACATCGACCCGGACGAGCGCGTCGTGCTCGTCATCACCGGCGACGGGCTGAAGACACTTGACGCGGTGCGCGGCAGCTTCGACTCCTACGAGATCGATCCCACGCTCGAGGACTTCGAGGCGGCTGTTGGCGTGGCGGCGCTCTGATGGCCGTCACGGTCAAGATCCCGACGCAGCTGCGCTCGGCAACCGGTGGCGAGAGCGTCGCCAGCGTCGAGGGCGCGACCGTGTCCGAGGTGCTCGACGGACTGTTCACGCAATTCGGCGAGCTGCGCGAACGGATCGCCGACGGGGAGGGCGGTCTGCGCCGCTTCGTCAACGTGTACCTCTCCGGCGAGGACATCCGCTTCCTCGACGGCGTGGCGACGCGTGTCCCCGACGGGGCCGAGCTGACGATTCTCCCGGCGGTTGCCGGTGGCTGACCCCGCGAAGGTGAAATGGCTCGATGAGCCCGCGGACAAGGATTACGCGGCCGCGCGCAGCTACCTGTCGCTGCTGGTCCCTGCGGACGAACTCGAGCCGTTGATCACGCGCCTACAGAGCGCTGCGGCCGGGCGCTGGCGCGCAAAGGACATCCTGCGCGCGGCCCGGCTGCCGCTGCCCAGCGCGAAGCAGAGCGAGGAGGTCGCCGAGAAGCTCGCAAAGGTGCGCGCCAAGGAGGCGCTGTCGCCGATCCTGCTCGTGGTTCTCCGAGCCGATGTCGTGGCGCAGATAGCGGACGGCTACCATCGCACCTGCGCCGCGTGCCTCACACACGAGGATGCGCTCGTGCCGGGCCGGATCGTGTTTCTCTAGCGCGCGGCGGGCGGCCTGGACGCTTGTTGGGCCGGCGCGTGCGTGCGAGCCGGGCCTGAGCTGCGGGCAATCTAGACGTCTGTTGAACGCGCGACCCCGCGTCGAACCATCGTTGGCGTATGTGTCCGCGACCTCAAGTTCAGCCTCGTCCGGTTCGACACAGTAGGCAGATGGAAGCCAGAATCGAAACCACAGCCCACCTCGCAGGCGCACCCAGGCGCCTGTCGCTGGTGCCGCCAATCGCCGCAAGCCCTCCGGGCGCCTTCGGCGACACGCTTCGGCGCGCGAAGCGCACGGCGCGCCGGATGCGGGCTCGCCGCGGGCCGTCGCCTGCCGCCGCCGCGGCGCTGTCGGTCCCGCCGCCGGAGGTCGAGCGCGAGCTCGCACAGGCGGCGCTTGCGTGCCAGGCGCTCGCGGACCAGGGCAAGGAGCTGCGATTTGACCGCCGCGCCGATGGCCGCGTGTCGGTCGAACTGATCGATGTCGCCGGCTGCGCGCCGGCCGTGATCGGGCCAACCGGCCTGTTCGCGCTGATCGCTCAGTCGCGCTGAGTCTCGCGCAGCCTGCCGCGCCCCGGCTCGCCGCAGCGGTGCCTCGACCCGGCGCTCAGCTGCGACGCGGTGACAACCCGGCGTCGCGGCACTGGGCCTGGATCCGCAGGGCGAGCGCGCCGCTGCTTGCGAACTCGGTCTGGCACCACCTCCGCGCGGCGGCGCCACATTGCGAGAGCACGTCGCCGCCGGTCGAGCTGGCGACGACCACGTTGACGCAGCCGTGACTCGAGGACGGCGCCGAGGCCGAACGCGCGATAGCCCAGCCGGCGAGGCCCACGACGATCGCGAGCACCACGCCGATCAGGCGCTTCTGCCTGCGCGTCAGCGGCTGGGCGAGGCGCTGCGCGTGACCTGTCATCACCATGTCGCGGCCGAGTATAGGCGCCCGCCAGTCCCGGCCCAGGCCCCTCGAGCGCCCTTGCGCGCCGTGTTCGCGAGGATCACGCGGGCGAGCAACGTCGTCCAGGGGCCGCCGAGGCTGCGAGCGACATCGACGAGCGTGCGGGTCGATCGACGCGCACGTCCACGGCCAAAGCTCGCCTGCAAGCGGGTGTGCAGGTCGACACCTCTGGGGGATTGGTTGCGCGGCGGCGCACCTTTACGGTCTGTCAGGTGTTATGGGCGATCGATTGGGCATACCTGACTGGGCAGTTCCGCGGCGTGAGCATGGGGATCGTTGCCGGGATGGAGCGATGAGCGGCACGCTGATGGCGGCGATGAGCGGAGGACGCATGACGAGGACCTCGGCCGGCCGGATCGACGTACACAGGCGCGAGACGGCGCTGGCGCTCGTCGGTGGGCCGCAGCTGCTGCGCGCCGCGATCGGCGACCTGATCGCCGCGCAGCCCGGCATGGCGCTCTCGTGCTCCGTCGCCTCGATTGACGAGCTCGCGTCGAGCCTCGAGGACGGAACGTCGCGCTGCGACGTCGTGCTGCTCGACGTCGACTCCTATCGCGGCGCCTGCGCCCGCGCGATCGACCGCCTGCTGGCGCTCGAGCTGGAAGTCAAGCTTGTGCTGCTGTGCACCGAGGTCAGTGAGGAGATCGTCGTCTGCGCGAGCACGCGGCGTATCGACGGCGTCGTGCTGAAGGAGTCCTCGGTCTGCGAACTCTGTGAGGCGCTCGCCCATATCCTCACAGGCCACGCCGTGATGCCGGCCCGCTGGCGCGCGGTGCCGCAGGCGGTTTCACTGACGCCGCGCCAGCTCGAGGTGCTCAAGCTGGTCTCGCGCGGATACAGCAACGAGGAGATCGCCGAGCACCTCGACGTGCGCCCGAACACCGTCAAGTTCCACATCTCGGAGATCTTCCGGCGCCTGGGTGTGCGCAACCGGATCGAGGCGATCGCGAGCCTGGCCGAGCCGTATGACGACTGAGTCCCTTTTCAACACGGTCGGGCAGAAGAAATCTGCCCAACTGAACGCGCGAAACCTCACCCGCCCACCCCGCGTGAGGCGTGGTGCAATTCGCGCAAGCCCGGCGGCTGCGATCCGCCGGGCGCAGTTTTTCTGGGGGTCGATGGCGTGTGTACCGTCCGCCATCGGATTCTCGCCTCGTGGGGGATCTCCGAGTCTGTGAGACCTCGTCAGCTCAGCCGCTAGGTGAGATCGCGGCGGAGGCGGCGAGCGTTTCGCCGCCGGCGCCGAGGGCGGCAACCGCGACCGCCGGTGCGCCAGCCGGCAGGCTGACCGAGGTCTCGAACCCCGCGCGCGGAACGGTCGCGACGACACTCATCGAAGCGGCCGTCGCGCCGGCGAGGACCGCCCACGAGCTGACCGCGGTCGCTCCGTTCCAACTTGCCTCGACGGTCATGCCCCCGCCGGTCTTGAGCTGTGCGGCGACCGACGGAACGCCTGCCGGCTGCCCGCTCCAGGGTGCCAGGTAGGTGCGGTAGTCGCGGTCGCCAGGGCCGAGTGACCCGTTGAGCAGCAGGCGCCCACCGGCGGTGAATTCGGCGAAGTTCGGGAGGCCCCCGTAGCCCATCAGCCAGTTGCCGTCCGGGAGCCTCAGCAGGTCGCCCTGGCTGTAGGTCAGCAGCGTCGCGTCCGGATCGACGAACTGGCGCACCAGAGTGACGGTGGCGGTGGCGGGTTCTGGGTCG
>Ga0182016_10001691_pt1 | contig 26682 bp, 23 predicted proteins | sample 712S2MmetaG_FD_120491 | JGI IMG/M metagenome (GOLD analysis project Ga0182016, IMG submission 120491) | Permafrost microbial communities from Stordalen Mire, Sweden - 712S2M metaG | ecosystem: Environmental > Terrestrial > Soil > Wetlands > Permafrost | place: Sweden: Stordalen | collected...
GGTGAATCCGCGCAGTGGTTGCAAAGTTTCGGGACGAAGAAGCTCTTGAGATCGGTGCGGGTGAGCGGCGGGAAGCCGTCGAGGGCGCCATTCGGCGATTCCACGTGCGGCGGCTTGCCCTCTTCGATCTGGTAGCGTTCCACCCAGGTGCGGAAATAGCCTTGCGGCACGTTGTTCTCTTTGGAACAGGCGCGCACGCAATTGCCGCAGCCGATGCACTTGTCGATGTCGACGATCATGCCCCACCAGTGGTCGGCCATCCGGTAGGCATCGCTGCCGGGCTCGGCGCCGGTAATCTGTTCGAGGGTCGCCCCAACCGACGCCAGCACCAGCAGCTTCCCACCCAGTTTGAATATGTCGCGCCGGCTGATATCCATATCGGTCTCCTTGCCTCAGAGGTGCGGATTGTGCGGTTGATGGCAGCTGTTGCAAGCCATGCCGCCGGAGTGCTCGGCGGTGGCCACTTGCGGGAAGCCGGCCGGCTTGGCAGCATCTTTTTCATGGCAGCGGCGGCACAGATCGGCCACGTCGGGAAGTTTGGGAACGTGAGCCGTGGGGTCGTCGGCGTGCTGCGCCAAAGGACCATGGCAGGCTTCGCAGGCGACGTGGGCGTGTTTGCCGGCGGCGCGGGCAGTGGCCTGTTCGTCGTGGCACATCGCGCAGGTATCCTGCCCGGCAAAGGCGATGGGGTGGCTGCGAACGAGTTCGAGCGCGCCCGGTCGGTAATGGCCGTATTTTCCGAATGCTTTGGGGATAATGGCGCTACGTACGACCAGAAAGATCGCCAGTGCGGCCAGCAGAACCACGGCCGGCCGTACCAAATGGGCTGAATCGTCGAGCAGGCGGCGCACGAGGCTTCCTTTCCGGGGTGAACGCAGAATTCACCTGTACAGGGAGCAGGCAATATTGAGGCCCAACTATATAAACAGGTCTGTATGTAGTAAATTACGAGTGTTTCGCCGAATGTGTTGATGTTTTCAACAGAGGTCGGCCGGCGTCGATGGGGCAATTCACGCTACGCGCGTGCGTAATCGGGGCAAATTCCGCCGCGCTAGCCGCTGCAGGAAACCGAAGCACGATGCGGGTACCGGGGCGCTCCTTCTGCTCCAGCGATCCGTTGAGTTGATTGGCCAAAATCCGGACGATGCGCAAACCGAGCGACTTATTCTGGCCGGCGAGTCTCCCGGGCGGCAAACCGACGCCATCGTCCTCGACAGCCAGTTCGCAGTGTCCGGCTTCGGGCTGACGAAAGGAAATCCGGATCCGGCCGGCGTTCCCGTCGGCAAAAGCGTACTTGAAGGCGTTCGACAGGAGCTCGTTCAGGATCAAGGCGCACGGGACGGCTTGTTCGATGCTTAGTTCGATGGGTTCGAGCGCAAAATCGAGACCGATGAAGCGGTCGCCGGCGGTGAAAGTCGAACGAACGGCTTGCACCAGCTCGCGGGCATACTCGGCAAAATTGATGCGGCCGAGATTATCGGTGCCGTACAGGTGCTCATGAACCAGCGCGATGGACTGCACACGCTGCTGGCTCTCTTCCAGCGCCAGTCTGGCTTTTCGATCGCGGGTGGCATCCGCTTTGAGAGCCAGGAGGCTGGAAACCACGGCTAAATTGTTTTTGACGCGATGGTGCACTTCCTTCAGCAGGACGGTCTTTTCGTCCAGCGCCGACTGCAGCCTGTCCACGGTCTCTCGCAGCGCCTCCTCCGCTCTCCTGCGCTCGCGGCGCGAGTCGGCATCGCGGAGTTCACGGGTCACCGCCGCCCCCAGGCGCGCCAGGTTGTTCTTGGTCAAATAATCGTGCGCCCCGGACTTCATCATGCGGACCGCGATCTCCTCGCCAATAGCGCCCGAAACCACGATGAACGGAATGTCCAGTCCGGTTTCGCGAAGGATCTCCAATGCGGCGGGCGCGTCGAATTGGGGCATATCGTGATCGCAGATGACGATATCCCATGCCATTCGCGCCAGCGCATCGCGGACCCCTTGAGCGTCCTGCACTCTAAGGGAATTCACGGTGAAGCCATCCTTTTGCAAAAGATGGACGATCAGCTCGGCGTCCCTCTTCGAATCTTCAATCTGTAGAACCCGTATCTGCAACGGCATAAACTTCGTTTTTCCTCCCCGCCGCGCTATTTCAATCGCGCCCGCCTGCGGTTGCGGGCGGTTCGTTGACCAGCGCCCAGAACATGCCCAGGAGGCTTACCGCCTCTACGAACTCGTTGAAGCGGACCGGCTTGACCACATAGGCGTTGGCGCCCAAACCGTAGCCCTCTACCAGATCGTGTTCCTCCCGCGAAGAAGTCAGTATGACGATGGGAACGGTCCTGAGGTCCGGGTCGGACTTGACACGTAGCAGCACCTCCATGCCATCCACTTTGGGCATCTTCAGATCGAGCAGGACGGCGGCGGGATTGCCTCCGTCCCGGTTGGCGAACTCCCCTTGCCGGTACAGGTAGTCCAACGCCGAGGCGCCGTCCCGAACCACGATCACCCGATTGGCAATTTTGTGCTTGTGAAGCGCCGTGAGGGTCAACTCCAGGTCGTGGGGGTTATCTTCCGCCAGCAGGATGTCATGCACCACATCGCGGCCCATGTCGATCACGTAGTCCTCGTTCCTTCCGGAATTGGTTCAGCCGCTTCATTCTTCGCTTCGCATCTCTGCGCGGCGACTTTCGGCAGAGAGAAATAGAAAGTTGCGCCCTCGCCGACCACGCCTTCGGCCCAGGTTCGGCCGCCGTGCCGCGCCACGATGCGCCTGACGATTGCCAACCCGATGCCCGTGCCTTCAAATTCGTCCGCACTGTGTAACCGTTGGAAAACGCCGAACAGTTTGTGCACATATCGCATGTCGAACCCCACTCCGTTGTCGCGCACGAAAAACACCCATTCCTGGCCCTCCTCCCGGCAACCGATTTCAATCGCCGCCTCAGGCCTGTGGTTCGAGTACTTGATGGCGTTTCCCAACAGGTTTACAAGCACCAGCCGGATCAGCATGGGATCGCCCGGCACCTCCGGCAGCGGTTCCACCGTCCAGACAACTTTTCGCCCGTTCATATCCGTGGCCAGTTCCCGCTGCACTTGCTGGACCAGCTCCTCCAGGTGGACGTTGGCCCCGCACATTCCCACACGCCCTGTGCGTGAGAAAATGAGCAGGTCGTCAATCAAGCTACCCATCAGGCGGGAGGAATCCCTGACGGTGTCGAGATAGTGGCGTCCTTTTTCGTCGAGGATGCCGCCGATATGATCTTCCAGCAGATCGAGGAATCCCGACATATGCCGAAGCGGCGCCCGAAGATCGTGAGAGACGCAGTAGGAAAAGGACTCGAGGTCCTCCTCCGAACTGCGCGCCTTCATGCGGAGCGCTTCGTTGAGTTCCAGGATTTTGGCCTCCGCCGATTTGCGTTCGGTGATGTCGCGCCCGATCGCGGAAACGCCCGCCACGCGGCCCAATCCATCTTTCACGGGCGAGATAGTGAGCGACATGACCACGCGCTGTCCGTGTTTGCAACGGCGCGTGGCCTCGAAATGCTCCACCCGCTGGTTACGCCGGATCCGGTCCAGAATCCGCCGCAGATCGTCGGGATTGTCCGCCGGGACCAGTATGGTCACCGGATGGCCAAGGACTTCTTCCTTCGTGTAGCCGTAAATGCGTTCCGCCCCGGAATTCCAACTGGTTATGATCCCCTCCGTGGTTGTGCCTACGATGGCGTCATCTGAGGATTCCACGATGGCGGCCAAGCTCCGTAGCTGCTCTTCCGACCGTTGGAGGTCGCTCAGGCTCTTATGCAGCTCTTCCGTAGCTCTCTTGTAGCGCGTCATCTCGATGGCGTTCGCCAGTATGCGAATATCGCCACTCGGGCCGAGAAGGGGCACATAAGAAAGATCGAAATAGAGGTCTTCCAGCGGACCTTGCGGCGAACGCCTCCGCGGGATGCGCATTTCCGTGGCATGGTACACCGTGTGCGCGTCTCTTACGACGCCGAGAAGGGGCAAAACCAAGGGGGCCGCGTCGGGCCAAACCTCGGCCACCGTCCGGCCCACTAAGAGTTCCCCTGGAAATAACGCCTGATAGGCGGAGTTGACCGATTCAAAGGTGTAATCGGGACCGTGCAACACAGCGATGCATGCTGGCGAGTTCTGAACGACCGATTCCAACGTTTGCCGGCGCAGTTCCTTTTCGTGGGCCAGTTGCGCCTGGATACGCTCCAGGCGCTTGCGCTCGCCGATGTCGCGCGCCACTTCGATCACGCGGAACGTGCCGTCATCGCCTTGGCGGAGAGACATCCGGCCTTCCACGGTGATCGGTCCGCGGTCTCGAGTGGTGTGAACCAGTTCCCCTCGCCAGCCGTCCGATAGCCGGGCCGCCACTAGACAAGCTGCCAGGCTCTCCGGAAACTGCGTTTTCAGAAGTTCCTGGGGGCTCCGGCCGACCGCCTCAACGCTCGGGAAGCCGTACAGTCGGGTCGCTCCTTGATCCCAAAACGTGATCCGCTTACTATCCAGGTCCCAAACGAAAACCGCGTCGTTAGTTTGGTTGAGCAACGCCCGTAGCTCGCGGGATGCGGCGTCTGCCAGTCTCCCCTTTTCCACCCATTCGAATAAGAAAGAGATCACCACGCCGCTCAACAGAAGCGCACCCAGGCCCAACCAACTCCGCGAGTCCCGAACCGTCCACTCGCCCGTAGGTTCGGTGGCGAAGTACAGGGATTCAAGCACACACAGCGCGGTAGTCAGCAGTCCCGGGCGGAGTCCTCCCAGCGCCGCACTGAGTACGATGAAGGGTATGTACGTGATATACGGGATCGACGTCGGAGGGTCGAGCGGCAGACGCGCACTTTGGGCAGCGGCTGCCAGCAGCAGTGCGGCCGTATAGCCGGTGAACTGGCGTCTGCCGGACTGCCAGCGGCGGAAACGAGGGATCATTGCACCCCAGTCCGGACTTCCTGGGCTAACAGCATCTGAATCCGCTTGAGGAGTTCCGCCGCGGGAAACGGCTTCGACAGCAGGTTCAGATCGCCCTTCGATAGTCGGAGCCGCTCCAGCGTATCGTGCGGGTATCCGGAGACGAATAGAGTCTTCATCTCGGGCCGCAAAGGCGTGAGCTTCGCCGCCAGTTCCGGCCCGGTGATGCCGGGCATTAGCACATCGCTTACCAGAACGTGAATGGAACCCTCGTAGAGCTCGGCAAGGTCTTCAGCTTCCTCGGCATTTTCCGCTTCCAGCAGTTGGTAGCCTTCGCGCTCCAGGAAACTGTGCATCATTCGGCGAACGGAGTCGTCATCCTCCACCAGCAGGACGGTGGGAGCGGGATCTTCGCCGGTTGCACTCCGCACCCCGGCAATCTCGCTGATCCTCCGGAACGCGCTCACACAGGGAAGCAGAATCTCGAAAGTGGCGCCACGGCCGATCTCGCTCTCGGCGCCGATATAGCCGCCGCTCTGTACGACGATGCTGTGGACCATCGACAGGCCCAGGCCGCTGCCGAACCCGGCCTTCTTGGTGGTGAAGAAAGGCTCAAAAATCCGCGCCAACGTGTCCCGGTCCATCCCCGAACCGGTGTCGGACACGCGCAGCCGCACATATTGTCCCGGGTGGTAGAGGTGGGCGTCCCGGCTGTTGGGGTCGATTTCCGCGATCGAAGTCTCGATCCGCAGCGTGCCCCCCGTAGGCATGGCGTCACGGGCGTTCAGCGCCAGGTTGAGCAGAACCTGTTTGATCTGGTTTCGGTCACAGCGAACCGAGCCCGCGGGAGACCCAAGAGCCGTCTCCAGAGTCCGATTCTTGCCGAGGCTGTGCGAAATCATCGGCTGCATTTCGCAAACGATTTCATTGACGTTTAGCACCTCGAAGCACGTCTCGCTGCGGCGGCTTAGCACCAGCAGTTGACTGGTGATGGAAGCTGCCATGCATGCCGCTTGCTTGATCTCCAGAACGGCTTCCTTACTTTCGCCTTCCGTCTGTTCGCAAAGTTCGCCGGCATATCCGAGAATGACCGTGAGCTGGTTGTTGAAATCGTGCGCCAGTCCGCCTGCCATGTTGGCCACGGCCTCCATTCTCTGCGCCTGTAGCAGGCGGGCTTCCATCTGCTTGCGCGCCGTGCAGTCGCGAAAGACCACGATCGTGCCCAGCAGCTCATTTGGGGCGCCTGCCGCCAGGCCGCCGGCGTTGGGGTCTGGCCGAGGGCTCTTCACGGCCGGAGCGCGATTCTCGAAACACTGAAGTTCCACCATGGTATCGGCGCCATTCTTGCGAGTCAGCAGGTAGCACCGGATTTCTCCCGGAACACCTGGGACGAGATCGAAGACCGGATTCTTGGCGGGTTGGCCGCCGGGTTCCTCAGCCAGGGCCAGGATCTCCATAAGCAGCCGTCCATGCGCGTCGGCGCCGCACCAACCGGTGAGTACCTCGGCGACCGGATTCATGAAGACAATTTCGCCCGTAGTATCGGTAGCGACGATCCCGTCTCCGACGCTACGCAGTGTGGCGGAGAGCCAGGCTTCGCTGGCGCGGACTCGCCGCTCCATATGGTGACGGTAAAGGGAAATCTCAACTGCGCTGCGAAGGTCGCCGTCGGTGACCGGTTTGATGACGTAGCCAAGAGGTTCGGTGAGCTTGGCGCGGCCGATGGTCTCTCGATCGGCGTGGGCGGTCATGTAAACCACGGGCGTCTCGAATTCGGCTTTCAACGCCTTGGCCGTAGCGATGCCATCCATGTCGCCCTGCAGGCGGATGTCCATAAGGACGAGATCGAACGGAGTGGACCGGGCGAGGCGGATGGCTTCCACTCCGGATTGGGCGATGGCCGGAACTGGGTAGCCGAGGCGCTGCAGTTTTCTCTGCACGTCGGCGGCAATAAGCCCTTCGTCTTCAACGATTAAGATGTTTTCGGTTCGGCGTTCGGTCAATTGCAACGGAGTAACCTCCTATGCGAGACCCCGATACTGCCCGGATCTCGTTTGACGAGCAGTGTGTTGAGCATTACAACATTCTCACCTTTGGTAGGTCGGACCCCCTCGTCCGCGCGGGTCCCCCTGGACCCGAATCCTCGGGCCGAGAATAAATCGCCTGCATAACCGCACAGGCCGACGAGGGCGTCGGCCGCGGACCAGGGGGTCCGCCCCACCGAAGCACGGCGTTCCGCACTTCGTTGCTGGACCGGGGACATTGCGCCCTTGCTATTATGACGCTCTTCATATAGGATGTCTCTATATGGACCTCCTGCAAGGCACGCTCGACATGCTGGTTCTGAAAACCCTGCTGCTGGGACCGCTGCACGGCTACGGCATCGCCAAAGCCATCCACACAAACTCCAGCGAGACCCTGGATATCGAGTTCGGCTCTCTCTACCCGGCCTTGAAACGCCTGGATTTGAAAGGCTGGATCGCGGCCAAATGGGAAACCTCGGAGCACAATCGCCGCGCCAAGTTTTACCGGCTCACGCCCGCCGGCCGCAAGCAACTCCAGGCCGAGCATTCCAAATGGACCGGATTCGTTTCCGCGGTCGGACAGATCATGGGTCCGTTGCCGGAAGGAGGCAAGTGATGTGGCTCCGGCGGATCAAGTATCTGCTGCCCTCCCATCGGCGGTCGGAAGAGAGCGACATGCAGGCGGAATTGCAATCGCTGGCCGCCATAGCCGAGCCCGGCGAGTTGGGTAACATCACGCGCGCCGCGGAGGAGGCCCGGGCGGCGTGGGGCTGGACCTGGTTGGAGCAACTCTGGCGCGACCTGCAGTACGCATTCCGCACTCTGCGCAACAATCCAGGATTTACGACGACAGCCGTGCTCTCCCTGGCGCTCGGCATCGGAGCCAACACTGCCATCTTCAGTCTGATCGACGCCCTCATGCTGCGCCAACTGCCGGTGCGCAATCCGCAGGAACTGGTGCAGTTGAAGTTTCGCGATCCGCGCGGTGCGAGGCCTGCGGAGGATAGCTTCTCCTACGACATCGCCAAGGCGCTGGCGGACCAGCACGGCATCTTCTCCGGCGTTTGCGGGTTCAGCGGGGCTGGTTTCGACGTGGGCCCGCGCGGCTCGGTCAGCCATGTGGAAGGAGCATGGGTAACCGGCGACTGTTACCAGACGCTCGGCCTCTCCCCCGCCCTGGGACGCCTCCTCGACCGTACAGACGATCGACCCGGCGCGCCACCTGCGGCCGTCATCAGTTACCGCTACTGGCAGAGCCAGTTCGCGGCCAACCCCGCAGCCATCGGCCAGTCCATTGCACTGAACAGCTTTCCCGTGACCATCGTGGGCGTGAGCCCGCGAGGCTTTGGCGGAGCCAGTGTGGGCTCCGTAGCCGACATCACGGTCGCGGTAGCGGCGCTGCCTCGTCTGGTACCGGCCTTCGCTGCTTTTCTGACACCCGGAAACTTCTGGCTGCGCATACTCGCGCGTCCGCGGGAAGGCGTTTCCATCTCGCAGACCAAGGCTCATCTCGCCGCTGTCTGGCCGCAAATTGCCGAGCGAGTCGTCAGTCCCGAGTGGCCGGCGGATCGCCGCAAAGAGATGGCGGATTCGACGTTCGATCTTACTCCCGGCGGAACGGGTTATAGCTATCTTCGGGAACAGTTCGGCAGACCGCTGCTGGTGCTGATGGCGGTAGCCGGACTGGTGCTGCTCATCGCCTGCGCCAACGTGGCGAGCTTGTTGCTGGCTCGCGCCACCGCACGGCAACGGGAGATTTCGGTGCGGCTCGCCATCGGCGCCGGACGGGGCCGCATCGTCCGCCAGCTTCTTACGGAAAGCACGCTGTTGTCGGCAATCGGCGCGGCATTGGGCATTTGGTTGTCGTGGCTCGGTTCGCGGTTTCTGGTGGATACCCTGTCGGGCGGCCAGTCGCCGGTGACCGTCGATCTCACGCCCAACTGGCACGTGCTGGCGTTCGCCTGCGCAGTGGCCTTGGCTAACGGCATTTTGTTCGGGCTGGCGCCGGCCTTTCAGACCACACTGATCGGCAGGTCGGGGATGCTCAGACAGGACACCCGCACCACCCATTCTCACTCGCGTCTGCTGTCGTCGCTGGTGAGCGCGCAAGTGGCCCTGTCGCTCCTGCTGCTGGTGGGCGCCGGTTTGTTCGTCCGCACGCTGGAGAACCTTCTCCGTCTCGATCCGGGCTTCCAACGGGAAGGCGTCTTAGTGGTCGATCTCGATGGCCAGCGGGAAGGTTACAAGGATGCCCGCTTAACGGCGTTTTATAGCGACTTGCTCGATCGTGCGCGGCGGGTTCCGGGAGTGGCGTCGGCAAGCATTTCGAGTCACACCCCACTCAGCGGATGGACGTGGACCGAGGCGGTCGCTCCCAAGGGTCAGCCCGTGCCGCAAGGGGACAACGCGGTCTTCATCGCGGCCGGCCCGAATTACTTCGCCACTCTGCGGACGCCGCTGATGGCCGGCCGCGAGTTCGACGATCGCGATCGGGGCAGTCCGAACGTCGCCATCGTCAATCAAGCCTTCGCGGCGAGCCACTTTCCCGGCCGAAGCGCTTTGGGCCAGTATGTCACCGCGACGGTTACCAAACCGCCCAGCGATTTACAAATCGTCGGGGTCGTCAAAGACAGTATCGGCGAAAGTTTGCGCACCGCTCCGCGGCCCACCGTATACGTTTCCTACTTCCAGCGGGCGTCCGGTACGGACTCGCTGGAGATCCGCGCCGCGGGATCGATTTCGCAGATCGCCGCAGCCATCCACAAAGAGTTGCAGCCGAGTTTCCCCAAGACTCCCATCGACGTGCGACCGCTCACCGCGCAGGTAGAGCAAACGCTGGTGGAGGAGCGCCTGATGGCGAAACTGGCGGGCGGCTTCGGTGGGCTCGGACTGATGCTGGCAAGCGTGGGTCTCTACGGCTTGCTGGCGTACAGCGTGGTGCGGCGCACGAAAGAGATCGGCGTGCGCATGGCGCTGGGCGCGCAACGCGGCGCGGTGGTGTGGATGGTGGCCCGGCGCGCCCTCGCGCTGGTGATAGCGGGTATCGCGGCGGGATTGCCCCTCGCATGGCTGCTTTCGCGCAAGGTCCAGTCGATGCTGTTCGGATTGACGGCCACGGACGCGGGCGTCATGGCGGCCGCTGTGGTATCGCTGATGGGAGCGGGTCTGGTGGCGGCCTATGTTCCCGCCCGCCGCGCGGCGCGGGTAGACCCCATGACAGCGCTGCGCCACGAATGAATCGGTAACGAGCTTCGCTCGCTTGGACAAGCTGAAGCATGTCCCACGTGGCGCCCGGCCGGTATAGAATGATCCCATTCGAGGACGTTCATGAGACGAGGGGCCGGAATTCCGATTCTTCTTTCGGCGAGCTTTCTGTTTCGGCCGGCGCTGATCTCCAACGCCGACGGCGCCGATTGCTTTATCGAGTGCATGCAAAGCTCCGGCTGCTGGAGCGGCGGATCCGTCACTTCTCCGGATCGCTGCCGCAATATGCCGGAGCTTTGCACCATCCAGTGCAAAGGCAAGGCTAACAATAGCTGGGGCGCCATCGCATACAGCAGGAAAGATGAAGCCGCCGGTTGGTCGTATGAGCAAGGCGATAAGTCCACCGCGGAGAGAGTCGCCTTACAAAACTGCGTGAAGCAGGGCGGCGCCAAGTGTCAGATTGAGGCGAGCTTCAACCACATCTGCGGCGCCATAGCCGCGGACGGTGACCTGGTGGGCTGGGGAACCGACGCCACCAAACCAGGCGCCCAGCAGCGCGCGATGGCCGAGTGTGGCCGTGCCGGAGGTAAGAAATGCGCCGTCCAAGCCTGGGTCTGCTCGGCCCCGGGCCCAAGCGGCGGCCCGTCGACTCCGGCGACGCCGACCGCGCCCCCAACGCCAAAGGCGATTTCCTGGGGCGCCATCGCGTACAGTTCCGCCGACATGGGCGCCGGATGGTCGCAGGGCCAGAGCGACCGGGCCAGCGCGGAGAAAGAGGCCATGCGCGTTTGCACGCAGCGCGGCAAAGCCTGCGTCTTGCGGACAGCGTTCAATAAACAATGCGGCGCCCTGGCGGCAGATCGCGATTTCATCGGCTTGGGAACGTCCACCGACCAGAGGGAGGCGCAGCAAAAGGCCATCGATGAGTGCAAGAAGGCCGGCGGCACGCGGTGCGGGCTTCACATTTTGTTTTGCTCCAACTGAACGGGCCCCGAATCCGCTTGCTCACGCGCGCGGCTCGGCAAGGCAGTGACCGAGCCGCGACCGTGATGAGGGAGCGGTTGCATTAGCGAATTCTGCAAGGGCGCACGGGTACAATGGCAGACATGACTAGCCGCACCGCTGGCAGGCACTTCCTGCAGATACCCGGCCCGACTAATGTTCCCGACCGCATTCTACGCGCCATCGACTATCCCACCATCGACCATCGCGGTCCGGAGTTCGCCGAGTTGGCCAAGGATTGCCTCGAAAATCTCAAGCCGGTATTCCAGACGCAGAATCCGGTGATCGTCTTCCCCTCCTCCGGCACGGGCGGGTGGGAAGCGGCGATCGTCAACACGCTGAGTCCCGGGGATCGAGTGCTGGCGTTCGAGACCGGGCAATTCGCCACCCTTTGGACCCGGCTGGCGGAGAATCTTGGCCTAACGGTGGACTTCATGCCGGGCGACTGGCGGCATGGCGTGGATGCCGCCGCCGCGGCAGCAACGCTCGCCGCCGATCGCGGCCATGAGATCAAGGCCGTCATGGCCGTGCACAATGAGACCTCCACGGGGATCACGAGCAATATCGCGGCCCTCCGGCGCGCTCTGGACGATGCCAAACATCCGGCGCTGCTGATGGTGGACGCGGTATCGTCGCTGGCGGCCATCGATTACCGCCATGACGAGTGGGGCGTGGACGTGACGGTGGCGGGATCGCAGAAGGGCCTCATGCTGCCGCCCGGACTGGGCTTCAACGCGGTGAGCGGGAAAGCGCTGGAAGCCGCTCGCACCTCGCGCTTCCCGAAGGGATATTGGCGATGGGAAGAGATGCTGGCGCTCAACGACAAGGGCTTCTTTCCTTACACGCCGGCCACCAACCTGCTTTACGGATTGCGCGAAGCGCTGACGATGCTGCGCGAGGAAGGACTGGAGAACGTTTTCGCGCGGCATAATCGGCTGGCCGAGGCGGCGCGCTGCGCCGTGCGCGCGTGGGAACTGGTGATCTGGGCCGCGAATCGCGATGAATACAGCAGTTCGACGACGGCGGTGATGCTGCCGGAGGCGAACGAAGCGGCCTTCCGGGCAGTGGTCCTGCACAACTTCAATATGTCGCTGGGAGCGGGACTCGGAAAACTGGCTGGCAAGGTCTTTCGCATCGGACATCTGGGCGATTTCAACGATCTGATGTTGGCCGGTACGCTGGCGGGAATCGAGATGGGACTGGAACTCGCCGGCGTCCGCCATCGCAAGGGCGGCATTTGCGCCGCGCTCGATTATCTGGCCGAGACGCGAAAGCAGTGACGCTTCCGCGGAATCGCTGGCTGCAGCTGGCGGTGATGGTGCTCGCCACGGTGGCGCTGTCCAACATGCAGTATGGATGGACGCTGTTCGTCAATCCCATGCGCCAGGAAACTCATTGGGCGACGGCGGGCATTCAATTTGCATTCAGCATTCTGATTTTCCTGAACACGTGGCTGGCGCCGGCGGAAGGCTGGGTGGCGGATCGCTGGGGGCCGCGCTTCGTGGTGATGGTGGGCGGGCTAGCGGCGGGAGCGTCGTGGGTGCTGAACGCGCACGCACATTCGCTCCCGAGCTTGTATGTGGCGGCGGCCATCGGCGGCTTGGGGATGGGATGCGTGTTCGGCACATGCATGGGGTCGGCTCTGAAATTGTTCCCCGAACGGCGAGGATTTGCCTCGGGAATGATCGCCGCGGGGTACGCACTGGGGTCGGCCATCACGGTGATTCCGATTTCGCGCATGATCGCGGAGAGCGGATACCGGCAGACGTTCTTCGTGTTCGGGCTGGTGCAAGGCGGCGCGATCGTGTTGCTGGGCGCGTTCTTGACGCGGCCGGCGGCAAAAGCAGCGGTAGCGGCGACAAGCGCGAGCGGCGAATTCACGCCATCCGAAACTGTTCGGAGCAAGGTCTTCTGGCTGATTTATGCGGTGTACCTGATGATCGCGTTCGGTGGAATGACGGTGACGGCGCAGCTGGGACCGATCGCGCACGACTTCGGAGTGGATAAGCGCGTGGTGACACTGCTGGGTTTTTCGCTGCCGCTGCTGACCATGACGGTGTCCATCGACAACATCGCCAACGGGCTGACACGGCCGTTCTCGGGATACCTTTCCGACCGCATCGGGCGCGAGAATGCGATGCTGCTCATGTTCTCGGCGGAGGGTATCGCGTTTTTTGGGATGGCCGCGGCGGGGCGGAATCCTCTGGCGTTCGTGGTATTCGCGGCGTTGATCTTTCTGTTCTGGGGCGAGATTTTTTCGCTCTTTCCGGCGATTTGCGGGGACACCTTCGGAGTGCGCCACGCGACTGCCAACAATGGGCTGCTGTATACCGCCAAGGGAACCTCGGCGCTGGTGGTCCCGCTGGCGAACTTTCTGGTGGGCGCGACGGGGAATTGGACGGCTGTGTTGGTGGCGATGGCGGTGTCGAGCGTCGGCGCGGGGGTGCTGGCGCGCGGAGTGCTGGCGCCTATGAGGCGAAGGATGCGGTAGGACATGCTTCAGAGGAACTTGCAATATTACCCAACTTGCACAGAAATGGATCATTCCTGCACAGAAATGGGTCATTCCGGTCGATCTGCGGTCTCGCCGCATTTTGTAAGTCCATGCAAACGCTGCAATGGTATTTGTGCAGCCGTCGACTTCTGCGGAAGTCGGCTAATATTGCAAGTCCCTCTTCAGCTTGTCCCGTTGCTAGCTTCTCGCGAGATTCTCTCGCCTGGGCAAGCTGAAGCATGCCCCACAAGCATCACCACAGCACTGAGCGGTCGATGCTCGCGATGGTCGGACGGCCGAGGAGAGCCATCGCCATTTCGAATTCCTTGCGCAGGATCCCGACGACGCGGGTGACCCCGGTAGCGCCGGCGATGCCGAGGCCCCATAGATAGGGCCGGCCGATCTGCACGGCGTTGGCGCCGAGCGCGAGAGCTTTCACCACGTCGGTGCCCCGGCGGATTCCTCCGTCGACAATGACAGGAACGCGGCCGGCGACCTTCTCGACGACCAGCGGGAGCGCATCGATGGTGGCGGGTACGGTGTCGAGATTGCGCGCTCCGTGATTCGACACGATAATGCCGGAGACCCCGGCCTTGACGGCAGTAGCGGCGTCGTCAGGATTGAGGATTCCTTTGAGCAGTACGGGCCGGCGCGCGAAGGAACGAAGCCAATCGATGTCCTTCCAGGTGAGGGACGGGTCGAGGTAATCTTTTCCTTGCAGATTCGGGAGCTCGCGCTCGGGTAGCTCAGATTTGGCGCGGTCTTCGCGATTGCGTGCGCCGAAAGTGGGCGAATCGACGGTGACGCAGAGAGCGCGGCAGCCGGAATCTTCCGCGGCCTGGACCAGGTTGCGAGTGAAGCCGCGGTCTTTCTGCACGTAAAGCTGGAACCAGACCGGGCCGGTGGCGGCTTTGGCGATGTCCTCGACACGGATGGATGCGCTGCTGCTGATGACGTATGTGGCATTGGCCGCGGCGGCGCCGCGCACGGCCGCCAGTTCGCCCTCGGGATGAATCAGGCGCTGTCCGCCGGTGGGCGCGAGCAGGATCGGGTAGGCGAACTCCTGCCCGAAGAGCGTGACGCGCGTGTCCAGCTTGGAGACGTCGACCAGCGCTCGCGGTTTGAGGCGGATGTGCTCGTAGGCTTCGTGATTCCAGCGGAGGGTGAGTTCGTCGGCGGCGGCTCCCGAGATTCGCGCCCAGGCGCCATGCGAGACGCGGGTCTGCGCTTCGGCTTCGAAATCGAAGAGCGAGAGCAAACGGTCGAGATCGGCGGGTTTGGAGGTTTGCGCCGGAAGCCTCACTCCGGCGGCGGCGAGAAGGGCGAGCAGGTCACGGCGGGAAGCTTTCATCGCGGCATCACATGGCGTTGTGCCGCGGACAAGCTGAAGCATGTCCCACAAACACTAGAGGCTGCCTTTCAGGCCTAACTCTTCGGCGCGGGCCTGCATGGCTTTGATGCAGAAATCCACGTGATCATCGAGCGGGACGCCGAGTTCCTGCGCGCCGTCGACGATGTCCTGGCGATTGACCGAGCGGGCGAAAGCCTTGTCCTTCATCTTTTTCTTCACCGACGAAACATCCACTTCGAAGACGCTGCGGTGCGGCTTGACGTATGAAATGGCGGTGATGAAGCCGGCCAGTTCGTCGCACGCGAAGAGGGTCTTTTCGAGCGGCGACTGGCGCGGTACGCCGGTATGTTGGGCGTGCGAGAGAATGGCGCGGCGCATTTCCTCATCCACACCGCGCTCGGCGAGAATCGGCTCGCCTTTTTGCGGATGGTCTTCGAGCGTGGGATGAATCTCCCAATCGAAATCGTGCAGCAGGGCGGTGAGCGCCCATCGCTGCTCGTCCGCGCCCAGTTTGCGGGCGTAGGCGGAGACGCATGTCTCCACTGCCAGCGCGTGCTTGCGGAGTCCTTCGCTCTTGGTGAATTCGCAGAGAATATTCCAGGCCTGTTCGCGATCGAGCATCGAGATTATCATATACCGGCGTCGCCCCAACTTGCTTTGCGGGCGGCGCGGAAGCTCTCGCGGTCTCGCTTCGTAATGCGTTCGGAGCGCAGGCCGGCGGGAGTGCAGGTCTCGATCTCGATGAGTCCGGGACGGTGCTGCGGATGGCGGATAATCCGGGCGGCGGGAAGCTCGACAGGCCGCCGCGAGAGAGCGAGGTAGCTGAACTTTTCGTCTTCGTGTCCCAATTCCCCGCCCTTCACGCGGCGGTGGAGAGAAGAGCGCTCCACGCGGGCGGCGAAGTGGCACCAATCGGGATCGGCGATCGGGCATTCGGTCTCGGCGGGGCAGGGCGCGACCATGTGAGCTCCCGCGGCGAGCAGGGCTGTGCGGATTTTGCGGATGAGCGTGAAGCCGCTCGGAGTCCCCGGCTCGATTAACACCAGGGCGATGCACGCGGCATTCCACAGGCGCGCGGCGATCTCCGCGCCGAATTCGCCCAGGGAGTACGCGGCGATGACAAGATCGTGAGGCGGGAGCTTGTCGATGCGCGCGATGTCGTTGGCGAGGAGCGTTGCCTCGGGCAGCCACTGGCGCGCGGCCGCGGCGAAGGAAAGGTCGCGCTCGACGAGCGTGATCGAGGCATCGGGAAAATAATCTCGCGCCGCGAGAGAGGCGGCGCCCGTCCCCGCCCCGGCGTCGAGAATACTGCTCACGGCGCCGATTCGCACACTTACTTCGCGTAGTACCGTGTGCGCGGCAGCGTACGTGGCGGGCATGCGGGTCACCAGATAAGCGGCGGTGCGCTCCTCGGCCGAAAGACGCGCGGAGCGGCCTTCCCGGTAGGCATCGGAAAGCGCGGCGGCGGCCCGCTGCAGGGCTGGAAACCCCAGCGCGTCGGCCTGCTCCTCGATTTGCCGCCTCACGGTGGCAGGAAGTTGCACATCTCATGTTAGCGCTGCCCGGTTGGAACTTTATTCGCGAACATGGTGTCTATTTCGGTGGAGGTTGGCGGGCGATGTCAACATCCGGACGATATCTCGACTAATTCCCACAAATAGCAGGAAGTAACTTGCCTGGAGGCATTTGTGAGGCTTGGTGTGTAAGAACAGGAGGCAATATCATGTTTGAGCAGTCAACACTGAATAACGGTCCGGCCGGTGCGCGGGCCTGGACAACTTTCTTTGGTCTAACCACGCAGGTAGCGTTGGTAAGCTTCGCGATGCTCGTGCCAATGGTGTGGCCGCAGGTATTACCGACGGCTCACTTGCTGGAAACGCTCACACCGCCGCTGCCGCCGGCCCCGCCGCCACGGCCGCTCGATGCCCGTCAGACGACAGTAAGAACGCTGAAGCCGGTGCCCTGGACGCTAACCAGCTATCAGCCCGCAACCGTGCCCGCTCGCGTCTATGAAATCGTCGACGAGCCAGTCGGGACCGGCGTGGTTGGATCTCCGGCCGGCTCGAGTATCGGGTCGGATATTGGAGTGGTTGGGAGCATTTTGCAGGGCATGTCGCGGAATATAATCGTACCGCCCCCGCGCATCCCGGTCCCTGTAGTGCACGTGCCTGCACCCACGGTAATCCCCCGCTACAAAGAGGGCGGCAGGGTACTGCTGGGCGCGGTGCTACATCGAGCAGAGCCGCCATATCCCCAGATTGCCAGGGCAGCACGTGTTTCCGGCAGCGTGGAGTTGGAATGCGTGGTCGGTGTCGACGGCCACATTCAGGAAGTAAAGGTGAAGAGCGGCAATCCGTTGCTCATTCATGCAGCCGTCGATGCCGCGTGGCAGTGGGTCTACGCGCCCAGTAAGTTGAACGGCGTGCCCATCGAGATCGTGACCATCCTTACGTTCACCTTCAAGTTGAATTGAGGGTGCTACAACAGAAGGAGTAATGCATGGGGACGGGGAGTTCATCCAAATCGTTGACGCGGCGCTGGCGGAGTCGGCGAGGAAGAGCGGAGCCTGGCTGGTGTGCCGGCCGGGGTGCTGCGAGTGTTGCATGGGAGCTTTCGCGATTACCCATCTGGACGCCGCCCGCCTGCGGACCGGTCTGCAGGAGTTGGAGACCAGCGATCCGGTTCGCGCCGCGCGCCTGCGGCAACGCTCCCGGGATGCCGCGGACCGGCTTCCCGTTCCGGCGGTAGGACTCGCCGGCGACACGGAATTCGAATCGTGGCTGGAGAGCTTGCCGGATGACGACCCCTGCCCGGTACTCGATCCCGAGACAGGAACCTGCGATCTGTACGCGGCCCGGCCGGTGACATGCCGCATCTTCGGACCGCCGGTCCGATGGGGCGGCGAAGCGGTGGGCGTCTGCGAACTCTGCTTCGACGGAGCGAGCGATGAAGAGATCGCCGCCTGCGAAGTCCAGCTGGATGTGGCGGCGCTGGAAGCGGAAATTAGTAGCGACGGACAGACGGTAATCGCACTGGCGCTATGTTCTCTTACCGACCCGCTGGCACCACTTCCTCTTTCCGAGCCGCGCGCGTAAGCAAGCGGTTGGTTGGCGCGCTGGCGGGACCGCTCCCTTACGGTCGCGGCTCGGTAAGAAGTCCCGGATCAAGACGTCAATACGCCGCCTCGTTGCCCTTTTTCCACTTGATATTGCACCCTAAGCTGGGGCGTTGCACGGGGTCCACCGGACGGCCGGCCAGTACGGCATCGATTGCCGCCCGCAGGTCGCTCCCGGTGACGGGAGTGTCGTTCTTGGGCCGGGCACCGTCCATCTGGCCGCGGTAGGCGAGCTTGCGCGCTTCGTCGAAGAGGAAGAAATCAGGAGTACAAGCGGCGCAATAGGCTTTGGCAACGGCCTGCGATTCGTCGTAGCAATAGGGAAAATGGAAGCCCAACTCGCGGGCTTGCCCGCGCAGTCCGTCGGGACCGTCTTCCGGAAACTGGACGGCGTCGTTCGAACCGATGGCAACGATACCGAGCGGAGCATCGGCATATTCCTTCAACACCGCCGCGAGCTTCGCCTGCACGTGCTTTACGTAGGGACAGTGAGGGCAGATAAACATCACCAGCAATCCCTTCGTGCCGGCGAAGGACGCGAGAGAAATGGTATTGCCGGAGACGACGTCGGGCAAGGAGAAATCGGGAGCGGCGATTCCCAGCTCCAGCATGGTGGATTCGGTAGCGGCCATGATCCACGATACCTCACGTTTCCCCATCTTCGACGGCGGCCTTGAGGCGCGCCAGAGCGCTGTCCCATTGCTGCCCGATACGGTCGAGAAACAACCGCGCCTGCGCGAGCTGCTTTTGATCGAGAGACCAACGCTGCTCGCGGCCGGCGCGCGACGGCGTCGCCACACCGGCGGCGGCGAGCACGTGCAGGTGCTTGGTCACCGCCTGGCGCGTGATTTTCGTGCCCGAGGCGAGCTCGGTAATCGAAAGAGGCTCGCCGCAAGCCAGACGGATAACGATGCGCAGGCGAGTGGGATCGCCCAGCGCGGCGAACAGCGCGGCATCAGACACTTTCACTGATATACCGCTCGATAGAGGCCATCTGGTGCTTCCAGCCGCTTTCGTTCTGCTCCAGCACGCGCGCGCGGCGGGACTCGAATAATCGATCGAAGCCCATCTCGGTGACGGTGATCCGGGTTCCCCCATCGGCGTCCTCTAAAGTGAACGTCACGAGCGTCGGCGGTTCCCCGGAAAGATCCTCGCCGGGATCTCTTGTACCGGGATGCCAGCGCCAGGAGAAGGTCTGTTCGGGAACCATCTCCTCGACGTCGACGGAAAATTCCATTTTGTAATAGGGGCCGGGGTAGGTGGAGCGGATCTTGATGTGGGCGCCGGGCCGAAAAGCCGGCTCCTCCGTTTCCGCCGAAAACCATCGGCAGAACTCGCCGATATCGGTGAGAGCGCGCCACACGCGAGAGCGCGGCGCGCGAATGAAGGTACTGCGCTGGATCTGGTTCAACGGAGACACGAGTATAAGCAACCTCCTGGTTGCATATTACGACGGCGCCCGGAGAAATGCAACTGTTTGGTTGCATGTCGGGCAAGCTGATGTGGCGCAGGCCTTCAGCCGGCAGCGCCGAGACTAGACTCTTCTCGGCGCGACGGGTCGAGAAGAGTCTCGACCCAGCAGGCAGGAGTGCCTGCGCCACGTCGGAGCGCCCTCTGGATCGCAACAAGCGGATGGTCCGCACACCCTGACTCCTCTAGAGTGGAGGAATGACTCCATCGGCCTCCGGTTTTCGCCCCACCCTCCAGCTGGCCCTCGACGAAGCACTGAAACACCTGGAAAGCCTGCATGACACTTCCGTGGCAGCGGAGGCGGACCTCGCGACACTTCGCGCGCGCCTCGCGAAACCGCTCGCGGAAGAAGGCGTGCCTTCCGAACAGGTGGTGTCGGACCTGGTGCGCGATTCGGCGGGCGGCCACCTTGGATGCGCCGGCGGACGCTTCTTCGGATGGGTGGTAGGAGGATCGCTACCGGCAGCCCTGGCGGCCGACTGGCTCACTTCGGCGTGGGACGAAAACTGCACGTTGTTCGCCAGCGGACCCGCCACGGCCGTAATGGAGGAAGTGGCGGGAGAGTGGTTGAAGGAGATCTTGGGATTACCGGCCAACGCAAGTTTCGGCTTCGTGACAGGATGCCAGATGGCGCACACCACGTGCCTCGCGGCAGCGCGCCACGCCGTCCTGGAATCGCACGGATGGGACGTGGAAGACCGCGGACTCTGCGGCGCGCCAGCCATCCGCGTGCTTTCGAGCGATCAGCGGCACGGCACCATCGAGCGCAGTTTGCGGCTCCTCGGCTTGGGCCGCGCGTGCGTGGAGGATTTGCCCGTGGACGAAGAGGGACGGCTGCCCGCAAGCTCATTGCGCCAGGCGCTGGAGGCCGCGCCCAAGGCGCCCACCATCGTCCTGCTGCAGGCCGGCGACCTCAACATCGGGGCCTACGATTCCTTCGAGTCCCTCATTCCGTTGGCGCATGAACACGGCGCCTGGGTACACGTGGACGGTGCATTCGGACTGTGGGCGGCGGCCAGTCCGCAGTATCGCCATCTGCTGCGCGGCGTGGAACTAGCCGACTCATGGGCCACCGATGGCCACAAGTGGCTCAACGTCCCCTACGATTGCGGATACGCCTTCGTGGCCAACCCGCAGGCGCACCGCGCGGCGATGTCGCACCGCTCGCCCTACCTGACGCATGCCGCGGATGGGCGGGACGCCATCGATTGGACGCCCGAATGGTCGCGCCGGGGCCGCGGGGTGGCCACTTATGCCGCGCTGCGGCAGTTGGGCCGCACTGGAGTGGCGCAGTTGATCGAGCGGTGCTGCCACTATGCGCGCCGCATGGTGACGGAGATGGGCGCGCTCCCCGGCGCGGAGCTGCTGTGGGAGCCGGCCATCAATCAGGGGTTGCTACGATTCCGCGATCCGCACGGCGCCGACGACGACGCCTGGACGGAACGCGTGACTGCCCGCGTCGTGGCATCGGGCGAGGCGTATTTCGGCGCGACCACATGGCGCGGAAAGAGGGCCATGCGGGTCAGCGTATGTAACTGGCGGACGACGGATGACGATGTGGAGCGAGCCATCGCGGCCGTATCAGGCGTTCTCCGGGCGGGCGAATGATTTCTTGAAGTGCGCGCAAACACCTTCGCGCTCCGCGGCGGCGCGCTCCACCTGCCGGCGGATGTCGGCGGAGTCGCGGTGCAGGGCGAGCGCTTCGATGGCATTCAGAGCTTCGGCCTCACGGCCGTTGCGGACCATGTTGAGCAGAAACTCGAGAGCTTCGGGCTGTCGCGTCGAACTGATGGCTCGCAACAGCACCTGCCGATACTCCGCGTCTCGCTGGCGGGCGAAGGATTGTTCCAGGAGCGAGGCGGCGCCGGGAAGACGCGAAGAGCCGAGCGCCAGGGCGGCCTCTTCGGCGATGGGTCCGAGTTTGGGTTGGAGGAAATCGGCGACGAAGGGCAGCGCTTCGCCGCTTTCCAGCTGGAAAAGGTAATCGAATGCCTGTCCGACCACTTCGGACTCGGCGTCCCCCTGGCGAGCTTTCAAGCGAAGCAGCAGAATCGCCTCATCGCCTTGCATCTGCGCGACGGCGCGGACCGCGTCGGAGCGGACCGGCAGGGCGCGGTCGGCCAGGGCGTCCACCAGATGGCGCAGAATCTGGCCGCGGCCGATATCGGCACAGGCCGGCAGTGCCAGGGCGCAGGTGCCGCGCAGGGTGGCGGCGGTGTCGGCTTCCCCGCCCCACACGGGCTCCATCTGAACGTGATGAATGCCGCGAATAAACGGCGCCGCCTCCCGATGGTCGAGCGTCACAAGGGCTTTCGCAATGGCGTTCTTGCCCCAGCATTGCGGATCGCGTTCCACGGGCTTTTCGAAGAGACGGCCGAAGGCGCGGAGAAGGTCGGGGAGCAGGTCGGGAAGGCGCAGTTCGGCGGCCAATTTGGCCCCTTTGGCGACGATCAGGTTGACCCGGTCCGAAAGGGCTTTTCGGAGCGCGGGGACGGTCTCGGAGGGCGCGGCGTCCCGCAGTTGGTTGAGGCGTTCGACTTCGGCTTCGATCTGGCGATGCGCCATAAAAGTAAGCTAGCAGCTTTCAGCTGCCACCTTTCGCCGGCCGAGTGCATCCAACAGAAGGCCTCAGGAGGCATTTGATTGATGAAACGTACAGCGAACGCAGAATGGCATGGCGATTTGAAGTCGGGCACTGGCACGATATCGAGTGCGAGCGGCGTGCTTTCCAACACCAAGTATTCGTTCCACACGCGATTTGAAGATGGTATGGGGACGAATCCGGAAGAACTGCTGGCGGCGGCGCACGCGGGGTGCTTCACCATGGCCCTTTCGGCGCAGCTCGCAGGCGCCGGTTTGACGGCGGAAAAGCTGGCCACCACGTGCACCGTCAGCCTGGAGAAAGGCGCCGAAGGGTTCGCAATTACCGAGAGCCATCTCGATCTGGTCGCCAAAGTCCCGGGCGCGAGCCAGGAGGCGTTCGATAAAGCTGTGCAGGGCGCCAAGTCCGGCTGCCCGGTATCGAAGCTGTACAACACCAATATTACGTTGACGGCGAAGCTGGAATCGTAAGAATTCACGGCAAAGGCGCACCGGCGCCGTGCCCGTCTGTGGCAACCGCTGCCCTTGGTCGCGCCTCGGTGTCGGCATTGAGCGAGTCACTCTGAACGAGCGCTTAGTCGCTCACTTCAGAAGTTCACTAACGGATTGCCCGACCGCTTGCTCACGCGCACGGCTCCGTTATGAGCCGCGACCGCGAGGGAGCGGTCTTCCACAAATGCGAGACCGTATTTATGAAGCGATGTACTTAGGCTGCGGTGATATCTTAGTCACCATGACTGAGAATCCGTGGCAGGAAATCGCGGGGGAGCAGATATCGTCCGAGGACGCATGGAGGGTTCTCGACGACTGGAAGGCCAAGCGGAAAGAAATCGGGATGCTGTTCTGCGGGCGTTCGGGTACTGCCGTAATTGCGGCGATGTGCACGGTGAGGGCTGCGCGCAACGGATTACTGCAGATGAAAGGGGACGGCGCGGGCGCTTCGCTGAATTTGAAGCTGGCGAAGTTCAGCTACGGCCCCATGCAGGTCTGGCCCAACTGGCCGGCCGGACCGGCGGCCGAAGTGCTTGCCTTGCAGGCTTACCTGGCGACTGGCGATTGGCTGGTGCTGGCCGAGGGGTATTTGCCCAGGGAATTGGCGCCGCTGGCCTTGCCGATGTGATCAGGCGGCGCGATGCAACTTTCGGGTTCGCAGGTTCTCCAGCAGACCCGTATGAAACGATAGCGACAACGGGACTTCCTTCAGATCGAGCCCGCCAACAGTGCGAATCGGCCGTCGGCTCGCCCAGCCGTTGACTTGCGCGGGGAAGGTGACCCACCCCAGCGAGTCGTCAAAGACGAACCAGTGTTGGAGGTCCTTCGGGCTTCGGTACAGTCGTGGCATTTCGGTCAGGCTGCCGCTTTCGGCGGGGGCGGTGCGGGCTTCGGAAACCGATACAGCACCCAAAGCCTCTTTTGGCTGCTTATATAAAAAACTTTCTTTTGCATTATGAAAGAATCTAAGCGAATTCTAATTCGCTTGCAAGCGAAATAATGTGGGAGTATGCGGATTACCCTCATTTGAGGGACCTGACCGCGTCAAAACACCCAGTGGTCGATGAATTGCACCCCTGATTGATCAATTGGATCTCCTTAGATATTAGTGAGTTGTGGATAAATACATCTTTTTATCTTGCATTGCCCCGCAAACCTGTGTGATACTTCCCACAAATCCAGATTTCTCCGAACGCCGTGCCATACAAGTGCGGCGAATCAGGGGGTAGAGATGAAGACTCTGTTGTCGACGATCCTCTCCAGCCGGTGGCAGGCGCCATTCCTCCCCGTCGAATCCCCCAACATCCACTCCCCAGTTCCTTCCTCGTATTTCTGACGCCGAAACAGGAGATCCCCATGGCAACCGCGCAAGCAAAGATGGAGCCGCAAACGACCCTACAGCCTGGAATCAGCCGCTGGTGGCGGGTAGTCGGCGGGCTTTCGATGAATCTGGCCCTCGGTACGCTCTATGCCTGGAGCGTATTCGTAGCCCCCCTGGAAAAACAATTCGGGTGGAAGCGGGCCCAGACCTCCATGGTATTCACCATAGCCGTAGTTGTATTCGCGCTCACCTTTGTCGTCGCAGGACGCCTTCAAGACAAATTCGGCCCGCTCTATTGCTCACTGGCGGGCGGCGTCCTGGTTAGCCTGGGATTCTTCCTCTGCTCTTACACCACCAGCCTGAACTACCTGTTCATCTGCTTCGGAGTAATCGGCGGGTTAGGCAACGGTTTCGGCTACTCCACGCCGATTCCCGTGATGGCGAAGTGGTTTCCCGATAAACGCGGTCTGGCGATCGGCCTGGCGGTGGGCGGATACGGCGCCGGCTCGGCCATCTTCGGGCCGCTGGCGAGTCTGAAGCTGATTCCGGCGTACGGGCTTCCGGCCACTTTTCAGATTCTGGGCGGCATTTTCCTGGTGATGACGTTGATCGGCGCGCTGCTGCTGAAGAATCCGCCGGCTGGATACAAACCGGAAGGGTGGAAGCCGGCGCCGGCATCGAAATCCGCCGCCACCACATATGAATTCAGCCCGGGAGAAGTGCTGCGCACACCGGCATTTTACCTGATGTGGGTGGGCTACGCGCTGGGCTGCTCCGCCGGTCTCATGGTGGTCAGCCAACTGGTGCCGTTCGCCAAGAGTGTCGGCATCGCCGCCGCCGCCCTTTCTACTATGACGTTGGTGGTGGGCGCATTCGGCAACGCCTCGGGCCGCATCCTGTCGGGCTGGATGTCGGATAAACTGGGACGCATCAACGTGCTCCGCACCATGATCGCCATCTCCATCTTTGCCATGCCCGCGCTGTATGCGGCGGGAGGCACCGTCGCTCTGCTGTATCTGGCGGTGTTCGTCGTCTATTGGTGCTACGGCACGCAGCTCTCGGTAAATGGCGTGGCTACCGCCGATTTCTGGGGCACGAAAAACGCCGGCATCAACTACGGTATGTTATTCACCGCCTGGGGCGTGGCCGGCATCATCGGGCCGCGCATCGGCGGAGTTCTGTTCGACAAGTATCACAATTACCAGGCAGCGTTTTATTCGGCGGCCGCGCTGGCCGCGGTCGCGCTGGTTTGCGAACTCCTGGCCAAGCGGCCGGCTGCGCGGCAAGTCGCGTAATTTTTCTTACGCCGCGACCGTGAGGGAGCGGTACTTGTTACTGAGCCGCGACCGTGAGGGAGCGGTAGCATAGTTCCTGAAAGGTATCCAGAATGTCCGTCGCCTCTCAAGTCAATATCGACTCCGTACTCACCGAAAATCGCGTATTCGAATGCTCCGACGAATTTCGCGCCCAGGCCCACGTTCGCGGGATGGAAGAATATGAGCGCCTCTACAAAGAGGCGGAGACCAACCCCGAACAGTTCTGGGCGGAGATCGCTTCGCAATTGCACTGGTTCAAGCCCTGGGACCGCGTTCTCGATTGGGATTGCCCGTGGGCCAAATGGTTTTCCGGCGGCCAGATCAACTTGTCGTACAACTGCCTGGACCGTCACGTCGCCAGCCATCGCCGCAATAAGGCCGCCATCATTTGGGAAGGCGAACCGGGCGAAGTGCAGACACTCACTTATCAGCAATTGCTGATCGAGGTTTGTAAGTTCGCCAACGTTTTGAAGTCGCTGGGCATTCAGAAGGGCGACCGCATCGCCATCTACATGGGGATGTGCCCCGCCCTTCCCATCGCCATGCTGGCTTGCGCGCGCATCGGAGCACCGCACACGGTGATTTTCGGCGGATTTTCTGCCAACGCACTTGTCGATCGTATTACCGACTCGCAGGCGTCGCTGGTGATCACGCAGGATGGATCCTACCGGCGCGGGACGGAAGTGAAGTTGAAACCGGCGGTGGATGAGGCCGTGGCGCAATGCCCGTCGGTGAAGCATGTGGTGGTATACAAGCGAACTGGCACACCGCAGACGTTCTATGGCGGCCGCGACCATTGGTGGCATGAGTTGATGGCCAATGCTTCCGACGAATGTCCCGCCGAGCCGCTGGATGCCGAGCATCCGCTATATCTCCTGTATACTTCAGGGACCACCGGCAAACCGAAAGGCATCCTACATACTACTGGAGGTTACTCCGTAGGCACTTACATCACCACTAAGTGGGTGTTCGACCTGAAGGACAATGACATTTTCTGGTGCACGGCCGATATCGGATGGGTTACCGGCCATAGTTACATCGTTTACGGGCCGCTGCAAAACGGCGCCACCACGGTGATGTACGAAGGCGCCCCCAATTTCCCCGAGCCCGACCGATTCTGGCGCCTTATCGACCGTCACAAGGTCAACATCTTCTATACCGCGCCCACTGCGATCCGCGCGTTTATGCGCTTCGGCAACGAGTGGCCGGCCAAGCATTCCATGAAGAGCCTGCGGCTACTGGGAACGGTGGGCGAGCCCATCAATCCCGAGGCCTGGATGTGGTACCGCGAGCACATCGGGCACAATCATTGCCCGATCGTGGATACCTGGTGGCAAACGGAGACCGGCATGATCATGATCGCGCCGCTCCCAGGCGCGACGCCCAC
>Ga0182016_10001692_pt1 | contig 26675 bp, 22 predicted proteins | sample 712S2MmetaG_FD_120491 | JGI IMG/M metagenome (GOLD analysis project Ga0182016, IMG submission 120491) | Permafrost microbial communities from Stordalen Mire, Sweden - 712S2M metaG | ecosystem: Environmental > Terrestrial > Soil > Wetlands > Permafrost | place: Sweden: Stordalen | collected...
ACACCGTGGACTGGCCCACGTCCATGGCGGCCACGATCTCACCCACGGTCATGGGGCGGCGTTCGCTGGCCAGCAGGCTAAGGATCTGGATCCGGGTCGGGTCGGCCAGGCAGCGGAACCAGCCCGCAAACAGCTCGGCTCGGTCTCGGGCTACCATCATCGTTCATCGACGATAGTAGCTAGACGTCGGTGACGCAAGTCCCATGAGCACCAGGGAAGGCGTCTCCAAGCCTCATTGAGCCGATGGCGCCGCGGAAGCCCAGATTGGCCCTGGCCGAGGCGGCCAGCTCGGTGTCGGGCCGGGCACCGACGACGGTGCGGACCGGCCCCGCCCGGTACGGGCCAGGGCGAAAATGACCAGGACAAGGCCGAAGGTGGCCACGACCTCAGATAAGAAATGGGCGGGTGTGGCCCGGTGGTGGGCCGAGATCGTGACGGCGGCCTTGGAGAACATCACGTTGGCGACGAGCGCTCCGGCGCTGCAACCGGCCACCTGAGCGGGTAGGTAGTCCCACGCCTGTCGCCGGCGCAGCAGGTGCCGTCACCGGCCAGGCCCGTCGACGCCGGTGCGTCTGCGAGCACGGCATAGACCTCCCAAGGCGCACCGTCGGGGTCGTTGGCCCAGGCTTTGTCCTGCACGGCATAGCGGCAGGTCGTCGACTCCTGGACCTCGGGGACCAGGCCCTCCTCCGCCAAGCGACGGGTGGACTCCTGGACCTCCCCGGGGGTCTCGACTTCGACACCCAGATGGTTGAGGGCGCCGGCGGGACCCGTGCCCCGCGCCGAGGCGTTCTCGATCAGGACCAGCCATTAGGGGCGGATCGGCTACAGCGAAGTTGGCGTAGCCGGGCTGACGTTTGGTTGGCTCATTGCCGAACAGGTTGGAGTAGAACTCCACGGCGGCGTCGATGTCGGACACGTTCAGGGCTAGTTGCACTCGGGACACGGGACCTCCTGGTAGTATTTACGACTGTAGATGTATCTAACATGCTCGATACATTTACAGATGTCAATAGGAGATTCTTAGGATGGCCAAACAGAGTGCAGTAGTCGAGGTGATCGAGGCGGTGTGCTGCCCGTCGGTGCTCGCCGCCCCTCTAGGTGCCGAAGAGGCGGCCGACATGGCCCAAGGGTTCAGCGCGTTGGCCGACCCGGCACGGCTCCGGATCCTGTCCATCCTGGCTGCCGCGCCTGAGGGGGAAGTGTGCGTGTGCGATTTCGTCGGGCCCGTGGGCAAGTCCCAGCCCACCATCTCGCACCACCTCAAGATCCTGGGTGAGGCGGGACTGGTGCACGGCGACCGTCGAGGGAAATGGGTGTGGTACTCCCTCGACCGTGAGCGCCTGGCCCGCCTGCGCGCCGCTCTCGATGCCTAGCCTTCGTTGGGCAAAAGCGGGCCGGTGAGCAGCACCGTCACGCCGGCTCGGCCCCAGGTTCCGCCCGCGGCAGAGGAAAGGGCGGTGGTAGCCCGGCTTTCCCGCCTGGACCGCTTCCTGCCGCTCTGGATCGCCGCCGCGATGGGCGTCGGCTTGGGCCTCGGCCGGCTGTTCCCCGGGCTCAACCAGACCCTCAACCGGGTCGCCGTGCACGGCACCAGCCTGCCCATTGCCATCGGGCTGCTTCTCATGATGTACCCGGTACTGGCCAAGGTCCGCTACGCCGAGGTGGGGCGCATTGCCGCCGACCACCGGATGATGGCCGCCTCGCTGGCCCTGAACTGGGTGGTCGGCCCAGCCGTCATGTTCGCTCTGGCCTGGCTGCTGCTCCCGGACCAGCCCGCCTACCGTACCGGGGTCATCCTGGTCGGCCTGGCCCGCTGTATTGCCATGGTCCTGATCTGGACCGACTTGGCCGACGGGGACCGGGAGATGGCGGCCGTCCTAGTAGCCCTGAACGCCGTCTTCCAGGTCCTCGCCTATGCCGCCCTCGGCGTGTTCTACCTCAACGTGCTCCCCCGTTGGCTCGGCCTGCGTACGGAGAGCTTGTCGGTGTCTATGGGTACTATCGCCGCCACCGTGGCCGTCTTCCTCGGTATCCCGCTGGTGGCCGGCTTCGCCACCCGCACCCTGGGTGAGCGCCGCCGGGGCCGGGCCTGGTACGAAAAGAGCTTCTTACCCAAGATCGGCCCCGTCGCTCTTTATGGGCTGCTGTTCACGGTGGTCGTCCTGTTCGCCTTGCAGGGCCACAAGATTACCTCCGAGCCGACCAGTGTGGCCCGCATCGCACTGCCGTTGCTGGCGTACTTCGCCATCATGTGGTCGGGCGGGTTCGCCATCGGCCGGCGCCTGCACCTGTCCTACGGGCGCACCGTCGCTCTCGCTTTCTCTGCCGCCAGCAACGACTTCGAGCTGGCCATCGCCGTGGCCATCGGCGTGTTCGGGGTCACTTCCGGCCAGGCCCTGGCGGGGGTGGTAGGGCCGCTCATCGAGGTGCCAGTCCTACTCGGGCTGGTCTATGTCGCCCTGTGGGCCCGGCGCCACTTCTATCCCACCGAAGCAAAGGAGGCCCACCGCTGTGGCCGTATGCGGCGACTGCGGGGCCGGGCTCTGCCCCGACCACGCCCACGTTGAAGTCCACTGGCTGACACGTACGGCGGTCATCAACCGCACGGTCGTTGTCGAGCCCCCGGCACGAGTGATCCGCTGTACGGTCTGCCACACGGCCCACGACGCTGCCGAACATCCTCGAGCGAGGACAGCCTGAGGCTTCAGCGATCGAGGTGCCGGCTCTCGAAGACTGGAGCCCGACAATGGATGACCAAACAGCCGGCGGCGCGGGCGGTCCCGAACCACCGCCGGAACCGCCGCGTGCCGACCCGATAGCGGGAGAGCTCGTCACCGAGACGCTCGACCACGACGGTGGTCGGCGGGTCACGGTGTACGTCCCGCCGGATCCGCCCGAGGCCGTCGTGTTCGCCGGTGATGGTCAGGGGATCTCGCAGTGGGGCGGGTTCCTCGAGGCGGCCGACGTGCCGTCCACGATGATCGTCGGTGTACACGGGCTGGCCGATGAGACGCTGCGGCTTGAGGAGTACTCACCGGTCTTTGACGCGGAACGCTTCGCCGCACATGAGAGGTTTTTCGTCGAGGACGTCGGCCGATGGGCGCGATCGCGGTCCGGAGTCGCGCTGGCCGCCGAACGCACCGCGGTGTTTGGTGTCTCGGCGGGTGGAGAGCTCGCGCTCGCCCTTGGGCTTCGGCACCCGGACGTCTACGGAGCGGTCTTCTGCGGCTCGCCGGGCGCGGGTTACAAGCCGACTGGCGTGATGCTGAGCTCGGTCCCGCTGATGGTGGCGTGGGCGTTTGGACGATAGAGCGTTCAACTGGCCCTTAGGACGTTTGCAGGGCGCGATCGTGAGATGACCAAGGCTGGAGCCATCCCCAGTACGGTCGCGACTAGGACCGCCCCCAAGGCCACTCCGCCGATGTCCTGAGCAGCGACTACAGGTGCCGGCAGGACGCCCAGGTACCCGGCGAAGGCCTGCCAGACGACCCGTCCGATGACAGTACCCGCCGGCACGCCCACGATGACCCCTGAACCCCCGCACGCTCGACCTCGCCCACAGCCCGGACGGTCACCCGATGGGCGGGACCACCGAGTCGGCTGCGATGGTCAGCAACGTCCGCGTTTCCGCTCGTCCGGAGAAGTTCGGGTAGGGGATGCCCAGGTACTTCTGGGAGATCTCGTTGATGCTTTCGGCTCCGCCTTCGGTCGTCGTGGAGATCACACGACCTCGCACGGCGAAGTAGCGCCTCGTGTCGTCGGGGTCCACCACGTTCACGGCGACACGGGCGTCCCGGGCGACGTTCTTGGTCTTCTGCGTCCAGTCCGGCGTGTTGATCACGATGTGCTCGCCGTCGGTGGTCACCCATGTCTGGGTCAACTGCGGAGAGCCATCGGGCATGAGAGTGGCTATGAAGCAGGGGCTCGGTCGGCGCAGTAGGTCGAGCAGCTCCTGGGGCAGCGGGATGGACAACGGGGGCTCCTTCTAGTCGATGGTCTCCCCTCGAACATAGATTGTGGGCTGGAGATTGCGTTCACCGCTCGACGCCATCCCGAGCCTTCAAAGAGCTCGAGAATTCCAAATATGTGCGCCTCCCCGCTGTTTCTAGGTGGTTATGTACATTGCCGTAGCTTGTGCTGAGCTCGAGCCAGGCGGCGACGCCGTCGCGGATCCCGACGTCGATCCTGCCGCAGGCGGTCTGGGCGAGGATGGCGCCCCTCCACCTGGCCGAGGTAGACGTCCCCGTTGGCGGTCTTGGCCGCGACCCTGGCATGCGCCTGGCCGACAGAAATCTTACCGTTGGCCGCGTTCACGCGAAGCCCGCCGGTCACGTCGCCTACCCATATGTCCCCATTGGAGTTCTTGATGACACCCGCCCCGACGATGCTGCCCACATGCACGGCACCCGAGCCGGTCGTGATCTCGGCACCGTCGAAAGCTCGCTCTAAGCTGGTGTCACCCGCACCGGTACCGACTTCCACGGCGCCCGCCCCGTCGGCCTCCTCCCGAACATGGGAGCCCGTGGGCAAAGCGATCTCCACGTCGACCGACTCGCGCCCACCTCCAAAGCTGTACTTCCGCCATCCTTTGGGTGCCTCGATGGACAGCCGGCCACTGCTGTACTCGACGCGGGTTTGTTCGTTCAACAACCAGGTGGAGGAGGACGACACCGACCGACTGCCGACCAACGTGGTCTTTACACCCGCCTTCACCCGCCAGGTACCCGACGACGACACCGAAGGTACCTGGTACGGCATCCAGCTCGTCCACGGCAACGCTGACATCGCGTCGATGGAGCAGGCACTGTTGCGGGCCCTGCCCCCGGGTGCCGCTGGCAACTTCAGCGTCACATCCATCACCGAGGCGAAGGTCGAGCGCGCCGTCAAACCGGAGTCCATTGCCCTAGCGGTGTTCGGGCTCGTCGCCCTCATGGCGGCCCTTGGTACGGCCTTGCCGGTGATGGCCCGTCAACTACGGTCGAGCGAGGACGAACGTCAGGTCATCCGGGCGCTGGGCGCGGGGCCGGCCACTCCTTCGTGGCTCTGGCCGCGCTGCTATTGGCGAACCTTGCCGCAGCCATACCCGGTCGTGCCGCGGCGGCCACGCCGGCTGCCGTCGTCCTGGGACAGAAATGAGCTAGAGCCGTCCCGGCCCGCAGACGACTACCTAGGACGAGCAGCCTGCTCGTTAAGATGTCACATGCCAGGTCCTTCCGACCGAGGAGACCTTGGCGGACCAGCTCGGGTAGACGCCACGGAGGACAAACGTCGGCTCCGACGAGCCCGTTGTTGGGACTACCCCGTACCACTGCCCCGTCCCGACGAGGCTCCCGTCGTCCGGTACACGATGGACTGCTGCCTGTTCGGACCAGGTTGTCCCTGACCACCGGTACACGTTGATGCTGAGCGTGTTGCCCCCTCGGGCCGGTTGCCCGACAGCCAGCAGCCAGCTCTTGCCCTGGAAAAGGATCTCGCCGCTCACCGTCCACAGCGTCGAGCTCCCGCCCGCGTCCAGGCTCCGGTACACGGCCCCGCCAGCGACCGACCGGGCCACTTGGGGCCCGAGCGCAGACCCGATCCGGTCCAGCAACGTGAGCGGGATGTCGTAAATCAGGGGATCGCGCCCCAACGCCGCGCCGTCGTCGATGTTTACCGGTTGCCAGCCATTGCGCTGCTGTTCAAAAAGCCCCACGAACCCGTTTGCGTACCCGGGCGCGGTCCCGGTCCCGAGCGCCCAGCCGTCAGCGCAGGACGCCCGTGTGAACGCCAGGTCGAGCAGGCCGGCCGGGTCGGCTGCACTTGCCAGGGCGTCGGGACCGCAGGTGGGGGCAGGTCCCGGTGGGGCGGTTGGGTGAAAGGTGCCTCCTGCGTAAATCTCCCAGGTGTAGGTCTCCGGCCCCGCGGCGCACCCACAACCGTCCGTCTCGGTTTCGACAAGGTGGCCATGCACGCCGGCCGCGTCGATGGCGATGGTCGGCCCATAGCCATAGTCGAACGGCACGGCATGCCATGTCCCACCTGCGTCGGACACCACCGACAGCCAGTTGGTGTCGGCGCCAAACGAGCTGACGACGAAGTCCGGGCCCGTCGACTTGGTGAGCGATGCTGCCGTGACCGACCCGCCGCCGGCCAGTTGCCCGCTTGGCATCGCTACCGGTCCACCCTGGCGCGCCCAGGCGCCGCGCCCCCAGTGGTAGATGCTGAGGACGATCCCAGGCCCAGAGGCGCCCGGGGAGTAGCCCGCAGCCAGCCACTCACCGCCGCCGTTATGGACGACCGCGCTGGCCGCCCAGGGGACGGGCCCGCCGGAGCCGCCGGGCGTCCTTTCCGAGGCATTGTGTACGAGGGTGGCGGCGCCGATGTCCGGCCGGGTTTCAGGCCCTAGGTCCGCTCCGAGGCGGACGAGTACGGCAAGCGGGACTCCGAGGGATTCTGGCGCGTAGTCGATCTCGCTCCCATTGCCGGTGGCCTGTTCGGCCCAACCGGAGGCGGTCGCCTTGAAAAGCTCCAGGGTGGTGACGGCTGCTCCTAGCGAGCCTCGCTCGGCCAGGGCCCAACCTGAACTGCAAACGAGACGGACCGGGCCGCCCGCCCCCCCCAGCCCGGGGGCGTCGTCTACGAGACGGGCCTGGCATGCCGGAAAGGGACGAGCAACCGCCCTTGCCGGCGCAGCCGTTATGGTGCCGCCGGGCCCCGCGCCGGGGCTGGCGGCGCCCGCCGGTGCGGCGGCCGTCACGCCCCAAACGGTTATCGCCATAGCCACCGTCCACCGAGCTCGTCTTGGTCCGGTCCTCACCATCGCCTCCGCTCGCTGGCCCGTGTGTACCGCCGGGCACCGCTCCCTTCGCACGTCTGTTGCGCAGCGTAGTGCCCTTGGGCGCGGCCATCCCCAGGTAACCCGGTCCAGGGTGGTCAGTCCTCGCGGGCCCGGTACCCTCATCCCTGTGCGCGCGGAGCCGAGATGATCGTCCATTCGCGCATTGAAGGTTCTCACTTGGCGGGCAACCTCCTGGGCGACCCGATCGAGCGGGATCTTTTCGTCTACCTGCCTCCTGGCTACGAAGCATCCGGTTGCCGTTACCCGGTGGCCTATCTACTGCATGCCTACGGGGGCACGGCAGAAAGTCTCGTCAACCCCCGGACGGACGAGAGGCGATGGGCGCCGCCGTTGGAGGACGTGCTGGGGCCCGTTTTCGGGCGCATGGGCACCTCCCCTATGATCGTCGTGGTCCCTGACGGGTGGTCCCGCTACGGCTGCAGCCAGTGGGTGGACTCGCCCGTGTGCGGAAATTTCGAGCAGTATGTGCTGCAAGATGTTGTCGGCTACGTCGACGGCCACTATCGGACCATCCCCGACGCCACCAGCCGTGGGGTCTTCGGGTTTTCATCTGGCGGTTCGGGCGCTTGGCACCTCGCCTCTCGAAACCCGGGCACCTTCGGGGCACTCGCCATGCTCTCGGCCGACTCGTTCCTGGACATGACACACAAGACAATGCTTTACGATTATCTCGACAGCATTTGGCCCGAGGCGCCAAATGGCCCCATTGATGGCAATTACCTTTCGCAGATCGTCTACGCCTATGCCGCCTGTTACTCGCCCAACCCAGGCGCACCGCCATTTTTCGTCGACCTTCCGGTAGCCTTTCCCAGAGGCGAGCTTGTCCCCGAAGTCTGGGGCCGCTGGCTGAGCTTCGACCCGGTCATAAATTATCGCGACCGCCTTGATAACCTCGCCAGACTTGCCGGTATCCTGCTGGACGTGGGTTGCCACGACGACTATCACCTTCAATGGGGCCACCGGTTGCTGAGCCATTACCTCAACGAGGCGGGTGTTGTCCACGAGGTCACCGAGCATGCGGGCAATCACGGCGGGCGGTCCCGCGAGCGCTACCAGCTGACGCTCAGGTGGTTGTCTCGAGTCTTGACGCCCAGCCCGACGAGGGGCAGATGATGGGCCGGCCTGGTGCCGCAGGACGCTCGCGGCGTGCCCTCGCTTGCGCCGGCGTGGCGGTTGCGGTGGCGGCCGCAATCGTGCCGGGCGTCCCGGCGGGCGCAGCATCGCCGGCTGCGGGCCCCTCCACGACAACCACCCCGGCGCCCTCGCTCGGGGATCTCACGACCTATGCGTACGGCAACGCCCGGTCGGACAACGACACCGTCGACCCGGCCATCTCCAAGCTCTCGGCCGGCCCCGCCTGGGACGCCTCCCTCGACGCCGGCGTCTACGGGCAACCGTTGGTCTACGACGCGACGGTGTACGTCGGTACCGAGAACGACACCGTCTACGCCATCGGGGCCAAGACCGGGAAGGTGATCTGGAAGTTGCACGTCGGCACTCCGGCCAGCACCTCGGTGGTTGACTCGGCGCCGACCTTGTCCGGAGGCTGCGGGGACATCAACCCGCTCGGCATCACCGGGACCCCGGTGATAGACGCGGCGACGGACGAGATCTTCGCCGCCGAAGAGACCGTGGTGGGTGCCGACGACTGGCAGGACATCCAGCACTGGCTCGTGGCCGTGTCGTTGGCCACCCACAAGGAGCTGTGGCACCGGCAGGTCGACCCCCCCGATGGTAACCAGGCCAGTCATTACTACATCCCGGCCGAACAGCAACGGCCCGCCTTGACGCTCTCGGGCGGGCGGATTTATGTCGAGTTCGGCGGGCTCGACGGTGACTGCGGCCAGTACCACGGCTACGTCGTCAGCGTGCCCGAGGAGGGCCGGGGATCTCTGGTCAGCTACCAGGTACCGACCCAACGGGAAGGGGCCATTTGGGGCACAGGCGGCGGTTTCGTCTCCTCGGCGGGAAATATGTACGTCGCCACCGGCAACGGGAGCTCGAACTCCCTGTCGTCCTTTGACGAAGGCAACTCGGTCGTCGAACTGTCCCCAACACTGGCACGGCTCGGCTACTGGGCCCCGAGCAACTGGGTACAGCTCAATGACAACGACTGGGACCTCGGCTCGGCCGGGCCCATCGCCATACCGGGCACATCGCTTTTGTTCGTGGCCGGGAAGCCCGCCGCGAACGGGAGCTTCGGCTACCTCATGAAGATCTCGCCTCTCGGTGGCATAGGCAAGGGTGCGTTCACTGGGGCGCTGTGCCTCGGCGGCGGGGCGTTCGGCGCTGAGGCCACCGACCTGATCAGGACGGGCGGCCCCACCCGCACCTATGTGTACGCGCCGTGCGGTAGCGGCACCGAGGCCGTCGAAGTAGATGCCTCGGCCATGACCTTCGAGCGCGTGTGGACGGCTTCGACCGGCTCACCCGACGGGCCCCCGGTCGTAGCCGGCGGGCTGGTCTGGGCCCTCAACTGGGGCTCGAGCGGGCTTTACGGGATGAACCCTACGACGGGCCGGGTCGTGCTGGAACGTTCAACGGCCGCTCTCGAGCACTTCGCCACACCGTCCGTCGGTGACAGGATGCTCTTTGTCCCCACCCAGAGCGGCGTGGAGGCGTGGAGCACTTCGGGCTGAGAACCCGGCCTCTACCGTTTTACGTCGCTGACCGATAAGAGCGTGTCTTCGCTTACATCGGCCCAGCCGTGTAGGGCGCCGGGCTCGAAAATGAAAAGCTCGGGGGCTGAATATTCAATCTCGCGATCTCCCGGAAGGACCAATTTCCCCCGCCCGACGACGATCTGGCAAAACGCGTAGTTACTGCCAGCATGGATGGGGACGGTGCAACCGACAGGGATGCTGTACAGGACACTGGTGCCATTGGGAGACCGGAAAATCTCGGCCGCGGCTTGCCCAAACTCATCGGGTGCTGCCCAAGGCGGTGCTTCTGAGCTCTTAAACTCGATACGCCCTTCGGCTACATTGAAAACTGTCGTTCGCACAATGCGACCCTCCGATCATCTCGTGGACCTTTTACAGCCCTAGTTCACCAGACGGTGTAGCCACCGTCCGCGACCACCGTCTCGCCTGTCACGAAGCTGGCGGCGTCCGACGCCAGGAAGACGACGACGCTGGCGACCTCTTCGGGGCTGCCCAATCTCCCCAGCGGCGTGCCGCCGAGCCAGTACTCCCGCACGTTGGCCGTCCCGAGGAAGTTCTCCGTTATGGCGCTGCGTATGTAGCCGGGCGCCACCGCGTTAACCCGGATCCCGTAGGTGGCCCATTCGGCCGCCAAGGACTTTGTAAGCATGATGATGCCCGCCTTCGACACGTTGTAGCCGACTTGGGGTTGGGGGCGGTTGACAACAAGACCGGACATGGAGGCAATGCAGACGATGTTGCCTGAGCGCGCCTCGATCATCGAGGCGCCGAACACCTGGCTGCAATAAAAGGCGCCCGACAGGTTGACCTGGAGCACCCGGTCCCACTCCTCCACGGCGAGCTCGTGGGCGGGGGCGTTCGAGAAGATGCCGGCGTTGTTCACCAAGACGTCGGCCCGGCCCCAGGCGGACTCGAGGGCTTGACGGGCGGCGCTGACGCTCTCGTAAGAGGAGACATCGCATACCTGGACCACGACCTCGGCCCCGCCGGTACTGTCGCGGAGCTGGGCGGCGGCGTGCTCGAGGGCCTCCTGTTCGAGGTCGAGGACCGCCACAGACGCGCCCGCGTTTGTGGCCGCCTCGGCGATGGCGAACCCGATGCCCCGAGCGCCACCCGTTACTACGACCTTGCGCCCGTCCAAACGGAAAGTGTTGTTCCTGTCGGTCATGGCCCGTTCCTTCCTTGTCGCCGGGCTGTGTTGAGCGTAGTCCGCCGGATGTACACTCGCCGGCAACTAAGCCAACCAGGCAGTGCTGCGCGACAGGGGTCGGCGCAAGTGACAGTTGGGCTCGCCTAACAGCGCAAAGGGGCCCGGGACAGAGGTGCAAGTGACCAAGATCGTGACTCTCGGCGAGATCCTGGTAGAGATCGTGGCGGAAGACCAGGGAGACGGGTTCCGCCGGCCGGTCCGCCTGGTGGGGCCGTTCCCGAGCGGCGCTCCTGCCATCTTCATTGACCAGGTCGCCAAGCTCGGCCAACCCTGCGGCATCGTCAGCTGCGTCGGGGACGACGACTTCGGCTGGGTCAACTTGGCGCGCCTGGGTGACGACGGGGTGGATGTCCGGGCCGTCGAGATCAGCCCGTCCTTCCCCACCGGGAGTGCGTTCGTGCGCTACCGCGACAATGGCGAGCGCGATTTTGTCTACAACATCAAGAACAGTGCCTGCGGACAGGTGCGCTGGACCGAGGCCGTGTCGGAGTTGCTCGAAGAGTGCGGTCACCTGCACGTGTCCGGGCCTTCGCTTTTCTCGGCCCGGATCATCGAGATGACGACGAGGGCCATCGAGGTAGTGAAAGGCAAGGGCGGCACGGTCTCTTTCGACCCCAATATCCGCAAGGAGGTCGTCCGCGACCCCGAGGTGCGAACGGCCCTGACCGCCATGCTGGCGTCGTGCGACACCTTTCTGCCCAGCGGGGACGAGCTGACCCTGTTGACCACCGCCGGCACGCCCGAAGAGGCGATCTCCGAGATCCTCGGTCTGGGGGTCACCGCTATCGTGGTGAAGAACGGTGCCGAGGGGGCGACGTACTATGACGCGAGCGGTCCGGTGAGCGCGCCGGGTTACCGGGTTGAAGAGGTGGACCCGACCGGTGCCGGCGACTGCTTCGACGCTACCTTCGTCACCTGCCGCCTTCAGGGCCGTAGCGTGCAAGAGAGCCTCGCCTATGCGAACGCCAGTGGTGCCCGGGCGGTGGCCATCAAAGGCCCCATGGAGGGCACATCGACCTTGGCCGAGCTCGACGACGTCCGCTCGCCAGGCGAGGGCGGGCCCAAGCGCCGTCTGACCTCGCTGATCTCCCGTGGTCGCCGCGGCGACGGTCACAAGCCGGCGAGCGTCACCTCCGTGTGCTCCGCTCACCCGACGGTGGTCGGGGCGGCCATGCGCCAGGCGGCCGTTGACGGGACGGTGGTCCTTATCGAGGCCACTTGCAACCAGGTCAACCACCAGGGTGGCTACACAGGCCTGACGCCGGCCGCGTTCCGAGACCAGGTTTACGGCATTGCCGACCGGGCCGGGTTGCCTCGCCGCCAGGTGGTCCTGGGAGGTGACCACCTCGGGCCCAACCCGTGGCGGCACTTGCCTGCCGAGGCGGCGCTGGCGGAGGCCGAGGCCATGGTGGCCGCCTACGTCTCCGCTGGCTACGAGAAGATCCACCTCGACACCAGCATGGGCTGCCAGGGGGAACCCGTGCACCTGGCAGACGAGGTGACAGCGGAGCGTGCCGCCCGCCTGGCGGTGGTCGCACAAGCCGCCGCCGGCGTTACCGACACGTCCCTTCGCTACGTCATCGGCACCGAGGTGCCGGTCCCGGGCGGCTCCGTGGAGGAGATCGAGCGCCTCGAGGTGACCCGCCCCGAGGCCGTGGCCGCCACTCTCGAAGCGCACCGGGAGGCCTTCGCCGCCGCCGGTGCCGAGGCGGCCTTCGATGCGGTGATCGCCGTCGTGGCACAGCCCGGGGTGGAGTTCGATGACCGCAACGTCGTCGTCTACCAGCCCGAGCTCGCCGCTGAACTGAGCCGTGCCCTTACTGGGATGCCCGGGCTCGTGTTCGAGGCCCACTCCACCGACTACCAGCCGGCAGGGAGCCTGGTCCGCCTGGTGGCCGACGGCTTCGCCATCCTGAAAGTGGGGCCGGGCCTCACCTTCGCTCTGCGCGAAGCGCTCTACGCCCTCGACGAGATGGCGACGGCACTGACCCCCGACTGGTCGGAGCGCTCATTGGTGAAGGTGATGGAGAAGGAGATGCTCGACCACCCCGGTTACTGGCAGCCCTATTACCGGGGCACGCCGGACCAGCAGCGCCTGCTCCGCCACTTCAGCTACAGCGACCGTATCCGCTACTACTGGGCGGCACCAGGGCCGCAAGAAGCCGTCCGCGACCTCCTAGCCCACCTGAGCGGGACCAGGATCCCGGCGCCGTTGATCAGTCAGTTCCTGCCGACGCTCTATTCGCGTGTCACTAGCGGGGAACTGGATCCCACACCCCAAGAGCTGGTGCTCGCAGCCGTGGGCGATGTACTGAGCGTGTACGCAGATGCGTGCCGTCCGGGCCTACCTAAAAAGCCGGCGAAAAGCGCCGGGCCGACATTGGAGATGCCATGAGCAATGAACACAGCCGTAGACGTGTCCTGGTAAGTGCCCCCGACGTCGTCGAGGTGGTGACCGAGGGCGTGCCGCCTCTCAATCCCGGCGAAGCGCTGGTCAGGATGTCCGTGTCGGGAGTGTGCGGGTCCGACAAGGCCGGCGTCCACGGTGAGCACGCCTTCATGAAGCCCCCCTACTACCCAGGGCACGAGGTGGTCGGCGCAGTGGTTGGCGTCGCCGATGGCGTGGAGGAGGTAACGGTCGGTGACCGGGTCACGGTCGAGCCGACCCTGGTGTGCGGCCACTGTAAGCCTTGTCGGAACGGCGCCGAGAACCTTTGTGAAAACCTGGAGTTCTTCGGCTGCGGCTACCGGGAAGGCGGGATGGCGGACATCTTCTCGGTGCCGGCCCGGCGGCTGCACAAAATCCCCGCCGGGTTCACTGACTACCAGGCCGCGCTTATCGAGCCTTTGGCCACGCCCGTGCACGGCGTGCGCCTGGCCGGGGACCTGACCGGGAGGACGGTGGCCATTCTCGGCTCCGGTACTATCGGGCTTCTCGCTCTGACGGCGGTCCGTCATGCCGGGGCGAGAAGGATTGTGAGCACCGACACCTTGGCCTCCAAGCGGGAACTGGCCCTGGTCTTGGGCGCTGATGCCGTCGTGGACGCCGGTGCTCCCGGCCTGGCCCGGGCGGTCCGGGGCGAGCTGGGAGAAAGCGCCGACGTGGTCTTCGACTGCGTAGCCCACGAGGACACCTTGGCTGAGGCGGTCAAAATGGCCATCAAGGGAGGCACCGTGGTCGTCATGGGGGGGGCACGGGTGCCCGTCACCGTGGACCTACCGGTCATCCAGGAGTACCAGATCCGCCTCCAGGGGACGACGACGTACCGCTGGGAGGACTTCGAGGCCGCCGCCGGCATCATCGGTAGCGGGACCTTCGATGCCGACCGGTTTATCACCGCCACCTTTCCCCTTCCTGAGGCGGCTGCTGCCTTCGCCGCCATCGGTTCAGGCCGCGAGGTCAAGATCCTCGTGGTGGCCGACTGAGGTGACGGCCGGGCGCGGGGCAGGTCCATGAAGCTGATCTCGGTCGACCTCGGTGCTCAAAGCGGCAGGGTCGCCGTTGGTTCCTTTGACGGGCGCCGTCTAAGTGTCAGCGAGGTCCACCGCTTCTCGAACGTCCCCGTAAAAATCCATGAAAGGCTTCATTGGGATCCTCTTCGTCTGTATGACGGCGTCCTCGAGGGCATGCGGGCCGCGGCGCGCCAGGGTGGTGGCTTTGCCTCGATAGCAGTGGACGGCTGGGGAGTCGACTTCGCCCTGCTCGACCGGGCCGGTCGCCTTTTGCAAAACCCCGTGCACTACCGAGACAGGCGCACCGAAAGTGCCTTCGAGGAGGTCCGCCAGCTTGTCCCGCCCCGGGAGATCTTTCAGAGGACGGGGAACCAGCTGCTGCCTATCAATACCGTCTACCAGCTGTGGGCCATGGTGGCGGGCAAGGACCCGGTCTTGGACGTGGCCGAGAGGCTGCTCCTCATGCCCGACCTTTTTCATTATTGGCTCTCGGGCGTTGCTCGCTGTGAGCTGACGGAGGCGAGCACGACCCAATGCTATGACCCGGTGGCCGGCGACTGGGCTTGGGACCTGGTGGGACGCCTGGGCCTACCCGGGCACCTCCTCGGTGAGGTGGTCGTGCCCGGCACGGTCCTGGGGGACCTGCGGTCAGACGTGGCCGAAGAGACCGGGCTTGTTGGTGTGTCGGTGATCACGCCGGCGTCGCACGACACCGCCTGCGCGGTGGCGGCCGTACCCTTTCACCAGCCCGGCTCGGCCTTCATCAGCTCCGGTACCTGGTCGTTGGTCGGTATAGAAGTGCCGGGGCCGGTGATCGACGATCGTGCTTTCGCCGCCGGGCTCACCAACGAAGGGGGTGCCGGCGGGACCTTCCTGCTCCTGAGCAACGGCACCGGGTTGTGGCTGCTCCACGAGTGCCGACGTACCTGGGAGCTTCACGGACAGGGATGGCAGTTCACCGATTTGGTGAACCTGGCCGAGTCGGCACCCCCCTTGGGCTCACTGGTTGACCCCAACGACCCGGTGTTCCTTGCCCCTGGTGACATGCCCCGGCGGATTGCCGACTGGTGCCGCCAGACCGGGCAGAGCCCCCCCGACGGTCCGGCGGCCATGGTGCGCTGCGTACTGGAAAGCCTGGCGTTGTCATACCGCCAGACAATCGAGCTACTTACCTCGGCATGCGGCATCTCTCCCCCGGCGGTCCATATCGTCGGAGGCGGCGGGCGCAACGAACTGCTGTGCCGCTTGACGGCCGACGCGACCGGTCTCCCGGTGTGGGCGGGCCCGACAGAGGCCAGCGAGGTCGGGAACCTGTTGGTACAAGCGATGGCCCTCGGTGAGCTGAGCTCGCTCGAAGATGCCAGGGCAGTGGTGGCCGAGTCCTTTTCCCCGGTCCTGTACGAGCCGCGGCCGGGAGGCTTGTGGGACGACGCGTACCAGCGCTTCAGGCGGCTCAGCCAGGCGGGGATCCGGGACTAGGCGTCGGGGGGTATGGCTCCCTTTCTGATCAGTACGTTGCCGTAGTAGCGACGTTCGCCCGTCAGTACCACGGCGTAGGCGTGACGGGCGGCCTCATAGAAGTCGAAACGCTCCACTATGCCGGTCGGCCAAGGCCGCCCGGCCGCCTTGTCGATGACGACCTGAACTTCCCGTTGTACTTCGGGAAGGTTATCGGGGGCGCTGTCGTCGCTGGCCATCCGGCGCACGGGCGTATCGACGAAGTCGTCCAGCGGCAGCAAGGTTAGGACCGCACGCACCGCCTCGGGCATCGAGACGCCGACGAGTGGTACTACTCGGCCGTGGCCGGTCCGAAGGGCCACGCTGGCGGCGGGGAAGTTGGCGTCGACGACCGCCAACTCGTCGCCGTGGCCCATGGTGGCCATCACCAGGAGCAGTTCTGGCGTCAACAGGGGGTCGATGGTCTTTAGCATTGTTAGCTTCCTCTCATTGGTGGCACCGCGAACCGCGCTGCCAACGGTGGGCCACTTCAGCCGCGCCGGGCGGCAAGGCGCCGTTTCGGCGCTGAGCTGCCTCTCACCTGCAATGACGGCGAGAGAGTGACCATTCTCGCCGCGCCCGAATAGCCTCCGAGCCGGCTGAGGAGCAGTCGTGCGCTCTCGACCCCGAGGTCGTAAGCGGGCTGAGCCACCGCCGTGAGCGTCGGGCGAAGCAGAGTGGACCAGGGCATGTCGTCGAAACTGACCACCCCGATGCCGGTGGGAATGGTCAATTTCGCGTCGACGATAGCTTGGAGGGCGCCGATGGTCATGAGGTGGTTGGTCACGAAGACGGCGTCTGGCCGTCCCGCATTGTCCAGCAGTTCTTGCATTGCCAGCCGACCGCCCCGTTCGCGGAAGTCGGCCACCCGCACCAAAGAGCCGTCGACCACCAGACCGTAACCCTCGATGGCCTTGGAGTAGCCCAAGTAGCGGTGCGAGCCCGTCGTCGTGGTCAACGGGCCGGTGATGCACGCGATGCGACGGTACCCTCCTGTCAGGAGGTGGTTCACCGCCTCGTAAGCCCCAGAGACGTTGTCGACGAGAACGCTATCGGCCACCTGGTCCGGGATCGTCCTGTCTGCCAGTACGACGGGCACTTCGGAGTTCAGCAGCGGGGTCAGGTCTGTTCGCGGCCCCGACGGGGTCAGGATGACGCCCCCGACGTTCTCGGCCACGGCGAGCTCTATATATGTCGCCTCCTTGACGGGATCCTCATCGGTATTGCAGAGGAACAAGGAGTACCCCGCTTCGTAAGCGACGTCCTCCACGCCCCGCACGACGTCGGCGAAGAAGGGCCCCGTGCGCACATCCGAGATGATCAGTGCCCAGACCCGGTTATGGCGGGTCCGCAGGGTCCGTGCGACGCGGCTTGGGCGGTACCCCAGGTCCCTGATGACCTCCAGCACTGTTGCGACCAACCGGGGGTCGACCTGGGGGTTGTTGTTGAGCACCCGCGACACCGTGGCGGTGGAAACCCCCGCGGCGCGGGCCACGTCTACGATGGTGGTCATGGTAGCCCGATGGTAGCCGTGGTGCCTTTCCTCCCGCGCCGGACGGTTGCTCGACTGCTCCCACGGTCTTGAGAAGACGCCATCGCACTGCTAGTGTAGTAAACGATTACTGGGGAGGTGGATGGAAAGGCCTACTCCGGCTCTTGGAGCTAAGGAATAGCAGTGACAAACGGCTCCGTGCTCGGGGCTAGAGTTAGGGCCCGGCGTCGGCAGTAGAGAAGGCGGCCGGTTAATCGTTTTCTGAGGACGAGGCCCGCTCGTCCTGGACGTCGCCGGTGGGTGCCAACAACCTTGCAATGCTTCGTTGTCATGCCGGCAGCTATCGGCGCTTATCGAAAGAATTGGACTGGAAAATATGAGCGTTGACCCCGCAGTCGTCCCTCAGTGGCGGCTGAGCAGTGGTGCCCTGGTCCCCGCCATAGGGCTCGGGACCTTCGGCTCGGACCGGGTCTCGGCCGAAGAAGTGGCTCAAGCGGTGAGCGGTGCCCTGGAAGTCGGCTACCGCCATTTTGACTGTGCCGCCGTCTACGGTAACGAAGACCGTATCGGACAGGTCCTGCAGGGGTTCCCTCGTGAGCAACTTTGGCTCACCTCCAAGCTTTGGAACGACAAGCATGCCCGAGATGACATCGTCCCCACCTGCCAGAAATCTCTGGCCGACCTTCGCACCGACTACCTCGACCTTTACCTAGTCCACTGGCCGTTCCCCAACGTGCACGCGCCCGGCGCCCACGTCGACTCTCGGAGCCCGGATGCTCGCCCCTATGTCCACGAAGAGTTCATGGAGACGTGGCGCCAGATGGAGGACCTGGTCGACAGGGGCTTGGTCCGTCATATCGGCACTTCCAACACGACCATCCCCAAACTGCAACTTCTCCTGCGCGACGCTCGTATTGCGCCCGCCGCGAATGAGATGGAGCTTCACCCGCACTTTCAGCAACCCGAGCTCTTCGATTATGTCCTGGCCCAGGGTATTCAACCAATTGGGTTCTGCCCCATCGGCTCGCCGACCCGGCCCGACCGTGACCGGACGCCCGATGACAGCGTCGACATAGAAGACCCCGTTATGGTGGCCATCGCTCGTGACCACGGGGTGCACCCGGCGGTGATATGCGTGAAATGGGCGGCCCAGCGGGGCCAGATCCCCATCCCGTTCTCAAACCGGCGAAATGAGTACGAGGCCAACCTTGAGGCCGTGGTCAGCGACCCGCTGACAGAGGCCGAAATGCGCGCCATCGCGGGGATAGACAGGGACAACCGTCTGATAAAGGGCCAGGTCTTTCTCTGGAGGGCCGGGCAGTCCTGGGAGGACCTGTGGGACATCGACGGGGCCATCGCGTCATAGGCGGGACATCCGGGGAAGTGAACGGCTGATGACACCAAAGGTGACTATGCGTGGGGTCAGGCTCCCGGGTGATGGCACGACCGAGACCAGGGTCTACGACGTCCCCGAGCCGTCCGATGGCGAAGTCCTGGTCAAAGTGCGGGCCTCGGGCATTTGTGGGAGCGACATCGGCTACATCTACCGTGGGTACAAGGGCTACGTGGGTGTCGACGGGCCGGCGTACCGGGGTGTCATTGCCGGCCACGAGCCCGCCGGCGACATTGTCTCGGTGGGCCCAGGATGTCGGCGGTTCGGCGTCGGGGACCGCGTCCTGTTGTACCACATTGTCGGCTGCGGGCGCTGCCCCAACTGCCGCTCTGGTTACTTCATCAACTGCTCCTCGGCCGGACGCTCCTCGTACGGGTGGCAGCGTGACGGTGGGCACGCCGAGTACCTCTTGGCGGCCGAGCGGACCTGCATAGCTTTGCCCGACGAACTGTCCTACGTGGACGGGGCTCTCATCAGTTGTGGCTTCGGCACCGCACACCAAGGCCTTCTGCGCATTCAGGTCAACGGTGGCGACGACCTGCTGGTGGTCGGTCTCGGACCGGTGGGCCTCGCCGCCGCCATGGTGGCCCGGGGCCTAGGTGCTCGGCACGTGTACGGTGTGGAGGTCAGCCCGTTGCGCCAGAAGTGGGCCATGGGCCTGGGCTTTTTCGACGCCGTGCTGGCGGCCGATGACGATGTTCAGTCCCGGTTACGGGACCTGACGGGTGGCCGCGGCTGTTCGCGCGTCATCGAATGCTCGGGCAGTACCCCGGGGCGCTCCACCGCCATGGCCGGCGCCGCTGAATGGGGGCGGGTCTCCTTGGTGGGGGAGGGCGGTCGTCTGGAAACCGAAGTGTCGGACCTCCTCCTGCACAAACAGCTCACCATTTTTGCCTCGTGGGTGACATCACTGCAGGACATGGAGCGCCTCGCCGTTGACCTGGTCCGCTGGCAGCTTCGCCCCGAGAGCATTGTCAGCGACCGGTTCGGGCTTGATCACGCCGATGAGGCGTACCTACTAGCCGCCGGCGCCAGCGCCGGGAAGGTCGTGATTATCCCGACCGGCGGCCTCAATGATTGAGACTCCCTCTCCTGGGGAAGGGCCCCGTGTCGACGCAGACGACAGCGGGGGACGCCGGACTTTGTGGCTCTCGACCAAGGACGTGAGGGTGGGTGTGGTGCCTTCGTTGGGAGGTCGGGTGTTATCGCTGGTCACACCGGCGGGCGAGCACTTGTTCCGCAATGCCGACCTGCTTGACGAGGCCCTCCATCCGGTCGGGAAGGTCACCGAGGGCGCCGATGACCGGCCCGGACGCTCGGGAGCTGGACCAATTGGGGTGGCGACAAGACTTGGCCTGCACCCCAGGGCTGGTCCGGTCCTGGCGAGTGGCCGGGCCCGCCCGACCGGGTGCTGGACGGGGGCCCCTACACGGCCCGGTGGGCTTCGGAAAGCACCCGCGCGTGGACCGAGATGCGCAGCGCTGATGACGCTCGGACAGGACTTCGCGTCGTGCGCAAGGTAGAGGTCACGGCGGGTAAATCTGGGTACAGGTTGACCAGCACGTTTACCAATGTCAGCGAGCGGGTGGTCCGCTGGGCTATCTGGCACGTGGTGCAGTTACCGGGCATCCGCCCGCCTCTCATGGGGCTGGACGCCAGGCACGGCGTTTGGGTGGGCACCGAGCCGGTCCTGGGCACGGCGGTCCGCGATCTCATTGCCGGGACCGGCCGCCTACATGTCGACCAGGGCGCCGTTCATGCGGCTTGGGTGCCACCCCAGGACGTCGTGGGCAAGCTGGGGTTCGCCGGCGCGACGGGCTGGGTAGCCCACGTCGGAGCGGGACGGGTAACGGCCCTGCGGTTTGCCCCCGAGCCGGGCGCGCCTTACCCCGACGGTGGGTCGAAGGTGGAAGTGTGGCTCGAGTACCCTCTCGACGAGCCGTTGGGCCAGTTGGGCGGCCTGTGGCCTCGCCATCGTGTTGTCGAATGTGAAGTGCTCGGGCCCCTTCGGACTATGCCGCCCGGGTCGTCCACGCAGCTGGTAACAGACGTGCTCGGCTGCTCCGGCGAAGGGCCGGTGACCGACGTCCAAGAGGCGGCCTGCGTGCTCGAACCGTTGGTTGCCGTACCGGGACCGTCCGGCGTGAGCCTGACCGGCAAGATCGGAGCCTTTTTGTCTCGTCCCGTCACAGTCGGGTTCGTGGACCGCGGGTGGGCTCCTTTGGGGGAGGTGCACCTGGGCTCGGCTGCTACCGGGACCTCCTTTTCTATCCGCGCTACGGCGGCCCTCCCCGGGGCAACGGCGTCGGTGGTCTTGCGTCTCGGGACATCCGTGGTCGCGCGCGCTCCGGTAGGCCGTCGCGTCGAGTGCGGAGGAGAAGCGTGATCGAGCTCCCGGAGCGCCCAGGACCTGCGGTTGGCTGTCCCGTGGCCGCTTGGGCCGCGCCGGTCGTCATCCCGACCTACTTGACGCCGCCCGCGGACCGCAACCCGATGTTCCTGGAAAAGCGCGTTTACCAGGGTTCGTCTGGGCGCGTCTATCCCAACCCGGTAGTGGACAGCGTCTCGGACGAGCGAATTGACAAGGCCTGGGCGGCCGTGCACCTGGAGAACGAGTACGTGCGCCTCATGGTCCTGCCCGAGCTCGGTGGGCGCATCCACGTGGGGCTGGACCGCACCAACGGCTACGATTTCTTTTACAGGCAGAACGTGATCAAGCCCGCTCTGGTCGGGTTGCTGGGCCCCTGGATCTCGGGAGGGGTGGAGTTCAACTGGCCGCAGCACCACCGCCCGTCGAGTTTCATGCCCGTTGACTGGGTGATCGAGGAGCTGGCTGACGGGGGACGGACCGTCTGGTGCTCGGAGCACGAGCCCATGGGCCGAATGAAGGGCATGCATGGCGTGACCTTGCGGCCGGGCTCGTCGCTGGTCGAGCTCCGGGCCCGCTTGTTCAACCGGACGCCGGAGGTCCGCACGTTCCTGTGGTGGGCCAACGTGTGCGCACGGGCCCACGGACGCTACCAGTCGTTTTTCCCCCCCGACGTCAAGTACGTGTTCGACCACGCCAAGCGGGCCGTTTCCGCGTTCCCCGTGGCCCGTGGGCCGTACTACGGCGTCGATTACGGCGCCCGTCCCCCCGACGAGGCCGACCTGTCCTGGTACCGCAACATCCCGGTCCCGACCTCGTACATGGCTACGGGTACACGGGGCGACTTTTTCGGGGGGTACGACCACGCTGCCGACGCAGGTTTTGTGCACTGGGCCGACCACCGCATCTCGCCTGGCAAGAAGCAGTGGACATGGGGTAACGCTGAGTTCGGCTACGCCTGGGACCGTGAGCTTACCGACACCGACGGGCCCTATGTGGAGCTGATGGCAGGCGTCTACACCGATAACCAGCCGGATTTCAGCTTCCTCATGCCCTACGAGACCAAGACCTTCAGCCAGTTCTGGTACCCGGTCCAGCGGATTGGTCCGGCCCAAGCCGCCAGCCTCGATGGCGCACTGAGCCTGACCGTGCGCGCTGGGTCGGCTCGCGTCGGGGCGGCGGTCACGAGGGAGCAGCCCGCAACGACATTGCAGTTGATGGCTGGAAAGGAGATCCTCTGGCAACAAACGGCCGACCTGGCCCCGGGGCGACCGCTGCTGGTCGACGACATCGCGCTCCCGGCCGGGACTGAAGCGACCGACCTGAGCCTGTCGGCGTGGGCCGATGGGCGCCAGCTCGTTGCCTACAGGGCCGAGGCGGTGGGGCCGGGCGAGGCTCCCGAGCCGGCGCATGAGCCACCTCCGCCCACCGACATCTCCTCGACCGAGGAGCTGTACCTGACCGGCTTGCACCTCGCTCAGTACCACCACGCCACCCGCCGGCCCGAAGACTACTGGCGCGAGGCGCTCCGGCGGCAGCCGGGAGATGTCCGGTCCAACACCGCCCTGGGTTGGTGGCACCGTCATCGGGGCGAGCACCAGCTCGCTATCGACTGCTTCAGCGCGGCGATCGCTACGCTCACCCGGCTCAATCCCAACCCCTACGATGGCGAGCCCTTCTACGGGTTGGGCTTGGCCCTGCGTGCGGCGGGCCGGTCCGACGAGGCCGACGAGGCGCTGAGCAAGGCGGCCTGGTCGGGCGTGTGGCGCGGCCCGGCCCAGTTTGCCCGCGCCCAGTTGGCTGCTCGACGAGGGAGCCTGGGAGTAGCGCTCGAGCTTCTAGACGGTGCCGTCGACGCCGACCGTGACCAGACGGCGGCGCGCAGCCTCCGAGCCGCCATCCGCCGCCGCTTGGGCTGCCGGGCCGGAGCGGTCGAGGACATCCGGGCCGTACTGGCCGTCGACCCTCTCGACGCCATGGCCTTGGACCAGCGCCGATGGTTGGCCATAGACGACGAGCGCCTCAGCCCTTCCGACGGCGGCGGCAGTGAGGTCCCGGCGGGCCCCGCGGTTGACGACGCCCTCCCTGGTGGTGCGCAGACCGCACTTGACGTCGCCCACGATTACGCTGCCGCCGGGCTGCTGGAAGAGGCGATCGACGTGCTGCGCCGGAACTTGACGGCCGGCTCTGCCGTGCCCCATCCCATGGTTGGGTACACGCTGGCCTGGCTGCTGAGCCTGGCCGGCGACCCCGGGGCGGTGGCGGAGCTGAGCCGGGCCGAGGAGATGCCCCCGGACTATTGCTTCCCGGCTCGCCTGGAAGAGATCGACGTCCTGGAGAGCGCCATGGCACGAAGGCCGCAGGATGCCCGTGCCCCGTACTACTACGGCAATCTTCTCTATGACAAGCGACGTTACGAGGACGCCATCGGCGCCTGGCGCCGGGCGGCCCGGCTCGACCCCACCTTCCCGACGTCGCACCGCAACCTCGGCCTGGCCGAGTTCAACGTGCTAGGGCGGCGCGAGGAGGCGCTGGCCTGTTACGGGCGAGCGTTCGCCGCCGCTCCCACCGACGCACGCGTCCTCTACGAGCTGGACCAATTGCGCCACCGGTGCGGCGTCGCCCCCGTCGAGCGCACCACCCTCCTCGAGGAGTGCCGCCCTCTCGTCGACAAGCGCGACGACCTCACCATTGAGTACGTCACCCTCCTAAACATCCTGGGCCGTTACGATGAGGCCCTGACAGCGATCAGCTCCCGGCGCTTCCATCCCTGGGAGGGCGGAGAGGGGCTGGTCTCGGCCCAGTGGGTGTCGGCCAACCTGCGCCTCGGCACGCTTGCCCTTTACGCGGGCCACCCGGGCACGGCCATCGGGCTCATGGAGGCCGCGCTCACCCGCCCGGCGAACCTCGGAGAAGCCAAGCACCTTCTGGCACCTGAAAACGAAGTCCAGTGCCACTTGGGCCTAGCCCTGCGCGCCGCCGGCCGGGAGAGCGAGGCGCTCCGTTGGCTGAACTTGGCGGCGACCGTTCAAGGGGCGCCGCAGGCCGCAGGGGGAGAGCCCACCTACTGGCAGGCTCAGGCCCGGCGCGCCCTCGGTGACGAGGACGCCGCCACCGACCTCCTGGAACACTTGCTCCGCTCCGCCCGACAGCGTGGCGCCGAGCCCCAAAAAATCGACTATTTCGCCACATCCCTGCCCACATTTCTGGTCTTCGAGGACGACCTCGGTCACCGCAACCGGGCTGAGTGCCATTACCTCGAAGCTCTTGGTCTGGTCGGGCTCGGGCGCCGTTCTGCTGCCAAGCAACACTTCCTGCGGGTGCTCGATCTGGACGTCGCTCATGCCGGCGCCGGCTGGCACCTTCGGCGTCTTGGATTTGACCAAGGCCGGGACTAGGCACAGTCATGTCAAACGTCACGACCAAAAGGGCCAAAGGTCTCTGTTCCGGGAAGCCGGTAATTACTGGGATTGGTTGGTGCCAGTGGCGGTTCGGGGCCCGGGCCGGCTACAGGCTGGAAAGGAGACGCTGATGAACTCGAGAGATCGTGTTTTGGCAGCATTCAACCACGAAGAGACGGCGCGCGTGCCGATTGACTTCTCCGGTCACCGCTCGTCGGGCATCGCCGCCATTGCCTATGCCAAGCTGCGAAAATACCTCGCGCTCGAGCCCAGGCCCATACGCGTATATGACATTCAACAGCAGCTCGCCATTGTGGACGACGACGTTCTGGACCGCTTCGAAGTGGACACCATCGAGCTTGGGCGGGCGTTCGCCCTTGATGATGGCGACTGGGCGGATTGGGTGCTCCCAGACGGCACGCCCTGCCAGGTACCCGCCTGGACATTGCCGGAGCGGGTCGACAAGGCGTGGGTCGTCCGTTCTCATACCGGGCGCGTTGTCGGCAGGATGCCAGACGGCGCCTTGTACTTCGAGTGGGCTTACTTCCCCTGGGCCGAGCACGAGCCTGATCACGAGGCCCTCGAAGAGGCCATGGCAGAGGTTATGTGGAACATTCCCTCGCCTCCGGGGCCGTTGGTCGAGGGGCCCGACGGTGACCGCCTCCTGGTCGAGGGCGCCCGGCGCCTGCGCTCCCAAAGCGACCGGGCGATAATGGGCCTGTACGCCTGCAATCTCATGGAATGGGGGCAGTACCTTTACCGGAACGACAATTTTCTGGCGTTGCTGGCGGCCGAGCCGGACCGCGCCCACGACATCCTGGAGCGCCTCACGGAACACCACCTCAAGGGATTAGAGAAGTTCCTGCGGTTGGTCGGGCCATACGTCGACGTCATCAATTTCAGTGACGACCTCGGGGTCCAGACCGGCCCCATGATCTCGCCTCGGATGTACAGAGAGTTCTTCAAACCTCGTCACGGGCGCCTGTGGCAGCGGGCCAAGGAGTTGGCCGACGTGAAAGTCCTGCTCCATTCCTGTGGTGATATCCGGCGTCTTTTGCCGGACATCATCGAAGCCGGTGCCGACGCCGTCAACCCGGTGCAGATCAGTTGTAGAGGGATGGAGCCCGAGGGTTTGAAGCGAGACTTCGGCAAGGACATCACCTTTTGGGGTGGTGGCTGCGACACTCAACGGCTGCTTTCCCAGGGCACGCCGGAGGAGATCAGGGAGCACGTCACCCGGCAGGTCGAGATCATGAGGCAGGGAGGCGGTTTCGTCTTCCAACAGGTCCACAATATTCTGGCTGACGTACCTCCCCAAAATGTCGTAGCGATGCTCGACACGGCTCGGGGCCTAGTCCACACGTCGTGACCGGGTTGGGATGGACCAAAGTGCAACAGAGTGACAGGTTTGTACTTTGCAGCAGACTTGAAGGGCTATTGGCAGTCAAGTGCGCCTAGGGAACAAAGAACGGAGCGGTGACTAGATGACGACGATCGATGAGCTGCGTGAGGCAGTGGTGGACGGCCAGGCCAAAGTGGCCGTGGCCAAGGTGGGCGAGGGCCTGGCCGAAGGCACCGAGGCGGGCACCCTGTTACGCGACGGCCTGATCGCGGGCATGGGCCAGGTGGGCCAGCTCTACGAGGAGGGCGAGATCTTCGTGCCTGAGATGCTCGTGGCGGCCCGGGCCATGGCGGCGGCGCTCAAGGTCTTGAAGCCCTACCTTGTCGAACAGGGGGTGAAGTCCAACGGCAAGGTGGCGATAGGCACCACGCAGGGCGACTTGCACGACATCGGCAAGAACTTGGTGGCCATGATGCTCGAGGGTTCGGGCTATGAGATCGTCGACCTCGGGGTGGACGTACCGGCCGACAAGTTCGTCCAGGCGGTGCGCGAGGGCGCCAACGTGGTGGCCATGTCCGCCCTGCTCACCACCACCATGACCAACATGCAGGCCACCATCGAGGCCCTACGGGACGCCGGCCTGCGCGACCAGGTGCGCATCATCGTGGGCGGGGCGCCCATAACCAAGACTTACGCCGACGAAATCGGGGCGGACGGCTACGCCGAAGACGCCTCGAGTGCCGTACGGTTGGTCAAAGAAGTGCTGGCCGTCTGAATGGAAAAGTACACCGGCCTGGCCATAACCAGTCTGGACGAGTTCGTGTTCGGGCGCTGCCCGCGCCCGCTGAAGGTGGGCCGGGGGCTGGTACTGGGCGACGGTACGGTCTACCCGGAGCTCAACTTCACCCTGCCGCCCATGCACATAGACGCCGGCACCATGGTCGACGTGCGCCGGGAGTACACCGGGATGATCGACCAGGCGTGCGCCCGGGCCGTGGCCCTGCAGGTGCCCGGC
>Ga0182016_10001693_pt1 | contig 26657 bp, 20 predicted proteins | sample 712S2MmetaG_FD_120491 | JGI IMG/M metagenome (GOLD analysis project Ga0182016, IMG submission 120491) | Permafrost microbial communities from Stordalen Mire, Sweden - 712S2M metaG | ecosystem: Environmental > Terrestrial > Soil > Wetlands > Permafrost | place: Sweden: Stordalen | collected...
GGACGCAATCCGTAACCTGGCTTACTATGATCCCTTGACAAATTTGCCGAACCGCCGCTTGCTTCTGGAGCGCCTGCAACAGGCCCTGGCTATCACCCCGCTGACCGGACGCATGCGCGCGCTGCTTTTTGTGGATCTGGACAACTTTAAAACTCTGAACGACACTCTGGGGCATCAGACCGGCGACCTTCTTTTGCAGGAAGCTTCCAGGCGCCTTTCCGCCTGCGTTCGCGAAACCGACACGGTGGGACGCCTCGGCGGGGATGAGTTTGTGCTCATGCTCGAAGATCTCAGCGAGGTCCAGGAAGAAGCGGCGGCACAGGCCAAAGCGGTGAGCGAAAAAATCCTGTTCACCATTGCCCAGCCCTACATGCTCGATGGGCGCGTATGCCGCAGCAGCGCCAGCATTGGCATCTCGCTGTTTGGCGACCGGAGAGAAAACTCCAGTGAAGTGCTGCAGCAGGCCGACATTGCCATGTATCAGGCCAAGGCCGCCGGCCGCAATACGATGCGCTTTTTTGCTCCGGCGCTTCAGGCTGCGGTGAATACCCGCGCCACTCTCGAAGAAGACCTCCGCCAGGCCATCCGTCAGAGCCAGTTTGTGCTCTACTACCAGCCGCAGATCGATCGCAACCGCCTGATCGGCGCTGAGGCGCTGATCCGCTGGAATCACCCTACGCGCAACCTCCTCCCGCCCGGCGATTTTATCCCGCTGGCTGAGGAGACGGGCCTCATTCTACCAACCGGTAAATGGGTGCTTGACGCAGCCTGCGCTCAAATCGCGGCATGGACCGCAGCCAGGCAAACCGCACACCTCTCCATTTCCGTGAATATCAGCGCACGCCAGTTCCGGCAGCCTGACTTTGTTTCACAAGTGTTGACTGCCATTGACCATGCCGGAGCCAACCCGCGCAATCTCAAACTGGAACTCACAGAGAGCATGCTGGTAGAGAATGTTGAGGACGTTATTGAAAAAATGACCGAACTCAAGTCCCATGGCCTGAGATTCTCGCTCGACGATTTTGGTACAGGCTATTCCTCCCTCGCCTATTTGAAGAGATTGCCCCTGGACCAGTTGAAGATCGACCGCTCGTTTGTTCGCGACATCCTGGTGGATGAGAGCAGTGCCGCTATCGCGCAGACCATCGTCTCTTTAAGCCGGGCCATGGGCTTGCCGGTAATTGCCGAAGGCGTTGAGACTGAAGCGCAACGCGAGTTTCTCACCCGGATCGGATGTCATGCTTTCCAAGGCTTCCTGTTCAGCCAGCCGCTGCCGCTCGCGGAATTTGAGAGTTATTGGCTGAATACCCCAAGAAACGTGGTTGCGGCAGCCGACTAGGCCCAATACCGTTCACTTAACGGACCCGTTCGTATTCCTAACTGAATTGGGTACCTCCTGTACCTCGCTTTTGGGGACCGGGGATAGCGCAAACCCAGCCCATCACAAAACGCCAGCCCCTTAGGTGAACAGCATTGCGACTTCGCCTGCCTAGAACGACCAGACCAATCCGCTCGACACCCGGCCGAAATTGGTGGGCAAGCCGGGAACCCGGTAAGGGACAGTTGTTACTGGACTGCTGAGGCCGAAATAAGAGTACTGGTATCCGCCTTCCATGCGGAACGCGATTCGTCGCGCGATCGGCGTATCGATGCCCCCGCCAACAAACGCTGCGAACGAGGCGGTTTGGCCAATCTCACCGTTTGGCGCCCAGGTTTTGCCCGCGCCGCCGGTGCCCCCCATTCCCTCCGCAAAAACGGACTCTTTTCTAATGCGAAATGTGTATTGCGGCCCCCCCATCAGGAAGTAGGGATGCTGCGGTGCGCCCAGGTTGGTTCCAAAGTACGCGGACGTATCGACCTTGAAACGCAAGTTATGCCAGGCGCCAAAAGCAACCGAAGCATCGAATCCGTTCAACCCCTGGTGGTATCCAGTTACTCCGTCGAGTGAGTTAGAAAGGAATGAATATTCACCGGAAACCAAAAAGCGCGCGGGGACCTCCTTCTGGGCGTGCAGAACGGAAGTAAGGCACAATATCGAAATCAGGAAGAGCAGACGAGATGGCATTCAAGGCCTCGGCAAACGTAGTCTCTTCATCTTATCCGGTTGCTTTGCTTTTTTGGAATCAGCAATCTACGGATTCGCGCCGGGAGACTCGGTATGCAAATCGGCAGCGATTCGGCTGTTCGCAGAATCTGTTCGCAATGTTTCTTTTGGCGAGCGGGATGTTGCCGGCAATGCGCCTCGCCACCGGTGTGCCCTTCAATCCATCGACATGCTCAACTGGTGCCGCACATCCGCACCGCGGATCCAGAAAATCACATCCGTTGCGATGTTCGATGCGTGATCGGCGATCCGTTCCAGGTTGCGTGACACAAGCAGGCCGTTCATCGCCTGTTGCGTGAATTGCGGCTTCTCCTGGATCAGTTGCAGCAAGTCGGCGTGGGCGCGGCGATTCATGCGGTCAATCTCGTCGTCCATTTCGCGCACTGAATCGGCCAGCCGCGCGTCCCCTTCCAGGAGCGATTGCACCGCTGAGCGGATCATGCGCCCAGCGAACTCGCCCATAGCGGCAAAGTCGACCGGCAAATCCACTTCCGGGTGCTTCAGAATCTCCTTGGTGCGGCGCGCGATTCCCATGGACTGATCGCCAATCCGCTCCAGGTCGCCATTGATCTTGATCACTGCCAGAATGAAGCGGAGGTCGATCGCCATCGGCTGTTCCTTCGCCAACAGTTCGTAGGCCATTTCATCCAGCTCATGCTGCGCGGTGTTGATGGCGGTCTCGTTCTGCTTCACATACTGGCATAAACCCTTGTCCCGTTGGAGATAGGCGTCCACCGCAGACTCAACGGCTTGCTGCGACAGTGCAGCCATGGCAAGGAGTTTGTCCTTGAGCTCTGCGAGTTGTATTTGAAAATGAATGCGCGGCACGCCGGTTTTCTCCCTAATAGACCATTGTGCCTCATTCCGTGTTACTAGATGGCAAATTTCGTCCTGGGCACCAGAAATGTCACGACCTGGTGAATAGTTTTCTAAGTCGAAGTCCACGAATGTTCGAGCGGGTCAACCGCATGAAAAATCTTTTCCGAATTTTGCAGTCTATTTCGCCGGAACGCGCACAATCGAATCATGGCCCAAAGCACAACTGGATTCCTCTCTTCTCTCCGCGTCGCTACATAGCCCCCCTCCCCCTAATTGCACTTTGTATGAAAACAATAGGGTTAAGGGACGAGCAAAAAACTGCACTATGAAAACAAACAGGTTATGCATGGGGGTTTACCGGAAACCTCCCCGTTTTGCACCGAAAATGCGACAGTCTTGACCGCCATCGAGGCCGGAGAGGAAACGACTCGGCTCTCTTCCCGGAGCGAAGGCGTGAGAATAGCCCCGGATGAGATCCAGCTTCATGCGACTCCCCTGCATTGCCCCTGTCAAATTCCGACGCAAAAAAATAATCGGCGTATAATGTCGGGCAGTTGGTGCTCCCCCAGTCGTCTGTGGCAGACGATGAGTAGCTACAGACGGAAACCTCTAACGCAAGACCAAGGCGAACGATTGGAGACAATCATGATCTTTGGCAAAAAATCCGACTTGAAGAACCACCTCTCAATGAAGAAACCTTCGTGGACCCACCATGTGGTAGCGCGGAATCCACACGAAGAAATCCTGGAATCGCAACGCCAGGAGGAATCAGCTCCGACGGCGAGTTCCACTCCTAAGGCGGAAGGGTCGGAGCCCATTCAGCCCCGTTACTGACAAACGCCCCCGGCATGTTTCCGATGTGCCGGGGGCGTTTCTTCAAACTTGCGCTCTCAATTCAGCGATTTTCGGCCGAGCAAGAACCGGTTGTAGAACAGCTCTTAGATCTTCTTGTACTGGCCGCGCTTGGATGGCAGAATCTCAAGCCCGTCAGCCGCAGCTCGCCGATCCTGACGGGATGAGGATTCTACTGCGCGCGCATCTCCCGGGTCGAAGTCGATGACCAACGGCTTTGGAGGAAGAAATTCGGGAGCCGCCGTAACCAGCGTTGGAGAGGCCCCACGCCTGCTTACAGCTGTGTCGATAGGATCCTGCTGAATTGTTCGGTCAAAAGTCGGCCGTTGCGTCCTGAGATCGGACCTCGTTCCCGCGTCGGCGCGCTCATCAACCCATTCTCCACTCTGCGCGTTGTTGACGCCCAGCACAAACAGCAGGTTCCTCAAGCTACTCAGCCTTGAATTCCGATCGCCTTGCGCTTCCTGTGAGGGAGAAACTGCTGCTTCCTCCAAAGCGGGGTCGGCTTCTGTGGTAGGCGGGACCGATAAGAAGGGTGCGTTTTCCCAGGACTGCGCAGCCGCCGCGCCGGTCGGGAGCGGCATCCGATTTTGGGTTGCGTCCTCGGCCACGGGCCCAGCCTCCGATTGCTGTGGCTTCGACGTCGACACCTTTGCAGGCTGCCACAGAACCGGAGGGCGGGACGGCTCAGCGGGACGAGGCGCGTCGCTTAGCCACCAAGGTAAATCGGAGGCTTGATTCGCCGCGGGCTCGAGGGGTGAAGCGGACGCAACGTTGGCCGTCGGAGGAGTCGGCACTCCAGCGACAGCGGCCAATGGGTTGGAGGCACTTGTGGAGGAAATCGCGCGCGGAGAGAAGGGAATGTCTTTCTCAGCGGTCGCGTGCGAGGCAAAGCGCTTGGCGGCTTCGGCAAAAGGTGAAGAATCGTTTGCAGGCGACGCAGCCACGACTGACTCGGCAGCCGGCAGCGATGAGATTGGCGCTGCGGCTGGAACAGTCAGCGGCAATGAGAAACGCCTCGCCGCTTCAGCGGTGGCCGGAGCGACCTGAGGTGTAGAGAGACACGCCCCGGGCGCAGCGGGATGTTCAGCGCCTGGCCGGGGCGAGAAACGGGCAACAGCAGCGGCAGCGGCAGCCACCTCCGGTTCAAAAAGCGAACGTGCGGATTGCTGTTTGGGTGTTGCAGGCTTGACGGCGGGTGCTTCTGGCGCGAAGGACGCGCTTCTTTCTGTTCGCCGTGCCGCGTTGCCGCTGTGCGTCTGGAGATGCTTCTCGATAGCTTCAACGGAGGCGCGGAACGGTGGATCGGCCTTGTCCATTCCGATGCGATTCAAGACAAATCCCACCGCGCCCACCTTCAACCGTTGCAGAGTCGCGGCGGCATCGCGGAGTTCCGTGCGCGTGGTAACTCCCGACTCGACGATCACGATTGCGCAATCGACAAACCGCGCCAGGTACTCGGTCTCCGCGGAGACAAGCAGCGGGGCGGTGTCGGTAAGAACGAGGCTTTCCTCCCCGGTCTCTGTCTCCTCGGCCATTTTTTGCAAAAGGGCTGTGGGACGGCTCACGCGCTCCACCGGCATCAGCCCTTGCGCGCTCTCGTTTCCATTGGTTCCGAGACGGGGCGACGGCGGCTGCGCGCCGGTGGCATCGACCAGTACGGTCGGTCTGCCGATGGCCTCAAGCACCTGGCTCACACGGCTCACAAGCGTGGTTACACCGGCGCCTGACCCGGCTCCGGTGAAGATGCAGTTCTTCAGGTTCCCTTGCTTACGGCCATGCTCGATTGCCGAGGCAAGGCGCAGCATATATTCCTCGGCAACGCCCTCTGAAACCTCGCTGAAGTTGGGCAGCTGAGCGAGTGGAGCGAAGCCAAGAACACGCTCCACGTCGGACGCGATATAGATACGCGGATCCAGCTTCAGAGTTGTTACAGCGGCCAGAACTCCAAAAAGCAATCCTGCGAAAGCTATCATGATTGCATTTCGCATGACACCCGATTTGGTGCGCCCAAGCGGTGCAACCGCAGGGGTGACCTGATACGCAGCGGCAGGCGCGTTATCTTCGAGCATCAGGTTGTGCATCTGCTCGTCTACGGTTGCGTAGCGAGCCTGAAGGCGGGTAATGTCGGCCGCCAGGTCGCTTGATCGCTGCAGCTTGGGTGTGGCTCCGCTGGCCGCGCTGGCCATTTGACGCATTTGCGCGTTGAGTTGAGACTCAAGACCCGCGGTCCGCTGCAAATCGGACCGCAGTTGCAATTGGATTCGCGCCGCCGCTTTAGAGCGGAGATCCTTCATCATCGCTTCCAACGTGCTGTTGATCTTGGTCAGTTCCGCTTCGTCCTGTTTGTATTGCGGATTCGCCGGCGTGAGATTGGCCATCTGCGAAATGAGCGCGGCGCGCCGTGCGTTCAGAGCTGTCTTCATGCTCACGAGACCGGCATCGCTGGAGATCGAATCGTCGGCCGCGGCATTGATGGCCGACGACGATGCCCCGCTTCCCCCATCCAATGCGGCGAACTTCTGCTCCGCCGCATCGTGGTCGGTGCGCGCCTTCACCAGCTCCGATCGAATTTGCGTGATGTCTTCGTCATAATGATCCGGAACCGCTGTGCCGACAGACGCCACGCCCAACTGCTTGTTGAGCTCGTCCTGTTCAACGCGATCGGCGGCGAGAGCATTCTGAATGCGATCCTTTTCCTCGCGCAACATCGTCAACCGCTGCGTATCCCCTGTACGCTCATCCCGCGACGCGCTCTCGATGTAGCTCGCAGTCACGGCGTTGGCAATCTCCGCCGCCAATTGCGGGTCGCGCGCGCGTGCGCCGATGGTGAACTGGTAAGAGTCCCCAGGCCGCGCTACCTCAAGAGTGCGCACCAGGCGCTGCGCGGCAGCCTGATCGCTTTCACCGGGCCCCTCGAAGCCGTCGATCTTGTGTACCGCGCCGATGAGAACATCGTCGCGGCTGACGTTCATCATCTGCTGCTGGATGTAGGTCTCGTAGGTGTTGGTATCGTAGGGCCACCGCTGCGGACCACCCTGGCTGGGCAAGACTTTCGCTGGCGTCGGTTGTACATAGACGATGCTCTCTGCCATGTAAGTTGGCCACGACTTGAACACAAACACCTGAACCAGGACGTACACCATGGCCAGCGCAACAAAGCCAAGAGCAACGGTCCGCGCCAGTTTCCAATGGAGTTGGAGGCTGCGCTTGATGTCGAGATGGAAGAATGCCTGTTCCGTGCCCTCGGTTGGCAAAGAACGCGCTGGGCCCGGAGAGGAAGCGAGTTCGGCGTCGCCGGCATTGGCCGGATCAGCGTGGCCCGGTTGACCGAATAGCTGGTTCATGGCAACCCTACACCGATCAGTGCCGCCGCGGTGATGACCGGGCTGAGCCGTTCAACGACGTAGGTGGCACGGAAGAAGCCGCTCTGCGGCACAAAGATAATCTCCCCCGGCTTGGGTGTAATCTCAAGAGACTTTGCCGGGTTGAGCAGATCGTTCATTGAAATGATGCGTGAAGTTCCCGTGGCCGGGTCCACGATCTGGATATGCGGCTTGTTGCCGGCGGGCTCAGTGAATCCACCAGCTGCGGCAAGTACGCTGGCCAGCGTGGATGTGCCGGTCAATGGAATCGCGCCCGGATGCTGCACTTGTCCCAGCACGGAGACATAGCGCTCGCCGCCGTTGGGGACATAGATCACATCGTCGCGTCGCAGCCGCAAGTCGGCCATGGAGTTTCCGGCGTCGATCAGGGATTTCAAATCGACCCAGACCACTTCGTCATGCCCGCGATAGATGGCGCAGCGCTCGGGAATCTGTGCTGCCTTGTTTGGCCCGGTCTCAAGACCGCCGCGGGAAAGAGCCTCAAGCAGCGTTGGCGTGCCGTCAAACGTGACCACGCCTGGCTTCTCAACCGCGCCCAGGACCAGCACTTTGTTGGCTGTATATTTGGTTACCGTGACCTGGGCCGCGAGGTTGGTGTAATAGGTGGCAAGGGCGGTGTCGATGGCGTTGGCTGCCTCCACGCGCGTCAGGCCAGACAGCATCAGGTCCCCTGCGAGAGGGAGTGTAATGCGACCATCAGGTCCCACAATAAGCTTCGCCGAGAGATCTGGCCGGCCGGCGAAATCGACGGTGATTTCGTCGCCCTTGCCCAGACGGTACTCTTCATTCGCGGGCGGTTCAAAGTGGCGCAGCGCTTCGAGAGGATTGGCTTTCAGTTGTGGATCGGCTAAGTCCTGCGCTTGGCCTGGAACTCCAACCATGCCGATTCCGGCGAGCAAGAGAACCATGCGAGCAAAGCGGATTCGATGGTTCATGCTGTCGCCTCCCGGCCGCGGAATGCTTCCAGGCTCCGGTGTACGAGCCTCGACCCCTCTTGCTTCTCGCCGTCCGTCAACACCCACCGATGCAATACCCCAATCAAGACTGCTCCATAAACAACGCCCACGACGATCAAAATTCCAGCACCCTGCCAGCGATTCAAAGCCGCCACCAATCGTGCAGCGGGCCAGGCAAGCAGGCCTGCCGCCGCATAACACCACAAGCCAGGCATTACCACGATGCGCAGGAATCTGCTCAGCTTCAAGTTCAAAACAACAAGCACGCGCCCCATCAGCCAGCAGGCTGAAAGAGCAGTGGCCACGCTGACTGCCACGCCAATGCCGAAGGGCGTCCAGCCACCCTCAATCCAGCGCGATAACGGCAACGCAACCGCCAGCAACAGCAAATTGGGGATGGAGTAGTTGAATTCCTCGTAGACGCGTCCCATTCCCCTGAAGATCGAGGTCCCCGGCCCCGTCAACATGTGGAATTGCATCGAAATACTGAATAACACAAACAGGGGAATCAATGAATCCCTCATCGGTAACGCGGAACCTAACCAAACGTGCAGAATAGGTACTGACCAAAAGGCCATGGCCGCTACAAAAGCTGCCGTGCAAAGGTTCGAATAGCGTGCGCCTTTCAGGTAAAGATCCTGCATGTTCGTCTGCCAGGCGGAGCGATCGGAAGCTGCGTCCACATGGGAGGCCGCCGGCAGCATCGCGGCGAAAAATGCCGTCGGTATCGACGAAAGCGATGTTGGCCATTTTTTGGCAACGTCGAGCAGGCCCGCTGCCGATGCGTTGATGAAGGTCAATGCGGCTAGACGATCGATTGAGACCTGGAGAATGCCTAGCATGCTCTGCAACTGCACGAGCCCGCCAAAATGCACCACGTACCTGAGCGAATCCCGATGGACTCGCCGCGGGGAAAGGTGCAGCCACTTGATGGTGCGGTGCGCCCACCACCACGTCAAACCGTCATTGATGACGATCCGCGCCAAGTAGGCTTCTGCCAGTCCGCGAATGCCTCGGCCTGCGCTTACCAGCCAAACGATCAGTGCGAATTCGGCCACAATGCTGATGATCTGAAATACCTGCGTGGATACGATCTGCTGCGTTCCGGTCAGCATGTCGCCAAAGGCGTTAAACGCGATGCTGGACAAGAAGACGCCGAGCACAACAAGCACTGCTTCCTTTCCGTCGCTGACGTGGGAAGGCGGCAGATGAAGCCATGGCGCAAACCATTTCCAACCCAGCACAAAACAGGCAAAAATGGTGGCGCATAGAGGAATAGTCACTGCCAGCCCGGTCGAAAGCAGCGCGTTGGCTTTGTCGTATTCCTTGCGCGCATGGAACTCTGCTACATATTTGATGTAGACATTGGAAACACCCATCGTGGTCAGGCCCACATATGTGACCAGAATGAAGATGGTGGTCCAGATGCCGTAAGCTTCGAGCCCGATGCGGGAGAGCAGAAAGGGGACGAGGCAGACCCCGCGTGCCATGTTTACGATGCGCGCAACAATGGTCGCAGTTACGTTGCGGCCGAAGTTTCCTTTTACTTCAGTCAGCGGCTCCCGCGCAGCGTCGGGACTACCCATTGCCACTGCGGCTTCGGGGTCCAAGGCCCATGCCATGTCCGGCTCTTGAGGCTCGACGATCAGAGGCGTATTTGTCACGGCTGATGCGCCTCCCGCTTGGTCCGGGCCCACTCGGCGCGGCTGCGGGATTGACGCAGGACGAGCGGCGTGATCAGTGCTTTCCAGAGTAGATAGAGCGGGGCTGCCACCAGGGCCGCAAGATCGCGCACCGGGTCATTGCCCAGCAGCGCAGCCTGAAATACGTAAAGCAGTGCTATCGCGGTGCACACCAGGGCGAAGAAATGCAGCCAGTGTACGGCGAGAAATGAAGTCAGCAGGAGTGCAAGAATTCCGCGCGACAAAGGCAGGCTCCATACGTCGGCGAGCGTCTCCAGAGCGCGCCACTTGCCCCGCAGCGCGGCGGAAATCAATTGGGCTGTTGCGCGGCCGGCAACCCTGAACCGGCCTCCTTCCCAACGAGCTTCCTGGGTAGCTTTCGCTGCGCCGGATGCAGGGCTGTGGCCAAGAACGAATGCGTCGTTTACCCAATAGACCTGTATGCCTGCCTGCACAAGTTTGGTATGATACTCAACATCTTCCGCAATGCTGTCGGCGTTGAAAGGCACGCGCTCAAGAGCGGCCGCCGTGAGGGCAAACCCGTTGCCAAATAGTCCGGTTGAAAAACCCAGACCCGCCCGCCCCCGCGCCCGCATTACATTCATGCCGCGAAACGCTAATGCGCGCAACCGTGCCAGCGGATTCCCAGTGCCTCCTGTCGGCAACTCCAGCTCATACCGGCATTGCGTGGCCTCCGCGCCCTGCTCCAATTTTGCGCATGTTGCCGCAATCAGATTCGGGCTTACCACTGAGTCAGCATCGACCACTAGAATTGCATTCGCACCCGAAGCGAGCGCTGCGGTGAAGCCATGCCGGAGAGCCGCTCCCTTGCCCCGCAGTTTGCGGTTGTTCAGTTCCACGACCCGAGCACCGGCATTAGCAGCCGCTGTTGCCGTCCCGTCTGTGCAGTTGTGGGCGACAACGAAAATCGACGTCGCGGGATCGGCCGCCTTCAGCGACTCGACCGTCCGCGCTATCATTGCTTCCTCATCGTGCGCCGGTACTACAACGGCCACGCGAATGTTCTGGAAAAGCGGTACTTTCGGATTTCGCGCCCGGAAAAAATTGCCGAAAACGCACAACGCCAAATCGAGAAAAAGCGGCGTGGCAAACAACGCCATCAATACCGCCAACACCGAAATTGAAACCCGCTCCATCTATGCTCTCTGCTCTTTCTAACTATCCCATTTTGAAAACTGCTTTAGATTTCTTGCGTGAAATTAGAGAAGCTTGCTTTCAGGTCAACACCTTTTGAAACTGGAACGTCTCTGTCTTGGCGTTTCCTCTCGCCGGCCCCATCCCCGGCGGGTTCATCCCATGAATCCAGCCGACAATCAGGAAGAACAGCAGCAGTGCCTGTTCGCCCAGGTAGACCGTCGTGAGCGCGGTCATCAATCCCAACAACACGGTCAAATGGGCAAACACAAGCGCCTTGTCCTCCATCGCCAGTTGCCGCCTCGCTAGCCGGTACAAGCGCACTCCACTGCCCAGCAGGATCATCAGAAATAACCCAAGTCCCGTCAATCCCTGCGCCGCCGCTAATAAAAGATACTCGTTATCGACCGAGGCATGCCCATGCATGGTGGGCAGTGTCGTTATGCCCCAGCCAAAGGCTTTTCGTTCCTCGATCAGCGGGATATAGGTTCGCAGCAAATCCCTGCGATAAACTGCATTCCTCTGCGCCTCGCTTTTGGCATGGTTAATGTCCACATCCGTGTAGCGCTTCCCGTAATAGTAGGCAATCCCCGAAAACAATACCAGCACAAGCCCAAACGCCAGCGTCGCCTTGCCGAGTGGGAGCTTCCACATCAGCAATGCAAGCACCAGCGACAAACCGACTCCTATCCATGGCCCCCGCGACTGCGTCATCAATAGTCCGGCAACAATCGACCACAGCACCAATCCGCGAAGGGTTAACGGCAACCCATTGAATATCCTCCGCGTTCCCCAATTTGGCGCAAACTTTCGCAACCACAAGCAATAGATCAACCCCATCAAAAAAATCATCCCTGCCAGAATGGCGTGGGCGTAGGGTCCGGCTATGCGACCGAATCCCCAGCGCGTCTGCACCGTCCAGGCAACCGGCTGGTCCGGGAAAACATGCCTGAATACTCTCTGCCAGATACTCTTTCCGGTCAGAAAATCGGCTACGCTGATGCCTGACACAATAGCCAGCAAAACCACCATCCGCCGCAACACTCGTTTTCGCGCCGGATGGCCTTCGGTCCCTTGCTGCTCGATTAAAAGCTTGCCGAGCATATAGGGCAATACCATGGTGCAAAGCCCCTGAAAAAACTGCAACCCGCCATTTGCCACGTTGCCCACAACGGGCGGACTGTTCACAGCGAGCAACTGCTTCCAGGTGCCGTCGGCCAACGCCGTGCTCAATCCCTCAGACAATGCGGCACTCACCGCCAACAAGAGCACCCACAGATCCATCCAGTCGAACCGCCAGCGCCGCATCTCCTTTACCCAAAGCGCCGCGCCCAAGGGAAGAACGGCCGCGTCGGCAAACGTTAACGGCGGCAAGTGCGGAAACCGCAAACTGTAATACTGCGGTAAAAGAAGAACTACCGGCAGATAAACATTGAGCAGTGCTTTGCGGATCGGTCCTCTGGCCAACGCCACCCAGCAAGCAACAGCCGGGAGCAGGATGATCAATTCCATTCGATCCCCCAGAAAGCTCCAGACTGCGCTTGTCTATCCACGAGCGCGAGTATGTGCTGGAAGCACTTCCGGCTTTCCTCGCAAGTCCATGCGGCCTGTTGTTTCCAAGTCCGTGGCCATCGACCGGCTGTAGGCAATGGTCGACTCCCATTCGTCGAAGAGCGGATGAGCGCACCAGGCATGAAGCAGAAATCGATTCCTGAAGGTTAGGCCTGCCAATGAGAGCGTCAATCCGGCATCGAGCAATTGGCGCCGCACGCCCATCAGAGCGCCCAATCCCGCCGCCGTAATCTGCCTCACGCCGGTAAGATGTACCACCATCACAAGGCTTCCGGCCACGCTGGCCGAGGCAGCCTCGAGCAATGAAGAAGCGATTTCACCACTAAGTTTCCCATGCACATACACATGCATTACCTGGGGAGTGGTCACCGTGGTCGCATGGGATGCACCCAGGTATGGACGCTGAACCCAACCCGCCAGCAAAGTCATGGGCAACCGTCGCGCTAAACCCAGGAAATCGCGCAAATACCGCGGGCCCAGGCGTCCAGGCTCCTGCACGAAGCGCGCCGCCCACTCCAGCCCGCATCTCTGAATCCATTCGGGCGCCCGATAAAGATCGCCAATAAGAATTTCAAAGCTGCCTCCGACACCCATCGCCACCGGAACCCCAAGACGCTTGCGATGCATCCAGATCCACTTTTCCTGCTTGGGATTGCCCAGAGCTACAAGCACGATTTCCGGCTTTGTGGATTGGATCCGATCCAGCATTTCGCTGTGATCCAGTTGCTCCATCTCCTCTTCAGACGGCGCGTACGTACCCACGATTCTGACCCCGGGGAACTTTTCTTCCAGCAATGCCTTCGCTCGTTCAGCCACATTTCCTTTGCCGCCAAAAAGATAAATCCCATATCCCTTGCTTGCCGATAGTGCGGCCAACCTGGGAACGAGATCTACGCCTGTGACTCTTTGAGGAAGCGGACAGCCCAGCAGTTTTGAGACCCACACCAGGGGCATTCCATCCGCCAACACCAGGCTGCAACCAGCGATAATTCTGTGCAAATGCCTGTCTGAGAGCGAATTCAGCCAGAAATCAATGTTGGCTGTAGCAATTTGGTGGGTTCCGCCCGACTGGATCAAGGTTTCAATGGCATCGATAGCCCCGTCAGCCGTCAGGCTGTCAAGAGGCAGCCCCAACACCGCGATTGGGTGCTTCAGATTCCTCATTTCGAGCTTCCATTTCCTGCTGGCACGCACCACCCCCAGAGCTGGACCGCCGGTGCACTGCGGTAGCTTTCGTTCAACCAATCTCTCGAATGCTGATTTCGTGCTCTACCCGTGCCCGAATGCGCCCCCGCGCAACCTGGTGGGTCCCGTGCCTGCTCGCGCCCCCGCTAGACTCGAAGGACACTAGCCTCACTCGGAAATGACTTCGAAAAAGTGGGCCTACAGCCTGTAAAATCGCGGCCCCACACCGACTTAGACGCGCCATCCGCCCGAGTGGACTGATGGTTTGAAGCTATCTGGACGTGTCTTTCTAAGCAATGCCCCAAAGGTGGAAGGGCAGTTCAAATCTGATGCTTCTTTCGATAGGTATAACACGGAGATTTGGTAACTTTGCCTGGTTACGTAACGAATACTTGAGTTATTAGGTAACATCCCCCAAGCGCCTTTTGTAACTTTCGTAGAGTTACCCGCCAGGCCACGCTTCGCAGAATCTACAACTTTGATGGAATATGTGGTTCGCACCCGATTCTCACTTCGACCACTCCAATACGACCATGGAGCACGGTGCCAGCTCCAAGTCAGTTCCTTCGAATCGCTCCTCGTTCACTTTGACCTGCACCTCGTCCTCGTTGTTCGCGCCGGGTCCGGAACTCACCAATCTCCACAGCTTTGCATTCGATTTTGGATCCAAGCCCGGAGCCTCGAGGCTGATCTTTCGCGATCGATGCAGACCATAATTGAAGACGATCAGGCCGTGGCTTTTTCCGTCCTGAAACGCATACGCATCGAGCTCGTGAACCCCATTCAGATGAACGCCATCATTGCCCTCGCTTTGGTCGTGCGTGGGGATTTCACCACTTATCTCCACATTCGTCATGTCGCCACGTATGCCCCGGTTGGCCAGGCTCTCGGCCAGCAACTGAGGACGTTCCCTGCCCGTAACGCCCATGTCGACCACGCTTCCCCAAAGCCGAACCAAGGCACCGTCCGCACGCTTGAACCTGAACTGCGGAAGGCTGAAGAGCATCTCATCCCGTACCCCGTGGTCACGCATCATACGCAGCATGTGCCCTGTGACAGCTACGCCAGCCGCAGTTGAAGGGGTGAGCCTGTCGAGCACTGCTTGCGACGCCGACCCTTCCGTTGTATGCAGATTCACCTCGTAGACTGCCAATTGCCGCCCACCCGCAGCAGCCTGCGTCGCCTGTACAACTCCATCGCGCGACATCTGCTCCGGCTGCGCCATCAGTGGCCCATAGAGTTCATCATCGTCGCCCCATTTGGTCACGCTAATCATCAGATAGGGCGCAATCGCCAGCGAGTTGGCCGACGGCGCCGAGCGCAGAACCTCTCCGCTTCGCCTCGGGTTCGCGGCCTGTCCACCAACCACCAGGTCGAACTGCCCGGCATCCGCACCCGCTGCGCTTCGAACCACATTGAAGATCCGATCCGCTCGCCGTCCATACGCTGCGGGATCGTCTATCGTCTCGCCTTGAAAGATTCCATTCCAGGTTTCGTTGCCCAGCTCAATGTGGATGGTTTTGAAAGCTCGTGTCCATGGTTCGCGCCTTCCCGCGGCTGCGCGCGCCGCCCCGCCCGCCACATTCGCACTTCCCGCTAAATATTCAGCCAGTTTGCGCGCTTCGTCAGCGCTCATTGCCGTTGGCGCAACAATCCAGGGCTCCGCGCCGACTTCCCGGCATAGCTCAAGGAACTCCGGAATGCCAATCGGGATGTCTTCCATGGTTGTCAGCCAGGTTGAGAAGCCAGGTCTCTGCCGCGCCGACGGTGGAGAAAGCAGATTGTCCACGGTACCACCCAGTTGCGCGTGGCTCGACATCAGCCGCAACACCCCGGGGCGCACGTCGCGCAGTGTCTGCACCACCTCGTCGCGGAAAGCGGTTCGGTTCGATGCATCCCCGCTTACTTGTTCCAGATCCACATCGTCGAGGAGAAGTGAACCTCCTGCAACGCTGAAACCCGCTTCAACCGGACCTGTCGGAGTCGGGCCCTCTTCGACCATAAACTCTGCGTGGTAGTCGGCCCAAGCCGGCGTTAACTGGAAATCCTGTTCCAGGTAGTCCGCCTTCCCGTTAACGATCCGCTTCACATGCGCGTGAATCGTTCTTGTTCCAGCTAGACCTTTGGCCCTGAAACTCAACCTATATAGCCCGCGAAGGCGTACGAATGTGAACCCCTCCATCGAGTCGAAATAGGACTTCAGCTCGACTGACTGGCCCGGAAGCGATGCCGCAATTCGCAGCGCCTGACGGCCCCCGGTCTCCGGTGAAAGATCTTTGCGCTCCGCTTCGAGTTTTGCGCCGCCGGTCAGCTGGGGCCACCACCCTGAAGACGGATCGCCGGGAAACTCTTTGCTCACCGCAAGCCAGTCGCCAGTACCGATCGCTGGTCCTGCACTGTCAAGCGTTAGCCCGTAACCCCCACCACTTGGCCCGCTCGACCCGACGCTACCCTTGCGGCCAACAGCCGCCCCGTCCAGAACTTCGTAGCTCGCGCCGTCCCAAAAACCGGATGGCCAAGTGAACGAGTGGCGCGTGTCTGTGCAATTCGACGGACCGCTGGACAGGCAGTGCAGAATGCTTCGGTATGCCATCCCTTCAAATCCAGGATTCCTGTAAAGCAGGTTTCGCATCATCTGTCCGGAATCGTAATAGGTTTGCTCCCCGAGGTTAATTCCCAGACGCGTGACTCCGGGGAGAATCACCCGGTTTGTCACACGCAGATGCGTGACTCCACCGCCGGTTTTGGTCGCCGCTTGCGAATGAGCCTCCGGACCGGCGGCAACAGCGGCCATCAGCATCAGCGCGGCAATGACTAGCCCCGCATCGACCAGCACAGTCCGCGCAATGTGTTGAATCTGTCCTCTGCTTCCCATCCGCTTTGCGGTTTCCTTCCAGCGCCATTTGGAATATTCGCGGCCTGATTACCTCAAGCATAGTCTGTGATATCGCCTGATCCGCTTGCGCATTGCTGCGGCCATATGCCCCATACGATGCACACATGATCCCACTATCCGATGCGATCTGTCGGTTCTTTTCATACGCGCTCCGCACTATACTTGAAGCACATTGATGACTCCCGCGGCAGCAAGTTCCCGAACCGATGCGGTCGAAAGCAGCCCGCCGTCACTACCAATCACGCAGCTCTTGCCGCGGGAAGCAGGCAGCCACGCGTCTGTGAAACTGTTGACCTCCTATGAGTACACGGTTTCCGTCATCGTCGTTTCATTCAATACCCGCGACGTGCTGCGCCAGTGCATTCAATCCATTCTGACCGAGTGCGAGCGGATTCCGACCGGATTCACGGCCGAGATTCTGGTGGTCGACAACGCTTCGAATGACGGGTCCGTGGAAATGGTCAGGCACGAATTTGCGAATTCACCCTTTCCGGTCAAGATCCTCCAGAGTGGGGTAAATCTGGGGTTCGCTGAAGCCAACAACGTGGCCATGGAGCTTGCGCTGGGACGCTACCTCGTGCTGCTGAACTCGGACGCTTTACTCCACTCCGCAGCCTTGCGCCTCGCCATCGAGCACATGGACGGAAATGCTTCCGTCGGCGTGGGCGGTGCGCGCCTGATTGGGCCCAAAGGGGAATGGCAGCCTTCGGCTCGTTCATTCCCTGGCCTCTGGCACGTCTTTGTTGTGTTTTCCGGACTCGCCTCGCGCTTTCCGAAGTCGCGAATCTTCGGCGCATTTGACCGCACCTGGGCCAGCCCCGACTTGCAGGCAGAGGTGGATTGGGTCCCGGGCGCGTTTTCAATCATGCGCCGCGAGGCGCTTGTGAAGACCGGCCTCTTCGACCCGCGTTTTTTCCTTTACAGCGAAGAAGTGGATCTCTGCCACCGCATGAAGGCCAGCGGCTTTCGAGTGCTCTATTGGCCGGACGTTGTGGTCACTCATATTGGCGGAGAATCCAGCCGTAAGCTGACGACTTTGAAATTCTCCGATACCGAATCTCAGATTGTTTTGTGGCGCATGAGATCGACGCTGCTTTACTTCCGCAAGAATCACGGGATTCGAGTATGGGGAATTCGCTGGCTTGAAGATGGCATGCATGCGTTGCGGTGGGTTCGCAATCGCTGGAGCAAAGATCTGGCGCGCCGAAATCGAGCCGAAGAAGCGAAGTTACTTCTGGCCTTGATGGACCAGGCCTGGCGCGAGACCAAAGGCGGGCGCGTGAGCCCACCACAGCCCTGGTAGACGCTGAACCTGCGTTAACGCAAATACTCGCGCAGTGGCACTTCAATCCCGCGATGCACGAGTTCCTGGCGATCCGTCACTGGCTTCCATCCCAATACCGTCTTCGCGGCTGTGCAATCGAAGAGCGCGCGGCCGGTTCGGCTCTCCCAGTCGCGATAGGAAGGCAGCCGCCGCTCGAGGTGACGGACTGCCACCTTGACCAGCCACTTCAGCATGTCCGCCCGATAGAAGCGCCCAATCGGCGTGGAGTGGCGCTGAATCTTCATTCCCCCTGCACGATCCAGTTCATCGAGATATTCCTGCGCTGTCAGCAACGGGTCGCCGACCAGGTTGAACGAACGACCCTCAATCGCCGGCGTCTCCATTGCGGCGATCAGGCCGGCCGCCACGTCCTCGACCAGCACCAGCGCTAGTTTGTTGGTCCCCTCACCCCAGACCTGGCACACGGCGTCGTTCCACCACATTCCTACGCCCCAGTGAAAGGGGCTGCCTCCGCGCCCGATCACGATGCCTGGGCGCACAATAACGAGTGACAGCCCTTGCTCGCGGTGCATGCGAATGAGAATTTCTTCTGAAGCAGCCTTGGCACGCGCGTAGAGATTGCGCTTCTCGATTTGCGCATCGAGAGGTGTGGCTTCGGTAATTGTGCCCGCACTTGCACCCGCGTAATACGAGTCGATGGTTCCGGTGTAGATAAGGCGCTTGATGCCGCTGGCGATGGCGCATTCGCCTACACTGCGCGTGGCTTCGACTTCGAATTGCTGGTATTCAGGCCACGCTTTTACGTTGGCACGCGCCAGATGGAAGACAGTTTCCACGCCTTCCATGGCACGCAGCAGGTCGTCCTTATTTCCAATGTCTCCGACGACACAATCGAGTTTTCCAGGCAGGCGGAGCTCATTCGGAATCCCCGCGGTGCTTCGCACCAGGGCGCGGACCGTGTAGTCGTTGTCGATTAACTGGCGCAGCAATTCCTTGCCAATGAACCCCGTGCCGCCGAGCACCAGAATACGCGGCACGGAACCACTCGAAGAGCCGGCCGATTGAAGGGTACGGGCTTCAGCCCGTACGTCCAGTTGCAAAACATCGGCGTGGGCTTTAGCCCCTGAGGCGTGCCCGTCGGAAGCCTGAAGGTCCGCCAGTTCTCCCAGCTTTTCGCAAAGCCGAATCACCCGCGCACCCATCCGGCCATCAATGCGCTCATCAATCGCTGGGCCTTGCGCGACATAAAACGCATCCATCGCCCAAGCAATGCTGGCTCCGTATGGATTGCCGCGTTTGGTCAGCTTCAGCTTTGACTTGATGTAGGTCCAAAGCGTGCGACGCGCCTGCTTCTTCAGGCTCTTCGCACGCCCGATTACCATCGCGTAGCTTTCGAAATCCGGATCGCTGGGGCAATGCTCGTCGAGCAAGTATGTATTGCGCTCAAAGTCGACAGTCGCGCTGGCGAGTGAGCCCCGCACATGAATCGTGTACTCAGAGAAGCCAGGAACAAACGAGAAGCGTAGCTCGACAGCCGTGCTCCCCTTCATCGCATTTACGAGCCAGCGGCGATAGAACTTCACGCCGGTGGGAAGCTCGATCGCATTCGAGGCATCAACCGCGAGATTTTCCGGCTCTCCAACCAGGTCCAACATGTGGGCCACGGAGTGCGATCCAACCTCAATCATGATGTTGCGCGGATCGCGAAGCATCCATGTGTCGAACGGCCCGTGGATGGCCTGAGGTAATGGCCGGTGCCAGGTAATCGTTACATCGTCGATTTGGCCGAGGACACCGCTCTTTACATCGCGACGAAGTTGCTCGTAAATCTCGGCGAAAAGAAAATTGTGTCCGACACCCAAGCGCAGGCCGCGCTCCTGGGCGAGCTGCACCAGCGCTTCGCAATCGGCAGCGGCGGAGCACATTGGCTTTTCGAGAAAAATATTCACGCCCGCTTCGAGCACCGTTCGTGCCGCTTCAAAATGCCGGTCCGGCGGAGTGAGGATATGGACCGTATCGAGCTTTTCAGCCGCAAGCATTTCCTCCAGTGACCTATAGACTCCGGGGACGCCAAACTTCAATGACAATGCCTCGGATTTGGCTTGAAAGCGGTCGCATACTGCTACGAGTTGCACGCCGTCGACGGACTGGAGGCCCTGCGCATGCCAATCGGCGATATAGCCCGCGCCCAACAGAGCCACGCGCCGCACACCGCTTGCGCCTTCCACGTCCAGTCTCGTGGAACCGTCGGATTGTTGTTCGGGCAGCGGTATCCTATCTTCCATCAGCCTTCCTTATGTTCCATGATGGTGAGCGTTTGACCGCGCCAGCGACGCCAATGGTAGGCCAGCATTCCCTCAACCGCGGGAAACTTGCTCAGTACCGTGAAGAATGCATAGATCGTCGAGTCGCTTAGCGGCCACCCGCGTTTTCTCCCATTGCGCACGATCCATCCGAATTGCGGCCCATAAAGGAAGAACAGAAACAGCGAAATCCCGCGAGTAAACAGCGCAAGCCCCAGCGCAATCGCCGGAATTACCAGCCCCCAGATCCACACCCGCCTGCACTCGCGGACAAAATAACGTTCTTCGCCTTTGCCGTGCAATGCTGCCACCTGCGCCCATGCATGCCCGGTTCGGCGCGCGCGGCGCCACCACTCGATGAAGCGGTGCATTGCCGCGTCGTGCCAGACCATTGCCGAGTCGAGGAGCAAGATTTTTTGCCCGAGCCTTCGCACTCGTACGCAGAACTCGTTATCTTCGGCAGCAATCACGTCGGCTCTGAATCCGCCCACCGTCTTGAACACAGTCGGCCGGACCATGAAGATCCCGCCGCAGGCGTTGATTTCACCGGGCCCCTGCCGCCATTCCAGATCGAACAGGCGGTTATAGACCGATGCCTCAGGATGAATTTCGCGCACATGGCCGCAGACAATGCCGACCTCGCTTCGCTCGTTCAATGCTGCGATGCCCTGTTCGAGCCAGCCTTCCACAAGCGCGCAGTCGCCATCGACAAACTGCACGAAGGCTGCGTCCGGATCGAACTTCAGTGCACAGGCAAAGCCCTCGTTCCGCGCCCGTGCCGCGCTGAACGGAGGCTGCAGCTCCACCACATGGCAGCCCAGCGACCGTGCAAAATCCGCACTGCCATCCGTTGAACCCGAATCCACATAGATCACTGTACGCGCAGCTGCAACGGCTGCGCGCAAGCAGCTTTTAAGCCGCTCGCCTTCGTTGCGCCCAATGGCAACAATCGCGACGTTGGGATTCGAATCGGGAGTCATTGAACTTAATTCTAATTTGCCGGAACTACACATTTTGATTGCGAAGGGAACAGCGAAACTGACGAGGGCCTGGGACGCATGGCGCGGCTGACTACCAATGCAGCGAGTTAGCAAGTCAGCTGGGGATTTTGTCGATATGAGATTCATGGACAGTCGGGAATGCTGAGCTTTACTTACACCACCGTCATATCCTGCCCCTTTGCCTCGCGACCTAACAGCGCCAGCCCGGCCAGTGCGAGCGCTACTACGATCACGGTAATCGCCAGCACGACCGGATAGTTGCCCCAGCGCTCGGCAGCAAGGGCTTGCGCCTTGCCGTTCCACGACGTGACCAGTCCGCCAAGTTGGTAAGCAAGACCTGGAGCCGTAGCTCGCACTGGAGCTGGCGATAATTCAGTCAGATAAGCCGGAACAACGCCCCATGCGCCCTGCACCATGAACTGCATAAGAACCGCGCCTGCGCCCAGCGTAAAGGCCGAGTGGCCATACGCCCACAACGGAATTACAGGGATCGACAACAGTGCGGCCGTCACGATTGCACGCTTGCGGCCCCATCGCTCGGACAGCGTACCGAACACAAAGCCGCCGACGATGGAGCCGAACCCGTAGAGGACTCCAATCGACCCAACGGTCGAAGGATTCAGCTTTGCGTACGTCGTGAGGAATGTCGGATACACATCTTGCGTGCCGTGGGAGAAGCTCATGAAGGCCGTCATCAGCAAGATGAGAAAGAGAAATGTCGGGAGAAACTTCAGCAACTGCGCCCAGGTGCCGGCTCCGTGCTCCCGCTCTGCGGCGGTTGACCGCGCTCGCCGACTCTTTTCTCCTGCCAGCCAGACCGGCGACTCCTCAACCTTGGCCTGCACATATAGCACAAGCAGGGCGGGCAGCGAGCCGAGGATGAACAGGCCGCGCCAGCCTATGCCGGGAACGTGAAGGCCTGCCAATGCAAATCCATTGAAAAAGAGGGCGAAGGCGCCGGATGCCAGGATCGAACCCATCGCATAGCCTTCCTGGAGAATGCCGCTGAAGGTTCCACGACCCTCTTTGGGAAGCGTCTCAAAAACCAGAGCCGCACCCACGCCCCATTCGCCGCCCATGGCCAGGCCGAACAGAGCGCGCAGCACCAGCAGCGCCGTCAGTGACGGCGCGAAAGCGCAGGCAAGTTCGATGACTGAGAAGCTTAGGATGTTCACCATCAGGACGGGCCGACGGCCAAATCGATCAGCCAGTCTTCCAAACAGCAGCGCTCCGACTGGCCGGAACATCTGCGTCCAAAACACCGCGCCGAACACTGCGGAAGGCTGTGTATGAAACTCCTTGGCAATGGCCGGAACGCACATGATGAGAATGAAGAAATCGAGCGAATCCATCGTCCAGCCCAGAAATGCGGCCAGAAACGTATGGCGCTGCGAGCCGCTCAGACGGCTGAAGTTTTGAATAACTGCGCGGAAGTGATCCAAAGCCGATGAAGGCGCGGGGACAGGCAAAGACATAGCCGGGAGAATACCAGACACAATCGCGAAAACACTACTGACATAATGCTGTCAGGAGGGCCGTTGCATGCTCTGTTCATGAAGAAGCCGATTAGCTGGTTCGAAATTCCTGCGCTTGATCTGAATCGGGCAAGTGCGTTCTACGAGAAGATACTCGCAGTCACCCTCAACCGTGGCGACATGGGCTCCACCTCGCTCGCCGTGTTCCCCTACGATCGCGACCAGGCCACCGGAGGCACGCTAATTACCGGGCCTGGATTCCAACCCTCCACCGAAGGCGTGATCATTTACCTCAACGCCGGCGAGTCTCTGGATACAGTACTCGAACGCGTTGAACCGGCCGGCGGCGCAGTTTTTCTGCCCCGCACCGCACTGCCAGGCATAGGTTTCTATGCCCAGTTCGGAGACACCGAAGGCAACCGGGTGGGCTTATTCGCCACTGCCTGATAAGGTTGCTGCATGCGCCGTGCCGACCGGCTCTTTCAGATCGTGCAGCACCTGCGTGCGCGGCGGCTCACGACCGCCGCGCAATTGGCCGAGTTGCTCGCTGTCTCGGAGCGAACCATCTATCGCGACATCCGCGACATCTCCCTTTCCGGGGTCCCCGTTTTAGGTGAGGCTGGGGTTGGCTACTGCCTCGACCGGTCGTTTGAACTCACTGCCCTCATGTTCACTCCCGACGAAGTCGATGCAGTCGTAGTTGGCTTGCGCATGGCCCAGGCTTTCGCCGGACAGCGACTCCGCGACGCTTCGATAACAGCGCTCGACAAGGTTATTCTAGCGCTGCCGAAGAACCGCCGCGCCGAGGTCGAACGGACCCAGATTTACGCTCCTCCGGTTCCTGCGCATCGAGACGTCGATCCCATTCGCGAGATGCTGAACACCGCCATCAACGAACGCGCTGTTCTCCAGATCAACTACGCCGACGACGGCCAGAAGAAATCGACGCGGTGCATCCAGCCGATTGCCCTTCATTTTTGGGGATCGGTGTGGACGCTGGCGGCATGGTGCCGGCTTCGCGTCGATTTTCGCAACTTCCGCCTCGATCGGATCAGCGCATGCACCCGTACCGGGGAGTCATTTATCGACGAACCGGGCAAAACCCTCAGCGACTTTCTCAGCAAAGTCCGGGTCCGCTAGCTCCGAGCCAAAAATTCCTGCAAATATTTGTTGCAACGAATAAAGCCCCTGCCGCGTCTGTAACCCATACGGCAAGTTTTGTGCGGAGCGTCCCCGTCGTCCCCATCCCCGCACACATATGGCCAGAGCCATCGGCTCAGCCAACCAACTCAGCGGCACCTGGGCGCGAAAATCGCCTGGAGCCCAGCACCGAAAGGACTAAAACTATGAAACGTTTTGCACTTGTCACCGGCATTCTGGCGCTCGCGGCTCCCCTGGCCCTCGCACAAACCTCCACCTGGACCTCCGACCCGAACCACAGTGAGGTAGATTTCTCGATCACCCACCTCAGCGTCTCCAACGTTCACGGCCGGTTTGGCCATGTTACAGCGACAATCAACTACAACGAGGCAGACATCTCCAAATCCACTGTCACGGCGACTATTGACGTAACCGGCGTGGATACCGGCGAAGAGGCCCGCAACAACCACCTCAAGAGCCCCGACTTTTTCGACGTCGCTACTTACTCCACGGCCACATTCACCAGCACCAGCGTAACTAAGACCGGAAATGGCCTGGCGATCAACGGCAACCTTACGCTTCACGGCGTCACCAAGCCAGTCGTCCTCACTGCTGACGGTCCGCGTGGCCCTCAGCCGGGTATGGACCACAAGCCGCATGCCGGGTTTTCTGCCACCACGATCATCAGCCGCAGCGCCTTCGGCATTGGGGCCAAGTTCCCGGGTGCCGTTGTCGGCGACGATGTGAAGCTGGACATCGAACTTGAAGTCGTCAAGCAGTAGGCAGCCGGCTCGTAAAGAGCCCAATCAACGCGCCCCATCCTTGCGCTATTCTTCGCGCGCAAGTCGTTCATCGGCGTCGATGACCCTCGATCGATGAGACTGCTCCGTGCCCCGTTCTTGCGCCTTTTTCTGGCGCAAGGGCGGGAAACTTCAACCCTGATTGAGGGCCGGGGCACAAATGTCTGCAGCGTCTGGAGAAATCGCCCATGGCCGGCCTGAAAACTGAAATCGCACAGGAACCACCGTTTTCCAGCGTGGAAGAAGAGGCGCTTCTCAACCTGCTACGAACTGCGGACTACCTGCACCGCGTTTTCCATCTCAAGACCCGAGCCTGGGGCGTCACATCCACACAGTACAACGTCCTGCGGATTCTGCGCGGCGCACAGCCGCATGGGCTCACCTGTTCGGCCATCGGAACGCGCATGATCACTGCCGAGCCTGATATAACCCGCCTGCTCTCCCGCCTCAAAGCTCTCAAATTAGTTCGCCAACAACGCGACCATCACGACCGCCGAGTGGTCTGGACGCAGATTTCGCAGGCTGGGCTCGAATTGCTGAAAGAGATGGATCCGGTGATCCAGCAGTTGCCGATTGACCTGCTGGGACATTTGGACAAAGCGGAACTGGCGGAGTTGATCCGGCTGCTGGAACTGGCGCGGTCCCGTAACGAGGAACTTCCGGCGTCGGTGAGTTGTACCGGGGAGCGATGTAGTGAGGGGCAGACTACCGCCAATTAGGGGAGAAAATCAGGCTCTTACTGGCCCAGAACCTTCTGCGCTACAGTTTCCTCATCCGCATCGGTCTGGATGATCTTGTTATGCAGGCAATAGAGAGCCAGCTCAAGCCGGTCTGAAACCCCAAGCTTGTCGTAGATCTTGCGCAAATAATTCTTGATCACCTGTTCCGTGGTTCCTAGCTGGAAGGCGATCTCCTTATTGCGCTTGCCCTGCGTGATGCAGGTGATGATAGCCATTTCCTTGGGCGATAGGCGGGGTTGGGTACGCGGGCTCACAAGTGCTGCCGCCTGCGAACGGTAAGCCTCAATCACCCAATTGACGGACTGGTTGTCGATCCAGGTTTCTCCAGCGGCGATCCTGCGCACACAGCGCACCAGCAAATCCGGCGAAATGGAGCGCGAAATGATGCCGCGCACGCCACGCCGGTAGAGTTCCACGGTGTGGTTCTCATCCGCCTGCACAGCCTGCACGATCAACTTCATGTCCGGAGCAACGCGCAGCAGCTCGGGGATCACGTTGGCAGTTCCTGCCAGCATGCTTCCCTCGAGCAAAACAACATCTGTGGGATAGCGCTCCACGGCAAAGCGGAGATTTTCGATGGTGTCCGCCTGCGCCACTACGCGCAGATCGTCTTCCAAAGCAAAAACCTTGCGGATGCCAACACGGTAGATGGCCTGGGAGTCCGCAATGATTATGCGGACCGTTCCCGGCTTTACCGGAGCTTCAATCGTCTCGCCGTCTGAAGAATCGTCCAAGAATTCCATCATTTATGCTGCCAGACCAACCAAGCCTGTCACTGTTCGGCGAATTGGTACTCGTCGATCGTGGCGGCAGCCAGGTAATGATTTTGACTCAATGAGCAGCGTACCACACGTCCCAGACAGTCAACCAGAACATCGTTAAGGGTACCGAGCACCGCACCCGGCATTCGGAGCGAAAAATGGATGGGGAGACCCGGTTTGAGATCCCGATCCAGCTCGAAAAGAACGCCGCTGGCGGAGACATTTCGAGACAACGCCGCAACCTCTCCGTGGCTGGTGGATAGCATGACGGGCAGCGCCAGGGGAAAGCGCACCGCGCAGCGAACTTCCTGCCGGGCCATGCCATGAGCAGGGACGGCGAACGGAACCGACAACTCCTGTTTCAAAGCGTTCATTTGCTATATCCTGGGCCCAGATTGGGCGCAATTGTCACCTTAAACCCAAAAGTCCACTTCTCCTAGGGCACCAAAGTTCCCTACTTAGGTAACCCCCGCCTTTGTGTTTAAAAAGGCTTCCGGCTACGGGGGTCGCCGATAAACCGTCCCGCTGGCCGATGGGAATCCTTA
>Ga0182016_10001694_pt1 | contig 26655 bp, 20 predicted proteins | sample 712S2MmetaG_FD_120491 | JGI IMG/M metagenome (GOLD analysis project Ga0182016, IMG submission 120491) | Permafrost microbial communities from Stordalen Mire, Sweden - 712S2M metaG | ecosystem: Environmental > Terrestrial > Soil > Wetlands > Permafrost | place: Sweden: Stordalen | collected...
CACGCTTGCGAAGCGATTGGACGAGTCACCCCGCCTGCGGCGGGAGGTCGGCGGCGTGACCGCGCGGCCGGCTCGGCTCATCGCCCTTTCGGCTGCGGCTCAGGAAGCCGGCGGCAGCGGATGAGCGACTTCTTCGAACCGCCGCCGCCGGCCGAGGATCCGCCGCCGCGACCGCCGAGCCCGCCGTGGCTGCGGGCGCCGTCCGGCACTCTGCCTGGCGTGGTCGCGCTCGAGCTGGTCATGGCCGCGACGGAGCGCGTCGCGGTCTGCGTGGCGCGGATCGGTGCTTACGCGTCCGGGTTCGAGCTGGATCTCGTGACGATGGCCGGGGGCGAGAGCGACGAGCTCGACCCGATGCTTTTCGGTGGCCGCCGCGGGCCGGGACCGCGGCGCGGGCGCGACGGCGGGATCCCGGCCGACATGCTGAGGTTCGGCGTCGAGTTCGCAGACGGCTCCAAGGCAACCAATACTGCGGGGCGCCCCGGCGGAGCCGACGCCGAGCCGAGTGGGCCGGTGTTGATCGGCGGTGGCGGTGGCGGTGGCGGCGGCAACTGGCGCCAGAGCGTGTGGATCTGGCCGCTCCCGCCGCCGGGCCCGCTGACCTTCGTCTGTGAGTGGCCGGCGGCCGGCGTGGCGCTCACCCGCCACGAGATCGACGCGCAACTCGTGCTCGACGCGGCGAGCCGCTCGCAGGAGATCTTCAGCGACCGCGGACGCCGCGGCGGCTCTGTCCGGGTCCACTCCTACGGCCCGACGTCGCAGGCCGGGCCCGTGTCAGGCGAGCGGTAGGTCGTCGGGCAGCGCAACCTCCTGCGGCGGGGCGCCGGGCCCGTCGTCCTCCCACGCCGGCCAGGCGCGGGCATCGCGCCCGGCGTGATCGCCGGAAGCGCCGAGCGCGAGCAGCACGACTGGCGCGTCGCCCGTGTTGACGAGCTGGCGGCGCACCGCCGGCCCGACCCGCGCCAGTTGGTCGGCGCCAAGGCGGTGCTCGACACCTTCGACCAGCAAAGTCAGCTCACCCTCCAGCACGAGGTAGACCTCCTCCTGGCGCTCGTGCGCGTGGATCCGCCCGCGCTGGCGGGGCTGGAGCACCATCAGGTTGATCCCGAAGGAGCTGATGCCGAGCGGGGTTCGCAACGATTGGAACCGCTCGCCGGCGGCCCGGTCGAGTGCTGCGAACGCGATGTCGCTGTCGTTCATCGCATGAGAATAGAAGGGGAAGGTCGGCGAAGCGGCGGGCCGCGGTGGGTGTCACGGCAACGGATGCGCGGCGAAGAACGCCCACATCACGTTGTCGGCGCTGATCGCGTCAGATTGCGCTCCCAGTAGCCTCGTCAGCGACGGCGGGAGTGTCGGGCCGCCGGGCCATTCGTGACCTTCGCCGCTGATCGCGTACAGCTCGACCTCCGCGCCTTCTCGACAGTGGCCGTAGGCGGTGAGCGTGACATCCGGGTCGGGCTTGGAGGTCGCTGCCGACGTCGAGCAACCGTCCTGCTGTGCCCAGTACCGCGCAGCCTGGGGAACCGAGTAGGTCCAGTACGCCTGGCCGTGGCCGCCGTATGGATCGACCGGGTCCGCCGTCCCGTGGAAGGCGATGATCGGGACCGCTCGTGCGGTCGGACACGGCGTCGCGCGTCGCAGCCCGCTGACCGCCGCCACGGCGGCGAACACGCCCGAGGAATCGCAGGCGAGCTGGCTGGCGGTTCGGGCCCCACCCGAGAAGCCGGTCGCGTACACGCGCGCCGGGTCGATGCAGTAGCGCTGTTCGAGGACACCGACGAGCGCGGTGAGGAAGCTGACGTCGTCAGCGGCGTGGGCGGGGACCGGAGCGCCCCCGACGAGCGGGACGCCGGGGACGTTCCAGTCGAATCCGTTGCCCTCGGGGATCAGGCCCTGCGGGTAGGCGACGATGAAGCCGTGGGTGTCGGCGGTCGCGTCCATGCCGGTGAACAGCTCCTGATCCTGGGCGGTGCTGCCGCTGCCGTGCATGTTGAGGACGAGCGGGACCTTGCTCGAGCCCCGGTAGCTGCTCGGGACGTGCACGATCACGATCCGGCTGTGACCGCCAATCGTCAGTGTGAGCGTGCTAGAGGCGGCACCCCCCGTGCCGCAGCCGGCGCGGGCGCCGCGAGCGTCGCCGGCCGCGGTCGAAGCGCTCGCGTGCGCGGAGCCGGCCAAGCCGGCGTATGCCGCGAGGACCAGCGCGGCTGCGACCAGGGCGAGAGCCAACGCCCGGGCCGGCGCCCAGCGGCTCGGGGGTGGGCGGAACAGGCGTCGGGACGACTCACGCACCTTCGGCTCCCTCTCGCATCGCAGGACGCAGCGACCCCCTCACCATTTCTACCAGAGTGCGCGGCGCCGCGGTGATGCCCCGCGGGCCGCAGCCACCGCCGCGCGCTCGTCTCCTGCCTAGCTGAAGAAGTGGGTCTTCGGACGCTCGAGGAGCACTCCGTCGACGCTGATGTCGACCCTCTCGTTGTAGAAGGCGATCAGTCCGGCGATCGGCGAAAGCTGGCGCGTCGGGAAGTCGTAGGACCAGGCGAGGTCCGCGTGGCGCTGGCCGCCGATCACGATCGACCAGTAGCCGCTTGTGGTTCCCTTGTAGGGGCAGGCTGTGACGGTGTCGCTGGGCACGAGATGCGCGAAGTTGACCTCGGTGCGGTTGAGGTAGTAACGAGTCGGCAGCCCTGTCTCGAACACGAGCACCGGCGACTGCGACTGCGCGAGCACCACACCCTCCAGCTCGACGCGGACGTTTCGGGTCGAGCGCAGCGGATCGACCCGCGTGTAGGGGTTGCGAGGATGCACGAAGACCTGCTCGTCCTCCTCGAACCAGGCATCGAGGGCGTCCCACTCGAAGCGTGCGAGCCCTGCAAGCCCATCGATCGAGTCCTCGGTATAGATGGAAACGGCGGCCGGCCGGTCGATCCGCCCCACACGCAGGCCGTGGCGGTTCGCGCGGCCCCGGCTCAGACGCTGCGGGTGCCCTTCGTCGACGAGGAACCGTGCGTCGACGTCGGCAGCCGGGATGTAGTACTGCGGGTAGTTCGGCCACTCCCACACGTAGATCGCGCGAATCGTGTCGAGAACCACCTCGCCGCCCAGAACGGCGCGGATACGCCGCGGCACGGGCTCGAGGTGGTTGACGGCGACGATCGTCCGCGGGTAGTCGTTCACGGCGGCGATCAGGCCGGCGGCTGCGGGTCGCCGTTGTGAGCAGAGAGGTTTGCGAGCGCTCCGTCGATCAGTCGCCGCAGTCCCACGGGCTCGGGGAGAGCGATCCGCACCGGCGTCTCGGGGTTTGGTGATCCGGCCTGAAAGCCCGGCCGAGGCGTCACGAAGATCGTCAGCACGATCTGGTCGGCGTTCATATGGAGGTCGGGAACGAGCACGCGCCCGTCCGCCCGCTGGCCGCTCGCGAACGTCTGCTCGCTGACGAGGACCCGCAGAACGCTCTCGCTGGGATCGGGCTCGTGTGTGGGATCCAGGCGCCACGACGAGGCGCGGATGCCGTCGCGCGCGGCTCGCAGCGGTCGCGCCGCGCTTGACACGTCATACGCCCAGGTGTTTCGCCGCGGATTGCGCCGCACGGCGACGGTGAGCAGTTGCGGCGGCTGTCCCCGCCCGAACAGCGCTTCGTCCTCCGTGCGCGCGAGCAGCCTCCAGCCGTCGAGGCTCGCCGGCTTCAGCTCGGGCGACGGGCCGCGCTTCCACGGCGCCCGCGAAGCTCGCTTTGGCGCCGCACGAGACGCAAGCTGAGCGACAAGCGCGCCGACCGCCGGGTCCTGTGGATCAAGTGGCGCCGGCGCCCCGTCGAGCGCCGAGGGGGGAAACGGCAGACCGGCGCCGTCGCTGACCAGTTCCGGCCGCCGCGGCGCCGGACGTGGCTCGAGCATGCTGGAGCGCTCCCAGTCACGCTCGCTTGGAAGCTTGGCCTCTCGCGCGGGGAGGCGTCCACGACGGCTCGGTGCGGACGGCGACACACCCCGAGGCTACCGGCGAGACGGGGTCGGCGCCAACCCCGTCGTCCAGGGCCGGCCGGCCGAGGTGGTCCCGGCCATCGCTTGACCCACGGCCCGGCCGGGCCACGCTCGCCCGGGAGGTGAGGAAGTACGCTGCGCGGAAATGGTGGCAGTGTCTCGTGGCTGAACTGCGGATAACCCCCGAGCATCCCGAGAGTGCCACCGCCGTTGCGCTGCTCGACCGCTATTACCGTGAGCTCGAGCTGCGGTTCCCCGGTGGCTTTGATCTTGCTCGCACGTCTGCGGCGCCGACGGCCGAGTTGCTCGCGCCGCACGGGAGGTTCCTGGTCGCCCGCCAGGGCGCCCGAGCCGTCGGCTGCGGCGGCGTCCGTCGCCTCAGCCAGGACACGGCCGAGATCAAGCGCATGTGGGTCGACCCGGCAGCTCGCGGACTGGGGGTAGGGCGCAGCCTGCTGGCGGCGCTCGAGCAAGGCGCCGTAGAACTGGGGTGCCGCGCCGTTCGGCTCGACACCGCTGCGTCGCTCGCCGAGGCGCTCGCGCTCTACCGATCCGCGGACTACGCTGAGATCCCCTCCTATAACGATAATCCCTACGCCGCGCATTGGCTCGAAAAGCGCGTCGGCTGAGCCGCGCGCAACGGTGAGGGCGGCCGAGTGTCCTCGGCCTCCTCTGTGTCTGTAAACCCGCTCTGCGCGGGTGAAACTGTCCGCACCTTTAGGTGTGGTGAGGCCGGTGATGGCTCGGGCGGATCGCGCATCACGGTCAACGGGCAGGCGGATGCCGACACAAGCGCAGCGATGCGAGCTGCGGCCGAGAGCTTCTTCGAGGGCGGACTCGTCTAGCGGATCTGCTCCCGGCTGCGAGGGAGTGGGCCGCCACCGCTCCGCCAGCCCGCCGGCGGGCCCCGGTAGTCTCCGCAGGACAGCCTGCAAGCGAGCACGCGCGGAGAATCGGCGCGAGGTTGCCCACCGGGCGTTCGCAGAGCGCTGGACACGATTGCCAAGGCTCGTCCCGGGCGCCGGCACACCGCATCCGCCTCGCGCGCAGACCACGGTGTCAGGTCGGGACTTCTGGACGTTGGTGAGCCGCCGAGGAGCGATGAGCGATGAGCGAGATGTCGGCAGCAGCATCTGATGAGGCGCCGATCGCGAACCTGACCCGCCGCGGTGTGCTGATCATCATCGGCGCGCTCATGTTGGGCATGTTCCTGGCCGCGCTCGATCAGACGATCGTTTCGACCGCGCTGCCGACGATCGTCGCGGATCTTCACGGCGCGTCGCACCTCGCGTGGATCGTCGTCGCCTACCTCCTCGCCGCGACCGTTTCGACGCCACTGTGGGGCAAGCTCGGCGACCAGTACGGGCGCAAGGTGTTCTTCCAAGCGTCGATCGTCATTTTTCTCTGCGGCTCTGCGCTCTCGGGCCTCAGCCACACGATGACCGAGCTGATCGCTTTCCGCGCGGTTCAGGGGCTCGGTGGCGGCGGCCTCATGGTGGGTGCGCAGGCGATCGTCGGCGACATCGTCTCGCCGCGCGAGCGCGGGCGCTACCAGGGACTGTTCGGGGCCGTGTTCGGCGTCGCGAGCATCATCGGCCCGCTGCTCGGCGGCGTGTTCGTCGACCAGCTCTCCTGGCATTGGATCTTCTACATCAACATTCCGATCGGCGCAGTCGCACTGGCCGTCATCGCGTTCCAGGTTCCGGGCCACCTCGGCCGCGTCCACCACGTGATCGATTACCGCGGAACCGCGTTGCTGGTGCTCTCGGCTAGCCTTCTGGTGCTCTTCACGAGTCTGGGCGGCACGACCTACGCATGGGGTTCCCCGCTGATGCTCGCCTTCGTGGCTGCCGGCGCCGTGGCGCTCGTGGCTTTCGTATTCGTGGAACGCCGCGCGGTCGAGCCGGTCCTGCCGCTGCACCTGTTCTCCAACCGCGGCTTCTCCGTCACGAGCGTCGTCGGCTTCATCGTCGGTTTCGCGATGTTCGGAGCAATCACCTACCTGCCGGTGTTCTTCCAGATCGTGCACGGCGAGTCACCGACCGTCTCCGGGTTGCAACTGCTGCCGCTCCTCGTCGGCCTGATCATCTTCTCGACGGGATCAGGGCTCGTGATCAGCCGGACCGGCCGCTACCGGGCGTTTCCGATCGCCGGGACGGGGTTGATCACGATCGGAATCCTGCTGCTGTCGCAGGTTGGCGTCGGCACGAGCCTCATCGTCGCCGCTCTGTTCATGTTCGTGCTCGGCGTGGGCCTCGGCTGCGTGATGCAGGTACTCGTGCTGATCGTCCAAAACGCCGTCCCCTACGGCGAGCTCGGCGTGGCCACCTCGGGGGCCACCTTCTTCCGCTCGATCGGGGGGTCGTTCGGGACGGCGATCTTTGGCGCGATCTTCTCCAACGTCCTCGTCGGCAACCTGGCGAAGCATCTCGGCAAAGCGCGCCTGCCGAGCGGGCTGGCCAGTTCCAGTGTCACGCCTGCGATCCTCGACAAGCTTCCGCATGCCGTGCATCACGCCGTTTCCGCCGCTTACGCGGAGTCGATCCAGACCGTGTTCATCATCGCGGCGCCGATCGGCGCGGTGGCATTCCTGGCGTCGTGGCTCATACCCCAGGTGGAGTTGCGTCGAGCGGTTGACACCGCACAGGCAGCCGCGATCGCCGAACCCGCGTAGGCGAGCTGGCACGGGCAGGGGTCGTCGCATCACGCGGGGCGCCGTGACCTGGCGTTCGCCGTCGGAGCGATAATCCAAGCTTGATGCGCTCCGCCTCGATCGCCCCAAGCCGCAGGCGCCTGCTCGCCCTCACCGCGACCACGGCGCTCGGCGTCCTGCTGGCGGGCTGCACCACACACGCCGTGGCGCCGATGTCGGCCGCCGCGATCGCGCCGGAGCGCGAGGGCCCGCACAAGTTCAAGGAGTACACCGTCTACTGGGCCGGGATGGAGGTCGACGGCGCTCGCCTGACCGATGCCGACAGCCCGGCCTTCTTCGACACGCTCTACGCCCCGGTCGGATTCACCCTGTACTACGGCAACTGCGAGGGACGCGGGGCTCTGCGTGACGGCGGCTGCACCCTGCCGCTGAGGATCACGACCACTATCTACACCGCGCACTCTGACGCGTCATACGGCACGCAGCGCTGGACCGAGATCCATGGAGTGCCGGCCGTCGTCTACGACGGCGGCGACGCAATCGAGATCTACACCGACCACCAGGACGTTGACATCGTGGCGGACTCGCCGGCCCGCGCGGCCTCCGCCGCCGCGGCGCTCGAGCCCTTCAACCGTGTCCCATCCCCGGGCTGGCCGGCGTTTCCGCAGCCCGTCTACACGCCCGACCCGCCCCAGGCTCAACTGAATGGCAACACGGGCCCGACCGGCGTCACCGGCGCAACGACCGGCATCGGCCCGCCGTCGCAGCTCGAGCCCGCGCCCTAGCTCTACGCTCGACGCTGCCGGCAATCCACGAGCGAGCAGCTCAGCCGGCGGTGGCCGCCACGGCTGCTGCGGCGCTGGAAACGTAGACTGGCGGGCGGGAGCAGGTAACACGCAGCGGGCAGCGCCTGGCCCGCGTCATCTCTGCCGCCGATCGCTATGAGCGCCGAGTCTCAACTCATCGATGCTGTCGACTCCCTCGGCGTGGTCGGGGACGCCGTCGCACGCGCCGGCGACGCGTTGGAACTGGCGGCACGACACCTCGATCCCTCGCTCGTCGACGTGCTGCGAATTCTCGGCTTCGATAAGGCGTACACCTCGGCACAGGGGTCCTACCTCTACGACGCCGAGGGGCGCGCCTACCTCGACTTTCATACCGGAGAGGGCTTCGCGAGCCTGGGTCACAACCATCCCGACGTGCGTGACGTCCTGCGGGCGGCGCTCGCAGCGAACCTCGTTGACGGCGTGCAGCTGCACTACTCGGCCCTGGCCGGCCTGCTTGCCGAGGAACTGACTCGTCTGATGCCGCCAGGGCTTGACTCCGTTTTCTTCACGAGCACCGGCGCCGAGGCGGTCGACTCGGCGATGAAGTTCGCGCGGGCGGCGACGCGTCGGCCGCGACTGATCTCCTGCGACGACAGCTTCCACGGGGTCACGCTCGGGCCGCTCTCCCTGGTGGGCGACGACTTCTTCAAGGAGGGTTTCGGACCGCTGCTGCCGGGTTGTGATCGCGTCCCGTTCGGCGACCTCGCTCGCCTGGAGCAGGAGCTGGCGGCGAAAGACGTCGCCGCGTTCATCGTGGAGCCGATCCAGGGCCGCATGGTGACGCTTCCACCAGAGGGCTACCTGCAGGCTGCGGCCGCGCTGTGCCGGCGCTACGGCACGCTGCTGGTGATCGACGAGATCCAGACCGGCCTCGGTCGCACCGGCAGCTGGTTTGCCCTCGACGGTGAGGGATTGGCGCCGGACTTCGTGCTCGTCGGCAAGGCGCTGAGTGGCGGCTACATGCCTGTTGCAGCGATGGTCACGAGCCGTGAGATCTACAGCCGAGCTGTGGGCACGCTCGAGCGTTGCTACGTCCACCAGTCGACCTTCGGGCGCAACCGCCTGTCGATGGCGGCCGGTCTGGCCACGCTGCGCATCATCGAGCGCGATCGTCTCGTCGACCATGCCCGCCGCGTCGGTGACGTGCTGCGCGACGGGCTCGCCGAGCTTGGCCGCCGCCACGCGATGATCAAGGAGGTGCGCGGGCGCGGGCTGATGATCGGGATCGAGCTGTGCGCGCCAGACTCCCGCATCGCCCGGCTGAACTGGCGATTGATTCACCTGGCGAGCGAGGGACTGTTTCCACAGCTGGTCGTGATCCCGCTGCACCGCGACCATGGTGTGATCACGATGGCGGCCGGCAAGAACGACGTGATCAAGCTCCTGCCGCCGCTGACGCTCTCGGAGCCCGAGGCGCACAAGTTCCTCGCCGCGCTGGACGCCGTGCTCGCCGATTGCGCTGGTAGCAGCGGCAAGAACTGGGGGGTCGTGCGCGATATCGCGACCGCGACTCTCGGCCGTCGCGCCGCGCACAGATCTGGATGATCGGCTCGGCGCAAGCCCGGGCCGCGCCGGTCGAGAGGCTGCGCGGCGACGTCTGTCTTGTCACGGGCGCGAGCGGCTTTATCGGTGGACACCTCACGCGGAGATTGGTGGCGGAAGGAGCTGCGGTGCGCTGCTTCGTGCGTGCGAGCAGCGACACGTCGTTGCTCGAGCGACTCGACGTTGAAATCGCATCCGGCGACCTGACGGCGCCGGAGTCGCTGGCGCGCGCCGCGAGCGGCTGCCGCTACGTGTTTCACTGCGGCGCGCGCGTATCGGACTGGGGCACCGTGGAGGAGATCGCGCGCGTCAATGTGCAGGGGACGCGGAACGTGCTCGAAGCGTGTGCCGGCGCATCGGTTCAGCGCGTCATTCACCTCAGTACGACCGACGTCTACGGCTACCCGGGCGGCGCCGCGATCGGCGAGGACTATGCCGCGGTCCGGTTTCGCAACTGGTATGCGCAGACCAAGCTGGACGCCGAAGCCGAGGTCCGCCGTGTGGCAAAGGCGCAAGCGCTGGAAGCAGTGATCCTTCGCCCGGCGACCGTCTACGGGCCCGGATCGGCTGACGTCGTCGGCGAGATCGCGCGGGCGATGCGCGCCGGACACATGCTGCTGGTCGGCGGCGGCCGCGCGGTCGCGGGCCTGTGCTACGTGGAGAACCTCGTCGATGCCGTGGTCCTTGCCACGCAGCGCTCGGCCGCTGCCGATAACGCCTTCAACGTCTGCGACGGCCTCAACGTCAGCTGGAAGCAGTTCACCGACGACCTGGCCGCGGGCCTGGGCTTTGCGCCGGCCCGCTGGAGCATGCCCTACCGACTGGCGAACGGGGTCGGTTTCTCGCTCGAGCACGGCTACCGGCTTCTGCGTAAGGCGACGGGACTGAACATGGCGCCGCTGCTCTCGCGTCAGGCCGTGCAGGTGCTCGGCATCGACCAGGATTTCAGCAATCGCAAAGCCCGGGAGATGCTCGGCTGGGAGCCGCGTGTCGACTACGCGACAGGGCTCGAGGCGACCGTCGGCTGGCTGCGGACCGAGTACCTCGCGCGCCGGGACCGACCGGCTGGAGCCTTCGCGGGCGGGTAAGCCGCATCCGGCGAACCGCCGAAACCCAGCTGCGAGAATGTCAGCAGTGAGCTCGCTCGACGTCATCGCGGCGGGGTCTGCACCCCCACACCAGCCGGTCGGCGGCGAGCTCGACCACCTGGAGCTCGATATCACAGGCATGAGCTGCAGTTCGTGTTCGGCTCGCGTGCAGCGTGCGCTGAGTGCTCAAGCGGGCGTGTCCGAAGCGGTTGTCAATTACGCGACCGGGCGTGCGTCGGTTCAGGTTGAGCCGGGGGCGGTCGAGGTGGGGCGTCTGCTGGCGGCCGTGCGGGCAGCGGGATACGGAGCATCGCTGGCGATCCGAAGCGGTTCCAAGCAAGCTCGTGTGCTCGACGGGCCCGAGGTGGGGGAGCAGCGCGAGCAGCGGCGCTTGCTGTGGCGGATTGCTGCCGCGGTGCCGTTGGCCGTGGCGATCACGGCGCTGACATACCTCCGCGGGCACGACCCGACCGCGCGATGGGTTGTCGCCGCGATGGCCGTGCCGGTCCAGTTCTGGTGCGGCCTTCCGTTCCTGCGTTCGGCGTGGGCCAGGGCGCGGGCCCGGTCGACGAACATGGACACGCTGATCGCGTTGAGCACGCTCGCGAGCTTCGTCTATTCGACGGTGATGCTGCTGAGCAGCGAGGCCGCCTCGAGTCACGGCGTCGCTGTCGACCGCTTCAACATGGTGCTCGACTACGACATGGGCGCGATCATCATCGCGACGCTGTTGATCGCGCGCTGGTGCGAGGCCAAGGCCCGTAGCAGTGCCGGGCAGGCGATCCGGGAGCTCGCTCGGCTCGGTGCGACGCAGGCGCGGCTCGTCGACGCCGATGACCCTGGCGGCCGTGAGCGTCTGGTCGCCGTTGAGGACGTGAGTCGCGGCGATGTCTTTCTCGTTCGGCCTGGTGACAAGATTCCCGTCGACGGGATCGTGACATCCGGAAGCTCGGCGGTTGATGAGTCGATGCTGACGGGGGAGTCGCTGCCTGTCGAGAAGGCCCCAGGATCGCTCGTGACCGGCGCGACGTTGAACATCGACGGTGTGCTGCGTGCCCGGGCGACGGCCGTCGGCGCCGACACGGCGCTTGCGCAGCTGGTCGCGCTTGTCGAGCGCGCGCAGATGTCCAAGCCAAAGGTTCAGCGCCTCGCTGACGACATCGCGCGCTACTTCGTGCCCTTGGTGCTGCTGCTTGCCGCGGGAACGTGCGTGGCCTGGCTGCTGAGCGGCCAAGGGCTGGTCGGCATGTTCGCCTCGATGCACCTGCAGCGCGGCATGGATGCCACGGTCGCGGTGCTGATCGTGGCGTGCCCCTGCGCGCTGGGCCTCGCCACGCCTGTCGCGATCCTCGTCGGCACGGGACGTGGCGCGAGCCTGGGTCTGCTGATCCGCAGCGCCGAGACGCTCGAGCGAAGCCAGGAGCTGGACACCATCGTGCTCGACAAGACGGGTACGGTCACAACCGGCGAGCTTTCGCTCGCAGATTCCTGGACGGCGCCGGGCCAGGATCCGGATCGCGTGCTGTCACTGGCCGCCGGCGCTGAGGCGGGCTCCGAGCACCCTGTGGCGGTTGCCCTTGTTGGCGCAGCACGCGGCCGCGCGCTCGAGGTTGGGCAGGCGGACGAGTTTCGCTCGCTCCCAGGTCAGGGCGTGTCCGCCGTGCTCGACGGCGTCAGGGTCTGGGTCGGGCGCCCCAACGAGCGCTCTGGCGAGATCGCCGAGGTGCTCGAGCGGTGGGAGAGCAGCGGCCGCACCGCGATCGTCATCGAGCGCGATGACGTGATAGTTGGTGCGTTCGCGCTAGCCGACACGGTCAAGGCCGAGGCCCGCGACGCCGTCGCGGGCCTGCGCCGCATGGGGATCGAGGTGCGCCTGCTGACCGGGGACAACGAGCGCGTCGCCCACGCGGTCGCCGAGGCTGTCGGGATCGAGCATGTGAGCGCCGGTGTCACGCCGGCCGGAAAGCTCGATGAGATCGCGCGCCTGCAGCAGCAAGGCCGCCGCGTCGGGATGGTCGGCGACGGGGTAAACGACGCCGCCGCACTCACCAAAGCAGACCTTGGCATCGCCATGGGCACCGGCACCGGCGTCGCGATCGAAGCGGCAGACATCAGCGTCGTCTCCGGCGATCTGCGCGGAGTCGTCCGAGCCCTGCGGCTTGCTCGCGAGACCTACACGATCGTCCTTCAAAACCTCGGTTGGGCATTCGGATACAACCTCATCGCGATCCCGCTCGCGATGACCGGGCTGCTGAGCCCTGCACTGGCGGCCGTGGCGATGGGCGCCTCCTCGATCACCGTTGTCACCAACAGCCTGCGACTTCGACGCTTTGGCCGGCCCGGTCGCACCACACCGGTCCGCAGCCGCCGCGGGCGAGCCATCAGCATCGCCACGATCACAACAATCCCCGTCATCGTTCTCGGCGCCCTCGTGCTCGCCGTGCCCGACACCTTCGCCGTCCCGTCGAGCGCCTCGCACACCTTCGCAGCTGCGAATGGCGCAACGGTGGAGGTGCAGGCAACGCCGTTGACGGCGGGGGAGGTTGGAGTCCACCTCTACCTCTTCGGCGCCGAGAATGGGCCGGCCGCTTCGAGGCGGTCGATCACGGCGACCTCGTCAACCGGTTTGCACGCCACGGCGTCCGTCTATGTGCTGGCGCCAAACCACGACCTCGGAGTCATCCGTCTGAGCACCGGCTTCTGGAACCTCAAGGTGTCGGTCGTCGATAGCGCAGGACGACGTCTCGGAGGAACGTTTGCGGTGCCGATCAACGTCACCGGGGCGCAGGCCCCGAACCGGGCCGCGAGCTCGGCCGGCGACGCAGCCCAGCAGCGGGCCGCCGCGGTGCGCTCAGCGGCGAGCGCGCAGCTCGCGAGCGGCAGCGTCGCGGCGGACGAGCTTTCGGTAGCCGACGAGCTGGGCCCCGACATCGTTGCCGCCTGGGTCACCCATGACGATGCCCGCCAGAGCATTGAGCTGCACACACTCGATCCGCTGGAGCAGCCGGTCGCGCTCGCGGTTCGCCTGGCACACGCGACTGTGACGGGTCGCTGTGGCCTTGGTTGCCAGGTCGTGAGCCTGCCGGGTTCGGCGACCACGCTCACGGTCCGCGCGGTCATCGACGGCACGGCCTACACGGCACGGCTACCCGTCGCCTTCCAGGCAGGCGCGGATCGCCGTGCGGCGGAATTCATGCGGCGCGTGGATGGCGCCCAGATCAAGCTCCACAGCGCCGTGGCCGAGGAGAGTCTCGCCAGCTCCCCCTCGGCAAAGGACATCACTGCCTACCAGATCGGGGCGCCGGACCGTTTTGCTTACCAGGTCGCCTTCAACGGGAAGCCGGTCGGTGAGACGGTCATCATCGGAACCAGCGAATGGGCCCGCAGTCCCGGGCAGCCCTGGCAGGCCGCCAGCTACGGCGCCCAGGCTTTCTCAGCCGCCGCGTATCTGGATTGGTGGGCGTCCTATGCCGACTCTCCACGGCTGCTGGACACCTCCAGCGCGGGCACGACGAAGCTCGCGGACGTCGCCACGCTCACGCGGGTCGCGGGGCTCGGTCCCGTCTGGCTGCGCTTTCATCTGGACGTCACACACAACCGCGTGCTATTCGTGCGGATGATCACCGCCGCCCATTTCATGACGGAATCCTGGGGCGAGTTCAACAAGGCCCCGGCAATCACGGCGCCGTCCCGGCCGCGGCAATGACCGCACGCTCCAGCCTGAGCCGCCGGGCGGCGCAGGCCCCGTAGCAGGCGGGCAAGCGAGCGCGCAGCGGGGGACGATCGCGCGAACTGCAGGGGACGCGGGCGACCGCTCTCGGGTGCCCGCGTCCCAGACTGCCTTGGTGCCGCTAGGACACCGTCAGCGTGCCTTGCATGCCGGCTGCACGGTGACCGGGAACCGAGCAGTAGTAGGTGTACTTGCCGGCTGTCAACGTCACGTCGAAGGACTTGGTGCCGCCGGCAAAGATCGGCGTCTTGCCGAGCACCTTGTTCTTCGAGTTGATCAACACGACGTCGTGCGGCAGCGGCGACTTGTTGGTGAAGGAGATGACCACCTTGCCAGGGGTCGTCTTGATCGAGCTCTGTGTGAACTTCAGCATCCCGGACGGGTTCGCCGAGATCTTCACGGTATGGGCCGCAGCGGCTGCGCGCGCTGTCGACGCGCTCGCCTGGCTGCTCCAGACCGCCACGGACAGGCAGGCCGCCGCCAGCATCCCTGCTCCGGCGAACCTCCGCATCTTCAAAGTGTTCATTAGTCCTCCCTTGATGGTGACGACGCCCGAGGTGGCCGCGCTCCCGTCGCAGCGGCACGAAGCCGACTCCGGCGCTCACGCTGAGCTCTCAGGCCGCCCGAACTGCGCCTTGGGCGCACTGTTTTGCCGGCTCTCGATGCCTCTCTCTACCAGCTACGCTCCTGCTTGAAGCTTAGCTCATCGTATCCATCGCTCAGACCGCAGGCGCCACACCGCCGGTCGGTCGCTGAGATCGTGTCCGTGCCTGTCGGCTCCCACGAGGAGCCGGTGGCGAACGACGGGCGCCTCTGCGGATAGCGCTCCCGCGATGGTCAGGGCGTCGCCGCGACGCGGTTGCGCCCGGCGACCTTCGCTTCGTAGAGCGCACTGTCGGCGGCGAGCATTGTCGCCCGCGCGTCGTCGGCCAGCAGCGCGACCCCGATGCTGACCGTCACGGCTGGCGTGATCTTTGCCGCGATGGCCCGGCGGACACGATCGGCCACCGCGCTGGCGTTGCCGAGATGCGCCCCGAGGAGAATCGCCGCGAACTCGTCGCCCCCGATCCGCGCGGCGAAATCTTCCGGCCGGATCGTCTGCGTGATCACCGAGCCGACGCGGCGCAGCAACTGGTCGCCCGTGTCGTGTCCGCGCGTGTCGTTGACCTGCTTGAACTCGTCCACGTCGATCATCAGCAGAGCGCCCGCCTCGGAGCCCGGCGCAGTCAACAGGCCGATCCGGTCGTCAAACGCCCGGCGGTTTGGCATGTCGGCGACCGGATCGCGCAAGGCTAGGTCGCTGAGCACCCGCTTCTGCCGGATGTAGGCGCGGGCCACCTCCGCTGACTCTTCAACGACTTCGGCAAGCCGCTCGGCAACGGCGTCGCTTGCGCCGGGAGCCGGAGGCAACGGCAGGGGCCGAGCCGCTCCCCCCAGAAGCGCCGCCACCGCCGGGCACAGCTGCTGTGGGGGCTCGCCCAGCAGCAGCTCGACGGTCGACAGCACCTCGAGGCTGCTCGGCACAACCGGGTAACACTCGCCCAAGCTCGCAGGTACAGCGCGGCCACCGAGCATCAGTCGCGGTTCTGCGCTGGTGTCATGAACGGCGACGACAGCCTCCGCGAGCGAGCGCACGTTGGTGTCGATCCCGAAACCCAGCCCCGTCACGGCGGGTTGGCGCTCCGACAGGAAGCTTCGCAGTGCGTCGACCGGTACGTCGGCGCCGAGAAACAGAACGTCGAACCCCGCCCCCTCGAGGACATCGGCGACCATGCGCAGCCCGAGCACGTGGTGCTGGCCGGCGACCTCCGCGAGCAGCACTCGCTCGCGCGAGTGGGCGCGAGCGACGGTCAGGGCGTCGAAGAGACGCACGAGCACTCCGTTGCTTATGGCGGTGGCCAGATGCTCGTCGGCGACGCTGACGGCGCCTTGCTGCCAGAGGTCTCCGATGCGCTCCATCGCCGGCCCGATGATCAGCGACTGGATCGCGGCGGGCGAGGTACCGATCGCCAAAGCCTCGTCCATCACCTGCTCGGCCATCGCGCTGTCACCCGCGCGCAGCGCGTCGCCATAGCGTCGGGCGAGCGCCGAAACCGCCACATCCGAGGCGCGGCGAGCCGGGCGCTCCGACTCTGCCTTGCGTGATGGCATTCGCGTATTCGTCTCCCGAACGGTTCATCAGAGCGTAGACCACCTGAGCGCGGATCCGGATGCTCACGATGATCGACTGGCGTTCCGTGCGACTGCTTCGGCCTCAGTCTCGCTCGTGCCCTCAGCGCGAGCCAGGATCTGCGGTGGCCGCGCCCACACGGCAGCGCTAGGCTTGCCGCGTGAGTACCGCTTCGCGCCGTGGTCCGTTCACCGGGATCCGACCGACGGCCGAAGAGATCGCGCGGCAGCTTCCTGGCGACGACCTGGTGCCAAGTCCAGACGTCGTGATGGATCGTGCCTTCACGCTCCCAGGCGCCGCGGCGGATGTCTGGCCGTGGTTTCTCCAGCTTGGGAAGAGACGCGCAGGCTGGTATCTCACGACCGCGCTCGAGCGCGCCGTCCCGCGCTCGCGGCGGGCTTTGCGTCACCTCGATCCCGAACTCATGCAGCTGCGGGTCGGCGACGTAATTCCCGACTGGGGCGGCCGCGACGCGACGTTCGAGGTCGTCCGCGTCGAGCCGCCCGTCGCCCTCGTGTACGGCTCCACCCGAGGATCGGTGAGGCTCAGCTGGGCGATCGTCCTCGCCGATGCAGGAGCATCTGGGGAGCCGACAACGCGTGTTCAGCTGCGGCTGCGGTTGAGTCCCGTAAGACGTCTTTGGCTGGCCCACTCCGCCGGCGCGCTCGTCGATCTCCTGACCGTCGCCGGCCTGGCCTCCGGGCTTCGCGAGCGCCTTCAACACCGCGGACAGCCGCGATAGCCGCTGTGCGTCTCCACGAGCGCTTGGCGCGGCCGGCCGGCGGCAGAACACCGAAGCGTCCCTCTGCGGAGCTCCTGGGCCCGGTCCTCGAGGCTTGGGGTCTCTAGCCCCGGCGGCATGATCCACACCGTGACGCGGCTGGCGATCTGCGAGGGGCGCCCGACGCCCCGCGTCGGCACAACGTTCGTCGGCTGAGGGCGTCGGCGCTCAAGGGGCCCGCGGTCCGGCCGATGGGGTGCGATGGAGCAAATAGCACTCTCAGGTGTGATTGGCGCGCTTTCCCACGCCCTTGACATCGCGGAAGGACAGCCGCCAGGTCACGCCGTTCGGTCTTGCCTGATCGGCATGCGCGTCGGCGTCGAGCTTGATCTTGACGCGGCCGCGCGCTCTGACCTCTTTTACGCGCTCCTGCTCAAGGACGCCGGCTGCTCGGCGAACGCCAACCGCATGGCGGCGTTGTTCGCGGCGGATGATCGCACCGCGAAGGCGACGTCGAAGCTCGTCGACTGGACCGATCGCCGCGCGGCCCTCCTGTGGTCGCTGCGGACCGCGGCGCCCGGAGGCAGTCTGCGCCGACGCATCGCGGTGCTCCGCGGCATCCGCGCCGAAGGCGACGTCACACGCAGCTTCATGCAGGCACGGTGCGACCGCGGGGCCGAGATCGCACGCATGCTGTTTCTCTCGGAGGGAACCGCGGCGGCCATTCGCAGCCTCGACGAGCACTGGGACGGGCACGGTATGCCGGACGGCCTGCGCGGTGAGGAGATCCCGCTGGCCGCGCGCATCGCGTGTCTCGCGCAAACGGTCGAGGTCTTCCACGCCAGAGGCGGCGTCAAGGCCGCGCGCGCGATGGCCAGGCGCCGGCGCGGGGGCTGGTTCGACCCTTCCCTCGTCGACGCTTTCCTTCGCGTCTGCGACGACGCGGTGTTCTGGGCGCAACTCGCCACGCCCGACGTATCCCGCTGGGAGCCGGCTGGCCTGGCCCTCGCGGCTGACGACGAGAGTGTCGATCGGATCGCCGAGGCATTCGCGCGAGTGATTGACGCCAAGTCGCCGTTTACGGCCCGCCACTCGGAGCGTGTTGCCGAGATCGCTGACGGGATCGCCCTGGAACTTGGCTTCGATGCCGACGAGCGCCGGACCATGCGCCGTGCCGCGCTGCTGCATGACATCGGCAAGCTGGCCGTTTCCAACCGCATCCTCGACAAGCCGGGAAAGCTGAGCGAAGAGGAGTTCCGCGACGTGCGGACCCATCCCGTCCACACGCTGAGCATCCTGGCGCGCGCGCCCTGCTTCGCACACCTGGCGGAGTTGGCCGCCAACCATCACGAGAAGCTCGACGGCAGCGGCTACCCTCGCTCGCTCGCCGCGGAGGAGCTGGATCTCGCGATGCGAGTGCTCTCCGTGGCCGACGTCTACGAGGCCTTGACGGCCGAGCGTCCCTACCGCGCTGCGATCCCCGTGGAAGAGGCACTGGCGATCATCGGCCGCGAGGTTCCCAAGCGCCTGGACGCCGACGTGCTGAAGGCGCTGGAGGACTACCTCGGCCGCTCGCCTACAGGCAGCGGTTCGGATCGGTTGCTGCTCAGCCACGCCTAGGTTCCAGTGGTCCGCCGGCCGGGCGAAACCGGAGCGAGACGCTCGCGCCTATGAGCGCCGCCGGCGCTGCGCCGGCGCCGTCGGTGCTCAGTCATGTGGCCGGCTTGGCCGTGCGCCGCGTAGCATCGGCGCATGAGCTCGCTGCAGCAGCGCTGTCACGAGACGCTCGAAGCGAGCTGGACGGTCGGTGAGCGCCAGGGTGTGGCGTACGCGTACACGCGCCCGAGCCCGGAGCGCTACCGCTGGCAGTGGTACTGGGATTCCTGCTTCGCGGCGATCGCCTGGCGGCACTTCGATCCGGCTCGGTCACGTGCGGAACTCGAGACGCTGCTGGCCGCCGCGCGGCCCGACGGCTTCATCGGACACACGATCTTCTGGGACCACCCGCTGAGCGGCACCAGGGCGCTCTATTACAACGTCCGCCACCACACCGACTTCATGACCGCGACGATCCAGCCGCCTTCGCTGGCCTTCGCATGGTTGGCTTGCGTCGGCGATCCGGCGCTCGAGCCGCGCATCGTCGCCCACCACGCAGCGGTCGGCGCGCAACGTGACCTCGAGGGCGACGGACTGCTTTGGATTCTCCAGCCCGACGAGTCGGGCTGCGACGCCTCGCCCCAGTTCGACCCGATCTGGCGCCATCGCGCGCAGGGTCTCCCCGGCTTTGCCGAACTGGTGCACCGCAACCGCGAGCGCGACTTCCGCATCGAGGCCGTCCGGGCGGCCGGCGGCCCGGTCGTCTGCGAGGTGCTAACGAACGTTCTGCATGGCCTCTCGCGTCTCGCGCTCGGTCAGTCGTCGATCACCCAAGCGCTCATCAACCGCCTCTACGACGAACCGAGCGGCCTATTCCTGCCCGTGGCGGAGCCGGCGATCGACGGGCGCGTACCGCTGACCTGGACGGCGCTTGCCCCGCTCGCGCTGCCCGATCTCCCCGAAGACATCGGCCGCCGGCTCGTGGGCTACCTCCTGGACCGCCGGCGGTTCTGGACGGCGGTCGCACCGCCCGCGGTCGCGCTCGATGAGCCTTCATTCTCACTGCGCGAGCACTTCGAGGGACTGCGGCGCTACTGGCGCGGCCCGACCTGGGTCAACAGCGCGTGGCTGATCTGGCGCGGCCTCGTCAGGCTTGGCTACGAGGATGAAGCTGCAGAGATCGCCCGTGCGATCACCGCCACCGTGTCACGCGAAGGGCTCCGTGAGTTCTACGATCCCCGCGACGGGCGCGGAATGGGCGCCAAGAACTTCGCCTGGTCAGCGCTGGCGCTCGAGTTGCTCGATCCGCGCAACGCAACCGCCGGCCTTGCACTCGCCTGCCAGCCGCCGCGGAGGGCAGTGACATGAGCGACGACGACACCACCCGACTCGAGGAGGTTCGCAAACTCCGCCAGGACGCTTTCGACGCGGCGCAGGCGATGGACCCGCTCGTGTCAGGACCCGAGCATGCGCTGCTCGCCAAGCAGGTGGCGGCGCAGGTGCGGGCCCTGCAGACGGCGGCCGACGGCCTCGTATCACTCGTCAACTCCTGGCAATACCTCGCGGGGATGTGCGGTCTGTTCGACGATCTCGACGAGGCTGAGCGGCCGGACCGTGACTGGCGCTCGCACATAGAGCAGGCACTCGCGCTGATCGAGGAGGCGACCGCGTGACCAACGATGCCTAATCGCCGAGGCGCCCTCGCAGTTCATGGATAGGGACCGCAGCGCTTGGTCCCGTCTCCGCCGGCGGATGGCTCGTGTCGATGTGGTGATGCGCGTAAGCGATCCCGTTGGCAAGCGCGGTCATCAGAGTGCACGCGTGGCGCGGGGTCTTTGAGGGCAGGATGACGAGCGCGAGCAGGAGGCCGAGGCCAAAGATTCCGGCCACCCACGTGAAGGCTGTCGTGTACCCGTGGACCGCCGCCGTTGCGGAAACCCCGATCAGGGGGCTGTGGGTTCGCGCATAGGCGGTGGCAGCGCTCGCCGAAACGGTGCTCAGCAGCGCCAGGCCGACGGAGCCGCCGATCTGCTGCGAGGTGTTGACGACGGCGGACGCGACACCGGTGTCGTGCACCTCGACGCCGAGCGTCGCGGTTCCAATCGAGGGCGCGAAGATGCATCCCAGTCCCACTCCGATTATGAGTAGAGCGGGCAGGATGTCTCCCGCGTAGGTGCCGCCGGGGGTCAGGCGCGTGAGCAGGATCGTGGCGATCACGCCGAGCGTCATGCCCGCGATGACGAGTGGCTTGGCTCCCGTACGTGGCAGGAGCTTGGTCTGCGCCGTGACCGATGTGACTACGAGAACGCCGGTCATGGGCAGGAAGGCCAAGCCGGTGCTCAGCGGCGAGAAGCCCAGGTTCTGCTGCATGTAGTAGGTGAGGAAGAAGAACACCCCGAAGATGCCTGCGGCCGAGAGAAGCACGGAGATGTAGGCGCCTCCGCGCGCGCGATCTCGCACGATGCGCAGCGGCAGCAAGGGGTGTGCGACGCGGCTCTCGAGCGCGACGAACCCGCACAGCAGGATCGCGCTCGCCGCGAGCGCGATGATCGTGGCCGACGCGCCCCAGGACTGCGTCTCGGCGTTCGAGAAGCCGTAGACCAGTGCGAACAAGCCGGCCGAGCCGGCGAGCAGGCCGCGAAGATCGATACCCGCCCGGTCGGGATCGCTGTGATTGACGAGCAGGCGTAACGCGAAGAGCGCCGTCGGCACGGCGATCACGAGGTTGACGTAAAGGCACCACCGCCACGAGAGTGCCTGCGTGAGCGCCCCACCGAGCAGCAGACCAACGGAAGCTCCGCCGCCGGCGATCGCCCCAAAGATTCCGAACGCCTTCGGTCGGTCGGGGCTCCCGGCGAACGTCACAGTCAGCAGCCCGAGCGCGGACGGCGCGAGCAGCGCGCCGAACAGGCCCTGCAGTGCCCGAGCCGCGACCAGCATGAAGAACGACGTCGCCAATCCGCCGATCGCTGAGACGATCGCAAACCCGGTCAGCCCGATGATGAACGTCCACTTGCGTCCGAACACGTCACCGAGCTTGCCTCCCAGCAGCAGCAGGCTCCCGAATGCCAGGGCATACGCGGTGACTATCCACTCCCTGTCACCGGAGGAGAAGCCGAGGGCTCGCTGAGCTGACGGCAGGGCGATGTTCACGATCGTCGAATCCAGCACCACCATCAATTGGGCCGTACCGAGAAGCGCAAGAACAGCCCAACGGTTCGACTCGCTGGCGGGCTCGGGCGACACGGACGTCATCTGATCGGTGCTCTCATTCAGGTCGGTGCTCGCAAGCCGGTCGACAAGCCCGCCGCAGTCGCTGAGCCGGCCTGCGCAGCCCAGCAGCGCGCACCCAGCACTGCGTGCTCAGACCACGCCGGTGTTGGAGCTTTCACTTTAGCCTGCCGGGCCCGGTTCCATGGGCGGACCGGCTCGTCGCCCGCGAGAAGCGCTGACGCCCCGTCAAAGGCTGCGGCCGCTTGCGCCGGGTCGGTTGCGATCGGCCTCGCCCAGGCCCGCTGCCTCGCCCACGGCCTCGAGACCGCGGCCGCTTTGCGGCGCTCGTTGCGCGACGGCGATCAGCGTGCCCGCGATTGCGCGGCGCGAGCAATCGCCAACGGCCGTCTGCGGTCTCGCGCCTGGTCCGTCGTCGCGTCTACTGGTGTGCTGCGAGCACGCGGACGGTGCGTGGCACGCTGCGGGTCGCGCCTCCGGTCGGCGTATAGCTGATCCATACGCGGACGTGGAGTGGCAGGCCGTACTTGGCGTGGCTGCTCACCAGGCGCTCACCGGCCGCCGTGGGATGTAGCACGAGGTGCACGAGCCCGGGTTTGGTGATGGTGATGTTGTTGTGGAGGCCGTAGACGAAGCGATCGAATCCAGGTTCGAGTTGGACTTCGGCGGCGGATGCGGAGGTCGTCGGGTCGCTGTGTGTGCCGAGCAGGCTGACCGTTCCCGCGCTCGGAAGCTGGAGCTCCACGAAGATGGTGCCGTTGAGGCGCTGCCGGTGCCAGAGAACCGCGAAGGCCCCGTGCATCTTCGAGTTGGTCCGCGCGGCGGGGCCGGGGCCCGCGGCGTTGACGGCCTTGACCATGAACGTGTAGACGGTGCCGTTGCTCAGGCCTGTAATCACGCATGAAGTGGTGGTGGTCGTGCAGCTTTGACCGCCGGGCTCGGCCGTGGCGGTGTAGGTGGTTATCGCGGCCCCCCCGTCGGAGCTGGGCGGTGCCCACGAGACGGTCGTCATGCCGTTGCCGCCAGTTGCCGTGACGTTGGTCGGGGTGCTCGCGGGCGACATCGGCGTCGCCGCCTTTGACGGCGTCGAGGTGGCGCCGCTCCCCGCCGTGTTGCCGGCAGTGACGATGAACGTATAGGCGGTGCCGTTCTGGAGACCGCTTACGACGCAGGACGTTCCCGTCGCCGTGCAGGTCTGGCCGCCGGGCTCGGAGGTGACGGTGTAGGTCGGCGGGGTGCTGTCGCCGCCGTCGGAGGCCGGCGGCGTCCACGACACGGTGACCTGGCTGTTGCCGTCCGTGACGTTGACGTTGGTCGGGACATCGGGAACCGTCACGGGCACCACGCTGTTTGACGCCGGCGATGCGGCACTGGTGCCCGCCAGGTTGGTGGCGGTTACCGAGAAGGTGTAGGCGGTACCGTTCGTCAGCCCGTGGACGACGCACGACGTCGCGCTCGCCCCGGACGCGGTGCAGGTCGCCCCTCCGGGCTGTGCGGTGACGGTGTAGCCCGTGATCGCGGAGCCTCCGTCGGAGACCGGCACGGTCCAGGAGATCGTCGCCTCGCTGTTACCGCCGCTGGCGCTGACGTCTCGCGGCGCTGATGGGACCGCTGCCGGGGTCAGCGCATTGGATGCGGTCGAGGGTCCGCTGTTGCCGGCGCTGTTGGTTGCGATGACCGTGAACGTGTAGGCGGTGCCGTTGCTCAAACCGCTGACCGAGCACGACGTGCCGGTGGTCACGCAGGTCGCGCCGCCCGGCGAAGCCGTGACGGTGTAGCCGCTGATCGGGGCGCCGCCGTCTGACGGAGCGGTCCACGAGATCGTCGCTTCGCGGTCGCCTCCGCTCGCGCCACTGATCACCGGAGCGTCCGGAGTGGTCACGGGCGTGACGTCGGTTGGGCTCGACGCGCCACCAGTGCCTATCGAATTGGTGGCCGTGACCGTGAACGCGTAGCTCGTACCGTTGCTCAGCCCGCCCACGACGCACGAGGTGGCGGTCGTGGTCGCGCACGTCTCCCCGCCTGGCTCCGCAGTCACCGTGTAGCCCGTGATCGGATCGTTGTTATCCGATGGCGCCGTCCAGGAAACGCTGACCTGGCCGTCGCCGCTCGTCCCCTGAACCGCGGTCGGCGGGCCGGGGACCGCCGCGAGCGTGACGTTCGATGATGCTGAATAGGAGCCGGTGAAGTCGCCACCCGTCACGTCGTTGCCGAACTCCACGACGTAGCCAGCGATTGTCGTCACGTTGGGGATGTCATTCCAGTTTCCTTCGCCCAGGTAGTTGATCTCGACGTAATGCTCGCCGGTGCCCGGGCCGGTGTAGTTGTCGTTGTTCGGCTCGCCTGGGTTCCAGTCGTAGTAGTCGCCCGTGTCATTTGTGTGAACGCAGGTCGCGGTGATGTTGCTGCAGTTGGTGAAGACGGTACCCGCGAGCGGGCCGAATTGCCACGACCAGACCCGCTTGATCCCCGTGTTGCCGTTGTAGCCGCTCGGGTAGTCGACAGACATCCCGCCCGCCCATACGTTCTGAGCGCCGGCCAAATGGTCGGTGACGAACGTGTTCACGGCCGCGTCGGGAATCGAGGCGAGGTAGCCGGTCTGTCCGTCAAATGTGTACGTCTGCGCGTTCGCCGCCGCCTGCGTCCATGTGACGTTCGCGTCGGGCACATACTCGTAGTAGTGGCCGGTGGGCCCGAGATACTCGATGCCACTCTGATCGGCGGTCACGTCGAGCGAGATCGTGGCCGTGCCGGTCGTTCCGCTGTCGGTCAGCGTGGTTGTTGCGAGAGCCGCGGCAACGTCCGCCTGATCGCCCGTGAACGAAATCTGCGAGCCACTGAAGGAGCTGTATCCGTAGGAAAGCGTCAGCCCCGAAGTCTCGGTCAGCGCGAGCGAGCCGATGTTTGTCGAGATCGATACCAGCAGCTCCTGGCTCGGATTGGAAAACCCGGTCACCGACATGCCCGTCAACGCCGTCGTCGTATCAGCATTCGCAAGCGTAATGTCAGTCGAGGTAACCACAACGCTGTCGGCGAGCGAGATCACTGCGGTGACCGCAGAGGCTGCCAGAACACCCACGACGCATGCCGCGCGGAACAGTCCCCTCCACCCGCGAACCGGGCGCGGGCCGCCAGCGACGCGGCGCCGGGTGATCGGGTCTAGGAGCGCAGACAAGCAGTGCCGCGCAGGCGGCATCTTTGAGTGTGACACGGTCACCTACCGGAGAATCGGGGACAGGACGAGGTCGTTGAAACCTGTTACGCCATCGCCGCAACGCGGCCAATCGGCCGGCAAAGGCTCGATCGAGAGCGGCACGTCCGCGCGGAGAGCGGGTCGGGCTGTGGGCTCTGCTTTGCGCAGGATTTGGGCGGTTACAGGCGTCATGGCGCCACCATCGGCTGCCACCGCCGAAGACTGAAGCCGTGATCTCCGCCGTTGCAGATTTGGGACCCCGAGGTCGGTAGTCAGACGCAGAGCGCCGCAAGCGCCAGCACCGCGGAAGCGAATGCCAACAGCACCGCCGGTCGCACACGCCTCCGACCCAGCGCCTGCGCGCCCGCGCTCGTGCGAAGTATCACCTGGCTTCGTCGCCGTCGCGCTACCGCGTTCGGCTCGGTGGTGAGTCATGGGGCGCGGCCGCTGCGGTGCCGCAGCCGAGCCTGCGCGGCTCGCGCCGGGACCGCTCGCTCGGCTCAGCGCAAGATGGAGGCGGTGATCGTCGGGCTGTGGGCCCCGAGAAAGAAGACCCCCGGCAAGCCTGCGGTATGGAATCCGGCGTTGCGATTTCGTTCGAGCGTGCTCCGGGAGATGTTCATCGTGCCGCTGCGGTTGTCGCTGACGAAAAAGATCGCGCCGCCGCCCTCGTTGGCACGGTTGTCCAAGAACACGCTGCCGCCAACCGAGAGTGTCATCTGGTCGCCGTCGTTGTAAATGGCGCCGCCGCTGCCGCCGCCGGGCGTGCCCGCCTGGGCCGGGTTGGCGCCCGTGCCGATCGCCCGGTTGTCCAAGAAGCGGCTGTTCAGCACCGTCCAGGAAACGCCGATGCTGCTGAGGGCACCGCCGTTACTGCACACGTTGCTCTCGAAGCGGCTGTCAGCGACGTACACGGGAAGGCTGTCGTATTGCGAGAGGGCGCGGATGGCTCCGCCTCCGATGTCCGGACCGTTGGGGTCGCAACGGTTGGACGAGAACACCGCGTTGACGATGCGTAGTCGACCGCCACGAGCGAAGATCGCCCCACCGCCGCCACCATCGAACCGTTCGCCGGTCGAGTTTCCGTCTTCGAAGGCCAGGTTCTGGACGACGAGCTCGGGCGAGGACTGGTCCTGGCAGTGCGACGTTGTCCACACCTGCGCCGGATCGCAGGTGTCCATGTAGAGGATGCGCCGGCGCCCATCGCCGCTCAGCGTCACGAGGCCACCGCCGTCGAGTACGACCTGCGGGCTCGTGTTCATCACCTTCGCGGTCTCGCTCATCGTGATCGTGACCGGTTTAGCACCGCAGGAGAAGCGAATGATCCCGCCGGCGCGGACCGCGGCGACGACGGCCGCGGATGTGCAGCTGGTCGCGGTCCCGCGCCCGACGACGCGCGCCGGATGCGAGGTGTCCACAGGACGGGCGCCGGCGGGTAGCGCCACGGAGCGTGCCCCGGGCAGGGGTGCCCGCATAACGGAGTCTGCCGCAGGGGGGACGCCGGCACCGACAACCAGCGTGCAGAAGCAGCTCCGCAGAGATGCCGGCAGTCGTCCCATGACGCAAGAGTAGGGCGCGAGCATGATAAGACGCCGGCGCGGCGCCCGTAGAAATCGTCAGCCTCGGTCGCTGGGACCGATGGGCCGTCTGGCTCCCGACCCCGTAGCGCCCCGCGGGGAAAGGCGGCGGCGCGCCAAGCGCTTCGAGTAGCCCTTTGCGACCCGGCTGCTTGCGCCGGCCCGGACGGGCTTGGTGTCGCCGGCACCGCTCGACGGAAGCCGGGCCCGGCCGGCTCAGCTCGCGCCGATTCGTAGTCCTGTTTCGATGTTGAAGAGGAGGATTGATTCTTCGCGTACGCGGAGGTGGATTTTGTCGCCGCTGCGTGGTGCGCTGCGGGGTTCGACGCGGGCGATGACGTCGTTGA
>Ga0182016_10001697_pt1 | contig 26606 bp, 26 predicted proteins | sample 712S2MmetaG_FD_120491 | JGI IMG/M metagenome (GOLD analysis project Ga0182016, IMG submission 120491) | Permafrost microbial communities from Stordalen Mire, Sweden - 712S2M metaG | ecosystem: Environmental > Terrestrial > Soil > Wetlands > Permafrost | place: Sweden: Stordalen | collected...
CTGAGCGTCCACCGAGCGTTTGGGCGCGAAATATCCGCGGCGGGCCTGCAGGGTGAGACCGGTGGAATCCTTCAGTTTCACCTTGATGGAGTGGAATTTGCCGTCATTTTTCAAATTCTGAGGAGAGAAGCCCAGCATATAAGTGAACTCCGGCTGTGAGCCGGTGCGGCGGAAGGCTTCGGCTAAGTCATTGTTATTGGCGAAGGCGGTTCCGCCGGTGCCATCGGCGAGAAGGGAAAGGGTGTCGCCGCTTTCCCGCGATTCTTCACGCTCATAATCCGCCAGCAGGGGGACTGTGGCGCCGGGGCGGCTGGCGTCAAACTGCGAATCGACATAGAGACCGCGCCCATCCACCGAATTGATGACGACGTTATTTCGAATGGCCAGATCGATGAGCTCCGAGACTTCTTCCTGCTGAGTCGGAAAGATGAAGCCCGGGGAAACCAGAACGAGCGTACGCTGGCCGGGCATGGCGGCGATTCGGCGCACCATGGCTTTCAGGGCGGTGATGGTGGTGTGGGTTTCGTTGTCGCCAATGCTGAGGACTTGAGAAGCGGTGGCGCGCACGACGCCCTGGGCAGCGGAGACCGTTGGAGGCGGCAGCGGACAGGCCATGGACTGGGCGATAGCGGCTTGAAACGCCGCGTCGTCACTCTTGTTCACGATCTGATCCGCGGCGTAGTAACTGAGGTAGGGGCAGTCGGAGTTCGGGGTCTGCGCCCGGGAGCGCGTGGTGAGGCGATTGAGGGCGGCTTCCAGTTTCTTGCGGTCGGACGTAAAATCTTCCGGGGAAACGCCGGAGGTGGTGTAGACCGCTGCCCGGCTGGTGGCGTTGTCGAGCGTGTCGAAGTGCTTCAGGGCGGCTTGCCTGGACCGCATGAGGTCGCCCGTATTGAAATGCAGGTCGTCGAAGACGTAGGCCGCGAAGTGGCCGGCGATGGCGGGCGCGGCAGCGGCGGGCGGGGGCGCTGAGCCATCGGCTCTTTCTACGGAAATGGTTTTGGTTTCGCCGGCTGCGCCGCTTTTTTCGATGGAGAACCGGGAGATTACCTGGAGCTTGCCGTTGTCGAAGATCTGAAAATCATCTTTGGTGAGGTTTCCGACGGCGTTCGACTTTTTGTCGCGCACAACGACCGGGAGGGGGACAAGGTTCACTCTCGATTGGAAGGTGACGGGGGCTTCGTGCGTGGCGGTCTCGGCGGTGTCCGTTTGGGCCGGCAATAGCAGGGAAACCGCGCAAGCCGCGCCGAGAATCTTCAACGCGATCATCACTCTACGGTACTTCAACCGCGCCGGTTGTCGTGGACATCATCTGGCCTTCGGAATCGCGCGCGACCAGGCGCAGCGTATAGATTCCGGGTTTCACATCCCCAAAGCTGGAGCGGACGGCGAGACCGGCGCCGACGCGCTTTTCAAACGTCTCATCGCGAAGCCGTACCTCGATCACTGTTTTCTTAGCACTCAGGAAATTTCCGTCGCGATCAAATAAGCCGGTGACGACAGTGATGTCGTCCTTACTGCGGCCTTCGGCTTTCCGGAAATGAAACTTCTGCAAGCCCACGCGCGCAACGATGGAGATCGTGGCGGCGGTGTCGCTGCTCTTGAAGAACTGGGTGTTGATGCTGAGCGGAAAGTCCGTCATTTCCGCGCGCGTGAACAAGGCATCTTCGATATCCTGCTTCTCTTTGTCTTCCGGGGACTCGGAGCGTTTAGGCGCGAAATACCCGCGGCGCGCCTGAACCGTCAAACCAGAAGATGGCTTCAGCTTTACCTTGATGGTGTGGAACGAACCGTCGTTCTTCAAATTTTGTGGCGAGAAGCCCAGCATGTAGGTAAATTCCGGTTGGGAGCCGGTGCGGAGGAAACCTTCAACAAGGTCGTTGTTTTTGGCGAAAAGGGTTCCGCCGGTGCCGGCTGCAAGAGTCGCCAGGGTCTCTTCGGCGATCAACGCCTCTTCCCGTTCATATTGGGCCAGGGTAGGGTCGGTAGGGCCCGGCCTGCTCGCATCGGAGATTGGATCGACATACAATCCGCGACCGTCGATGGCATTGATTACAACATTCATCCGAATGGCCTTGTCGATGAGTTGCGAGATGTCCTGCTCCCGGCTCGGAAAGATGAATCCGGGTGAAACCAGGACCAGGATGCGCTGCCCGGGCATGGCGGCGAGACGCTGGACGGTGCGTTCGAGAACGCCGATAGTTGTTCGTGTCTCGGCGTCCCCAATGTTGGCTTCGCGAGCGGCCATCGACATCACCATACCCTGCGCGGGAAGCGGATTGCTGCGCGCGGTCTGAGGAGTGCTCACCGTCTCCGGGCAAGAGGTCATCAGGTACCCGACCGCCGCCTGAAAAGCGATCGTATCGTGGTTGTTGGAGATCATATCCGCCGTGTGGTAGGGCAGATAGGGGCAGTCGACCTGGGGGTTAGACCCAAACGAACGCGGCATCAGGCGATTCAGCGCAGCCTGGAGCTTGGCCCGGTCGGCGGTGAAATCCTCGGGGTTGATTCCCGACGTGGCGAAGACCGCGGCGCGGGCGCTCGCGTTATCCATAGAATCAAAGTGCTTGAGCGCCGCCTGCCTCGCTTGCATGAGGTCGCCGGCAGTGAAATGCTTGTCGTCGAAAACGTAGGCGACGAAACGGGTTGGTATCACGGGCGCCGGTCCAGTTGCGGGCGCTGTCTCCTGGGTCCCGCCGGCGGATTCCACGACCATGGGTTTGACCGCGAGCGTTTCCCCGCCCTTTTCAATCGAGAATTTGGAGATCACCTGGAGCTTGCCGTTGTCGTAGATCTCGAAATCGTCTTTGGTGAGGTTCCCGACGGCGTTCGACCGTTTGTCGCGCACGACAACAGGGATGGGGACCAGGTTGACTCTCGACTCGAAGGTGACGGGGGCTTCATGCGCGGTGGTCTCGGGGATGTCGGTTTGGGCGGGTGCAAGCAAGGCAACCGCGCAAGCCGCGCCGAGAATCTTCCACGCGATCATCACTCTACGGTACTTCAACCGAGCCGTTTGCGGTGGACATCATTTGGCCTTCGGAATCGTGCGCGACCAAACGGACGAGATAGCTGCCGGGTTTCACCGTTTCGAAGCTGGTCTTAACGGCGAGGCCCGCGTTGAGCCGGGCTTCGAGCGTTTCCTCTTTGTAGCGCAGGTCGACGTTGCTTTCGATGGCGGTGACGTAGTTTCCATTCTGGTCGAATAAGGCGGCGACCAGGGTGAGGTGATTGAGGTTGAGGCCGCCGGCTTTACGGAAATGAAATGCTTTGAGGCCGACGTGTGCGATTACGGTCACACCCGAGACGTTATTTGCGCCCTTCGAGAGCTGGGTGCTGATGGCGAGCGGAAAATCGTTGATCTCCTGACGGGAGAAAAGAGCGTCGTCGATGTCTTGCTTTGCCTGGTCGGCGGGCTCCATGGCGTGCTTCGGCGCGAAATAACCGCGGCGGGCTTGCACGGTGAATCCGGAAGACTTTTTCAGCTTCACCTTGAGGGAATGGAACTTCCCGTCGTTTTTCAGGTTCTCCGGGGAGAAGCCCAGGACATATGTGAATTCAGGTGGTGAAGCGGCGCGGCGAAAGCCTTCCAGAAGATCGTTGCTGTTGGCGAAGGCGGCGCCTCCAGTGCCTTCGGCGACAAGAGCGAGGGTGTCCCCGGCATCGGCGGCTTCGGCTCGCTCGAGTTCCGGCAGGGAGGTATTGACGGACGACCGGCTGGCGTCATATCGCGCATCCACGTATAAGCCCCGGGCATCGATTGAGTTCACGACGACTCGCATGCGAACGGCTTGATCGATGAGTTCCGAAATTTCTTGTTCATGACCGGGAAAGATGAAACCTGGCGACACCAATACCAGCGTGCGCTGGCCCGGCAGGGCAGCCATGCGCTTGATGAGACTCCGCAGAGCGCTTAATGTGATGCGGGTTTCGGTTTCTCCCACGGATGCGGTTTGGAACGCCAGGGACCGGACCAGGCTGAGCGCCGACTGCTTGGAGGGCGGCGGCACGGGACAATACATCGCCGCTTTCATGGCGTCCTGAGTGGCTTCGCTGTCATCTTTGTTCAGAATCAGATCCGCCGCGTAATAAGAGATATAAGGACATTGCGTCTGGGGCGTCTGGGCGCTGGAGCGCGGCATCAAACGGTTCAGAGCGGCTTTCAGTTTTTCGCGATCGGAAGTGAAATCTTCCGGTTTGATGCCGGAGGTGGTGAAGACGGCGGCGCGCGTGGCTGCGCCGATCTGCGCGTCGAAGTGCTTCAGGGCGGCGAGTTTCGACTGCATGAGGTCGGAGACTCTGAAGTGGAGGTCGTCGAAAACATAAGCGACGAAGCGATCGGGGATGGCGGGCGCATTCGTCGCCGGCGCGGAGGCTGCGGGCACACCGGCATGCGGCGCTCTGGATAGAGGTTCGGGGGCGTTTTCCACGCCGCTTTTTTCAATGGAAAACCGGGAGATGGCCTGTCGCTTCCCGTTGTCGAAAAGCTCGAAATCGTCCTGAGTGAGATTTCCGACGGTGTGGGAGGTCTTGTCCCGCACCACGACTGGAACGGGGACCAGATTGACTTTCGACTGGAAGGTGACTGAGTCCGCGGGCGGCGGAGCCTGCGCCTGCAGGAGAAAGGACGCGGCGCAGACGGCGATCAGGACCCGGGGTTTTAGCGTCTTCGTTTTCAACAGGCCCACGCGGCGGGTGGCCGCATCGCTTAGTTTACTGCAAGCGGGCGTTTCGTCGTACGGATACAAGTCACGGATACAAGTCATGCGGATACAATAGGTAGTTTCGTATCTTCGTGCCGCAGATGCTCCCTAACACTTTGAAGAAAACGCCGCTGCATGCGGCACATCGCGCCTGTGGGTCGAAGATGGTCGATTTCGGCGGTTGGGACATGCCCGTGCAGTATTCCGGCCTCGTCGATGAGCACCAAACGGTGCGCCGCTCCGTGGGTCTTTTCGACGTGAGCCATATGGGCGAGATCGAGGTTCGGGGGCCAGAGGCGCTGCAGTTGGTGGAGATAGTTTCCACCAACGCGGCGAGCAAGCTGAAGATCGGCCAGGCGCACTACTCCGGCCTGCTTTATGAACATGGCGGTTTTGTGGACGACATTCTGGTTCACAAAGTGGCGGACGATTCGTTTTTTCTGTGCGTGAATGCGTCGAACCAGGAGAAGGATTTCGAGCACATTCGCGGCTATAACAAGTTTGACTGTGACGTGGAACTGGCGAGCGACCGCTACGCGCAGCTTGCCATTCAGGGTCCGAACGCGCGCGCGACGCTGCAGAAGCTGACGCCGGTGGATCTGAGCGCCATCCGCTATTACTGGTTTACGGACGGCGTGGTTTGCGGAACGCCGGCGCGGATCGCGCATACCGGTTATACCGGCGAAGACGGGTTTGAAATTTACGTCGCGCCGGAAGAAGCCGAGCGCATCTGGAACGAGATTCTGGAGGCCGGGGAAGAATTCGGCATCAAGCCCTGCGGCCTGGGCGCGCGGAATACGCTGCGGCTCGAGGCGAAGATGGCGCTTTATGGGCACGAGATTCATGCGTCGATCAACCCGTTCGAGGCCGATCTCGGGTGGATTGTGAAAATGGAGAAAGCGGATTTCGTGGGGAAGCGGGCGCTGGCGGGTTCGATGGAGAGAGGCGTTACGCGGAAATTGATTGGGTTTGAAATGCGTGGCCGAGGCATTGGGCGAGATGGCTACGAGGTGCTGCTGGACGGCCAACCGGCAGGCTGGGTAACCAGTGGCTCGCCTTCGCCAACCTTGGGGAAGAACATCGGGTTATGCTATTTGCCCGTGGCCGAATCGAGACCGGGGCGCAAGATCGAAGTCGTCATCCGCAGCCAGCCCGTGGAAGCTGAAACAGTAGACACTCCTTTTTATAAGAGACCGAAATGACCTATCCAGATAACCTTCGCTACACCAAAGAACATGAGTGGACGCTTGTCGAGGGCGACGCGGCAACCATCGGAATCACGGACCACGCACAGAAGGAATTAGGCGACATCGTTTTTGTCGATCTGCCGAAGGTGGGCGCGAAGATCGAACAGGGCAAGACGTTCGGCTCGGTTGAATCGGTGAAAGCCGTCTCGGATGTTTATTCGCCAATTTCAGGAGAAGTGCTGGAAGTGAACGAATTATTGGCGTCCGCCCCGGAGAAATTGAACGAAGATCCGCACGGCGCGGCATGGCTGATCAAGGTGCGGATGACCGCGCCGGAGCAGATAAAGAATCTTCTTTCGGCCCAGGAATATCAAGATTATGTAGGAGCCGAAAGCTAATTGCGCTATCTCCCGAAGTCTGACTCCGAGCGGCAGGAGATGCTGGCCGCGTGCGGATTCACCAGGTCCGAAGAGCTTTTCCAACAACTTCCGAAAGACGCCGTGCTGGACCGGCCGCTGAACATTGCGGCGGGGGTATCGGAATACGAGATCATCGATTTCTTTCGCGAGCAGTCCGCACGGAACGCGAATGGATATGCCTCTTTCCTGGGCGCGGGCGTTTACAATCATTATCGGCCAGTGATGGCCGACGTGGTTGTGTCACGGGGTGAATTCCTTACTTCTTACACGCCTTACCAGGCGGAGATTTCACAGGGAACGCTGACGGCGATTTTTGAATTCCAAACGATGATCTGCCAGTTGACCGGGATGGACGTGGCTAACGCCTCCATGTACGACGGTTCGACGGCGGTGCCGGAAGCGGCCATGATGGCGGTCCGGATTACGGGACGCAGCAAGGTGCTGGTGTCGCGGACGGTGCATCCGGAATATCGGGAAGTGTTATCGACTTACGCCAGGTATCAGGGCATGCCGGTGGCGGAGTTCGGGTATGTGGCGGGAACGGGTCAGGTGGACTTAGAAGACCTGGGAGCAAAACTGGACGACGACACCGCGGCGGTAATTGTGCAATCGCCTAATTTTTTCGGGATCGTCGATCAGGTTGCGGAGGCTGCGCGGCTGGCGCACCAGAGTGGCGCACTGCTGGTTCTGGTGTTCGCGGAAGCGGTGGCGCTGGGAATACTGGAACCTTCCCATGAGGCGGATATCGTGGCGGGCGAGTTACAGTCATTCGCGATCTCCCCGAGCTACGGGGGCCCTTATGCGGGGATCATCGCTACGCACGAGAAGTATGTGCGTCAGATTCCGGGTCGGCTGGTCGGCCAGACGGTTGACATGGATGGCAACCGGGCCTATTGCCTGACGCTTTCGACGAGGGAGCAGCACATCCGGCGGGAGAAAGCGACATCCAACATTTGTACAAACCAGGCGCTGATCGCGCTGATGGCAACGGTTTTCCTGGAAGTTTACGGGAAGCAAGGATTGCGTGAGCTGGCTTTGCAGAACCTATCCAAGGCGCACTATCTGGCTTCCAAGGTAAAGCCACATTTCACGGGGCCTTTCTTCAATGAATTTGTGGTGAGCGGGAATGTCGAAAAAGTGAATCAAGAGCTTCTGGCGAAGAAGATTATTGGCGGCTATCCGCTCGCGAAGCATTACCCTGAATTGAAAGACACCATGCTGGTGTGCGCCACCGAGATGACCAAACGCGAAAGTATGGACATACTGGCGGAGGCGCTGAGCTAAATGATTCGCAAGGTGCGTCCGCATATCACGCAAAACGAAGACCTGATTTTTGAGCGCAGTTCACCGGGTAAGATCGGCTACCAGCTACCCGCGTTGGACGTGCCCGCGGTTGATCCGAAGGCGGCATTGGGTTCAGACAACGTACGGGATGAAATCGCGGACTTCCCGGAAGTAAGCGAGGTGGAAGTGATCCGCCATTTCACGCGGCTTTCAACGTGGAATTATGCAATCGATCTGGGCATGTATCCGCTGGGATCGTGCACGATGAAGTACAACCCGCGCGTAAATGAGTTAGTGGCGCGGCTGGATGGAATGGCATGGGCGCACCCCTATCAGCCGGAAGAGTTGTCGCAAGGATCGATGGAAGTAGTCGCGCAACTGGAACAGGCGCTGCTGGAAATTACGGGGCTGGACGCGGTTACTCTGCAGCCCGCGGCGGGCGCGCATGGCGAGTTAACGGGCATCCTGTTGGTGCGCGCTCTGCTGGAATCCCGCGGTAACCCGAGGAAGCGGATTCTGGTTCCAGATTCCGCGCATGGCACGAATCCCGCGACAGCCATGATGGCTGGGTATACGGTGGGAAACATCAAGTCCAACGCCAAGGGCTTGATGGATGTGGAGCAACTGGCGCGCATTGTGGACGAAGACGTGGCGGCGGTGATGGTGACGAACCCCAGCACGCTGGGCGTGTTTGAAGAAAACATCGTGCAATGCGCGGAGATTCTGCATGCCAAAGGCGCGATGCTCTACATGGATGGCGCGAATATGAATGCGCTGGTGGGTTTAGCGCGCCCTGGCGATTTCGGCGTGGACGTGATGCATATCAATTTGCATAAGACGTTTTCAACGCCGCACGGGGGTGGTGGTCCGGGGGGTGGTCCTGTGGCTGTGACCAAGGCGCTGGAGCCTTTTCTCCCAACACCCCGGCTGGCTAAGAAAGGCGCGGATTGGACGTGGAACTATGACCTGCCGCAATCGATTGGCCGCGTGCGGGCATTTTACGGAAACTTCGGCGTATTAGTTCGCGCGCTGGCTTACATCATGGCGCATGGTGGCCCTGGATTGCGGAATGCGACTATTGACGCGCTGTTGAACGCTAACTACATCCGGTATAAGCTGGCGCCATATTTTGATTTGCCCTACGATAGTCCGAACATGCATGAGGTGGTGTTCAGCGATCAGCGGCAGGCGAAGAAAGGCGTTCGCACCGGGGACATGGCGAAGCGGCTGATCGACTACGGGTTTCATCCTTATACGGTCAGCTTCCCGACAATCGTGCACGGAGCGTTGATGATCGAGCCGACAGAGACGGAGTCCAAGATGGAACTGGATCTGTTCATTGATGCGATGATCTCGATCGCCAAAGAAGTAGATGATGAGCCGGAGTTGCTGAAGAACGCGCCGCATCTGACACGGACGAAGCGCGTGGATGAGACTGGGGCGGCGCGGAGGCCCGTGCTCCGGTGGAACCCGAAATAGCCAGTACGGCGAACTTCACCCTGAGGCTGGATGCACCACTAGAAGTACTACCTGCGGTATAATCTTCGGTAGTAACATGAAGACTGCTATTTCAATAGAGGATCGCCTATTGCATGAAGCGGACGCCGCCGCGAAGCAGATGGGGCTGAGCCGCAGCCGTCTCTTTGCCCTGGCCATCGGCGATTTTCTGAAGCGGCAGCAGCACGAAAAGATGCTGCATCAACTCAATGCAGTCTACGCGAGCGGGATGGAAGCGGGAGAGAAGCGCCTGGTCAATGCAATGAAGGTCAAGTTCCGTCGAACGATCAAGGACCGCTGGTGACCGGAATCCGGCAGGGTCGCGTGTACTGGCTTGATTTCGGAACCGCGACCGGCTCCGTACCGGCGGAACGGCATCCCTGCGTTGTGGTCCAAAACGACGTTTTCAATCGCAGCGAGATTGCGACGAGCGTAGTGTGCCTGATTACTTCGAACCTAAGTAGGGCGAATGCGCCAGGCAACGTGCTTCTACAGACGGGCGAAGCCAACCTTCCCAAGGCCAGCGTAGTGAATATATCGCAGATCCAAACGGTCGACAAAACGGACCTAAGTGAGAGCATCGGTGATTTGAGCGGCACGGCGGCAGCGGCGGTGCGGGACGGATTGTTTCTGCTCTTCGGCCGGTTATGAGTATGCCGTTCGGGACGGGAAGTCGGTACAATCTGTCATGCGCCTCGTCATCTCCGCCTTCACGTCTGCCGTAACGGCCATCCTCGTTCTCGTCGCGCCAGTCGGCGCGAATCCCGCGTTCACGATCGACGACATCCTCAGCTCGTCCTTCCCCAGTGCGCTCGTCGGTAACCCCCGGGGGAAGCTGGTCTGGCCGCAAGCCACACGAGGCGCGCATAACCTCTGGTTCGCCGAAGCGCCCAGCTTCCAAGGGCGGCAAATTACGCACTACACCGAAGACGACGGGCAGGAACTGAGCGAGCTTTGCTTGAGTGAAGACGGCGCCGTGGTGGCTTTCACGCGTGGCGAAGGCACCAACGCGCATGGCGAGTATCCTAACCCGCGCCACCTGGTGGCGGGCGTGGAGCAGACGGTTTTCATCGTGAAGACCACGGGCGGAGATCCTAAAGAAGTCGGCAAAGGTCACGACCCGGCCCTTTCACCGGACGGCAAGACCGTGGCCTTCGTCACGGCCGGCCAGGTCTGGAGCGCGCCGGTCGATGGCAGCAAGAAGCCAGAGCAACTGATCCACGCGCGGGGCAATGCGGAGGGGCTCACATGGTCGCCCGATGGCAAGTTCCTGGCATTCACCAGCGGGCGCGTGCAGCATTCTTTCGTAGCGGTCTACACGCCGGGGGACAAAGCACTCCGCTATCTGGACGCGTCGGTCGACAATGACGGAAGCGCTACGTGGTCGCCCGATTCCACGAAGGTTGCCTTTATCCGCGTTCCAACAAGCCAAGAGGCTTTCGATTTCGGGCCGCGCCGCGCGAACGATGCGCCCTGGTCGATTCGCGTCGCCGACGTTGCCAGCGGAAAGGGCCGCGAGATCTGGCACGCACAACCGGGAAAAGGCAGCGAGTTTCGCGAGCTTGGCTCCGACAATCAGCTCTTCTGGGCAGCGGGCGACCGGGTGGTCTTCCCGTGGGAACGCAGCGGTTACTTACACCTTTACTCAGTGGCAGCTTCGGTGGCAGGTTCGGAGTTGGCCGCCGAGGAGCTCACACCGGGTCAGTTCGAAGTGGAGCACGTGGCGCTCTCGCCGGACCGGCGCATTCTTGCTTATTCATCCAACCAGGACGACATCGACCGGCGTCACCTCTGGCGCGTGAGCGTGGCCGGCGGGGCTGCGCGACGGCTGACGAATTCGCTCGACCTCGAATGGTCGCCGGCCTTCACGGGCAACGACGTTGCCTTTCTCCGTTCGGATTCGAAGCAGCCCGCGCGCGCTTCGATCATGACCCAGTCCGGCGTGCATGATCTGGATGCCCACTGGCTTCCCGCGGACTTCCCCGCCCCGTCATCGCTGGTCGAACCACAACAGGTCATCTTTCCCGCCGCCGATGGACTCGCCATACACGGCCAGCTCTTTTTGCCGCAAGGCGGAGGCGCCAAGCGTCCCGCCGTTATTTTCCTGCACGGCGGATCGCGCCGCCAGATGTTACTCGGATGGCATTACATGTTCTATTACAACCAGGCTTATGGATTCAACCAATACCTGGCCAGTAAGGGCTACGTCGTGTTATCCATCAACTATAGAAGCGGGATTGGCTACGGGCTCGATTTTCGGGAAGCGGTGAACTACGGCGCAACCGGCGCAAGTGAGTTCGACGATGTACTGGGCGCGGGCCTCTATCTCAGATCGCGGCCGGATGTGATTGGCGACAAGATCGGCTTGTGGGGTGGTTCTTACGGCGGCTATCTCACGGCGCTGGGGCTGGCGCGCGCGTCGGATCTATTCGCGGCGGGCGTGGACCTGCATGGCGTTCACGAATGGAATGACGAGATACAGAACTTCGTGCCGGCCTATGATCCGCAGAAGCGTCAGGATCTGGCACGCGTGGCGTTTCAATCGTCTCCGATGGCCTTTGTGGACACCTGGAAATCTCCCGTGCTTCTGATCCATGGAGATGACGACCGGAATGTGAACTTTAGGCAGACTCTGATGTTGGTGGAGGCGCTTCGGAAACGGAATGTCGAATTCGAGGAGATCGTGTTTCCCGATGAAATTCATGACCTTCTGCTGCATGAGGATTGGCTGACGGCTTACCACGCGGCGGACGATTTCCTGGGGCGGCATTTGCAGCATTGAAGGACACGATGGCGGTTCAATGGACGAAGCCGGATAGTGACCGTGATATTCGCCCGCGTTTCTTTCTCGGCATGATAAGGAGGTGAAGCTGACGATTGACCTGGAACGCGAGGAGGACGGCCGCTGGATCGCCGAAGCACTCGAACTCGCAGGCGTGATGTGTTACGGCCAGACACGCGACGAGGCAATCAGCAATACAGAGCGCCTGGCGATCGAAGTGATTGCCGACCGCATCGCGTATGGTGACCTTCCCTCCTCTGCGCTTGGCGTTTCCTTCTTGGCGTTTCCTTCACGGTTCCAGATGAGCAGTTGGCCAGCCCGTAAGGCGCGGATGGTTCTCGGCGCGTTACTAAGGGCGGCTGGCGGATCGAACGTCAAGGCGGTTCCACCGATTGCTTAGGCGTGAGGCCAAGCGGACTGGGCTAACGCCGACAGATCTGTAACCCAGCCCAATCTCCAAATGTGAAAATGAACTCAGTGCTTCCTATCGATCAGCAAATTGCCTACATCAAGAAAGGCATCGTCGAACTTATCCGCGAAGACGATCTTCGCGAGCGCCTCGCTAAGAAAGGCAAACTGCGCGTAAAAGCCGGGTTTGACCCCACATCGCCCGATCTTCACCTCGGCCACACCGTTCTGATCCGCAAGCTGAAGCACTTCCAGGACCTGGGCCACACCGTCATCTTCCTTGTAGGCGATTCTACCGCCATGATCGGAGATCCTTCCGGGCGTAACACGACGCGTCCCCCAATGACGCGTAAGCAGATCGAGGCAAACACCGAAACCTATAAAGAGCAGGTTTTCAAGCTGCTGGACCCGGCAAAAACCGAAGTCCGCTACAACAGCGAATGGTTCGGCAAATTCGGTTTCGACGAGTTTGTAAATCTCTGCTCGAAATACACCATCGCGCGGCTGTTGGAGCGTGACGAATTTTCCAAACGCTACGCCGAAAAGGCGCCCATCTCCCTGCATGAGCTGCTCTATCCGCTGGTGCAAGGCTACGATTCCGTGGCGCTGGAATGCGACGTCGAACTGGGCGGCACGGACCAGAAGTTCAACCTATTGGTTGGCCGCGAACTACAGAAGGACGCCGGACAGCCTCCGCAGATTGTTCTCACCATGCCGATTCTCGAAGGCCTGGACGGCGGGAGGAAGATGTCCAAGTCTCTCGGCAACTATATCGGGATCGCCGAGCCGCCGGAGGTGATGTTCCGCAAAATCATGCAGATCAGCGATGAGTTGATGTTCCGCTACTACGAACTGCTCACCGATCTGAGCCTGCCGGAGATCGCGGCGCTGCGCACAGGGCATCCCATGGAAGCGAAGATGCAGTTGGGCCGGATGATTGTCACAGACTTCCATTCCGCCGAAGCCGCGGCGAAAGCTCAGGACGAATTTACGCACGTGGTGCGCCAAAAAGAAGTTCCCGAAGAGATGCAGTCCGCCACCATTCCGCCTCAAGCGTGGTCGAACGGAAATCTACGCGTCGACAAACTGCTGGCCCACGCTGGCCTCGCGGATTCCGTTACCGATGCCACTCGCAAACTGAAATCGGGCGCAGTGAAGATCAACGGTGAGCGCTGTGGCGCGCTTCTGCTGGAAAATCCCGCGGCCGAGTTAGTGATTCAGGTGGGCAAGCAGTGGCGGCGCGTCACTCGATAATTTCTCTGATCAGTTTCTCGCGCCGACCGCACTCATTACCTGATGCGGGGTACGTCCAACGACCATTACATTCCGACGCTTGATGGCTGGCGCGCCGTCGCCATCGCAGGCGTTCTTCTCTGCCACTCATTTCCGTCCACTTACTGGACCATGAGCGGCGCCCTCGGAGTTAATCTCTTCTTCGCCATCAGCGGGTACCTGATCACGATGCGGCTGCTGGTTGAAAAGGAGTTGGGTAGCTTCTACCTCCGCCGGGCGTTCCGGATTCTGCCGGCCGCCCTGGTCTATCTGGCCGCGGTTGCGGTGCTTGCGGCCCCTGGCTTTATCGAAGCGTCGCGCACCGATATCTTCAGTTGCCTCGTCTTCCTACGGAACTATTGGGGCGCTGGCCCTCTGCACGGATGGTACACGGGACACTTCTGGTCGCTTGCGGTGGAGGAGCAGTTCTATCTTTTCTGGCCGGCCCTGCTTTTTCTGGCGGGCTCGAAACGCGCGCGGTGGATTGCACCGGGGCTCGCCGCGGCGTTCGCGATCTGGCGCAGCGTCGACATGCGTCACGCGTGGGTCACCGATCTGTTTCACGATGAAATGCTGCGCAATAATCCACTGCGCAGCGACTACCGGATGGATTCCCTGCTTTGGGGTTGTACTCTGGCGCTGCTCACGGACGGGCGCGATTTGAAGGGGATCGTGCCGGCGCGCGCTTCCAGTTGGATCGCGGTGGGCGCGCTGGTTGCCTCTATCGCCCTGAATGTGGTGCAACCACAGGGTTACTTCATCGTGCAAGCGTTATTGCTCCCGGTGGTCCTGATAGCAACCGTTGCGCAGCCTCAAGCACGGCTTAGCCAATTGCTTGAGTCAAGCCCGCTTCAATGGATGGGCCGCCTCTCATACAGCCTCTATCTGTGGCAGCAGCTTTTCTTTCACTCGGGGTACCACCATGGAGTGCTACAGCGCTTCCCGCTCAACTTAGTATTGGCCCTAGCCTGCGCGTGGCTCAGTTACAGGTTTGTGGAGCGGCCCGCGATCAGGCTGGGCCGGCGTCTGCTGCAACCAAGAAAACTATTCATTTCCGCGGTTGCCGGGGTGGGATGAAAAAGGAGTGTCGGCTAAGCTAACTCCAGCGCATGGGCGCGAGCGTGCCGCAAGCGCGCCGACTTACCGGCTTTTACATCTTCAGGAAACGTAGTTCCGGTGAGTTCCTGATAGACCTTCTCCACCTGATCGGCGAGTCCGTCTTTGGAAACATACCGCGCGATTCTCGCCTCGCCAGTCAAGTCGGCTTGAATCTGGCCAACCGACCCATAGATATCACGGGGAGTCTTCCCGGCCTGCACCATAGCACTTACCCGGTCACGCAGATGTGAAAAGAATAGTCGCTGGTCTTCCAGAACCGCGCCAACTCCTCTTGGGCCATGCCCCGGACAAACCACTTGCGCGCCCAGCTTCTTCGCGGCATCGAGGGTCGCAATCCACTTCCCCACGTCGCCATCGCCCACGAAGTTATACGGACCGTTCACACAGGCGTCGCCCGAAAACAGAATTCGCTCCTTCGGCAGCCACGCCATGGCATCCCCATGGGTGTGCGCAACGCCCAGATGCAGCAACTCCACGCGATGCTCGCCATCATCAAAGAACAGCTCCCGCGGGAAGAGCACTGAAGGAGGCTTCAACTGGGAAGCGGCCACATCCGGGCGCGATTTGGCCGCTTCATTCCAACGGCCCGGTTCATACCGCTTCAGTTCTTCGATGACGCCGGTGTGCGCCACCGGTGTGGCTCCGTTATCCACCCAGACCTGGTTCCCGTACAGGTGATCGCCATGGTGATGCGTATCGAACGCGAACCGAATGGGCTTCGGAGTGATGGCGCGGATTTTGGGCAGGATCTCGCGCGCTCCCGACGGAAAATTGGCGTCAATCACCAAAACGTAATCTTTGAATACAATCCAGCCGTTGTTGCAATGGCCGTGGTGCTCGATGTCGCCCTGGTGGAAGTACACGCCGGGAGAAAGCGGGTCTACTCGGTTCACAAGGTCTTGCGCCTTCGCCAAGCCCGCCAACGCAGCCGTTCCCGCCAGCAGCGTTCTTCTGGAGATGTCGCACATAGATGGCTGCCATCATATCGCGGTGTAACATAAAGGAAGCCATGTCCCTCGAAGAACTCGACCGCGAGTATCTGCCCTTGCGCGAAAAGGCCTCTGCCGTCCGGAGTTATCTTTGACGCTGCGCAGAGGCGCCGTCAATTGGATGAAACCGAAGCGCTGATCTCCGGCGCCGATTTCTGGAACAGCCCCGAAAAAAGTCAGAAAGTGATGCAGGAGCGTAAACGGCTCCAGGAAGCGATCGACAACGATGCGCGGGTGAGTTCTCTCACTTCAGACCTGGATACGCTTTTCGAACTTGCGCGCGAAGGCGAAACCGTGAGCGGCGAGATTGAAAGCTCGCTGAAGAACTACGGCGGCGTGCTGGAAAAGCTGGAGACGCTCATGCTGCTCTCAGGCGAGAACGATATCCGTCCCGCGATCGTGGCCATTCATCCGGGCGCCGGCGGCACAGAAAGCCAGGACTGGGCTGAGATGCTGCTCCGCATGTACCTGCGCTGGACTGAGCGCATGGGTTTTGGCACTGTGATCATGGACCGGCAGGAGGGCGAAGGCGCGGGCATCAAGTCGGTCACGTTTGAAGTAAACGGTGAATACGCTTACGGCCTGCTGCAATCGGAAATCGGTATCCACCGGCTGGTGCGCATTTCCCCTTTCGATGCCAACGCGCGCCGGCACACGTCGTTCGCATCGGTATTCGTGTATCCGCAGATCGACGACGAAATCAAGATCGATATCCGCGTGGAAGACCTGCGCATCGATACCTTCCGTGCATCGGGTGCGGGCGGTCAGCACGTCAACATGACGGATTCGGCGGTGCGCATTACTCACTTGCCCACCAATACAGTTGTCCAATGTCAGAACGAGCGGTCGCAGCATAAAAATCGCGACGGGGCGATGAAGCAGTTGCGAGCGCGTTTATATGAGCGGGAGCTGGAGAAGAAGCGTGAAGAGGCCCGCAAGACCGAGGCTTCCAAGCTCGATATCAAGTTCGGCAGCCAGATCCGCAGCTATGTACTTGCGCCCTATCGCATGATCAAAGATCACCGGACTAAGTTGTCGGTGGGCGATGTGGACCCTGTTCTCGACGGCGATCTGGAACCCATGATTCACGCGTACCTGGTGTATCGCAAGACCGGCAAGACCGCCGGCGACACAGATGATCTCCCGGAGTGAGTTACTTGCGGCCGCTGAGGCGATTCGCGCCGGCGAGTTAGTCGCGTTTCCCACAGAAACTGTTTACGGACTCGGTGCAAATGCACTGGACCCCGAAGCCGTCGCGCGAATTTATGAAGCGAAGGGACGCCCGGCGTCGAGCCCGTTGATTGTCCACGTGGCGAGTGTTGAGCAAGCGCGCGAACTGGCGGCCGACTGGCCCGATAGCGCGCAGAAACTTGCTGAGCTTTTCTGGCCCGGACCTTTGACTCTGGTGGTCCACAAGAATCCGATTATTCCCGACCGCTTGACGGGGGGCCTTGATACCGTGGGTTTGCGGATGCCCGCAAATACCATCGCACTGGCGCTGATTCGTGAAGCAGGCGTGCCGCTGGCGGCCCCGAGCGCCAACCGGTTCACCGAGCTTTCGCCGACAACGGCGCAGCATGTTCGCGAATCGCTCGGGGATCGCGTGGCGCTGATCCTGGATGGCGGCCCGACAGATGTTGGGATCGAATCGACCGTGCTGGCCGTTTCGCCCCCTTGCTTGCTGCGCCCGGGTTCGATCACGCGGGAACAGATTGAAAGCGTGATTGGTCCCATTAGCGTGGACGCGTCCGATCAGATCGGCCGTTCGCCCGGCCAACATGCTCGGCACTATCAACCGCGCACGCGTTTGGTACTTGCACGGGCCAACGAGTTACCGGCCGGTCGCGGAGCATACCTATTTGTTTCTGTGCCCGGCAAAGCCGCTCAACCGATCCATATGCCGGCCGATGCCCGCGCTTACGCGCAACGCCTCTACGCGTTGTTGCATGAACTGGACGCCCAAAATCTGGATTGGATCGCCGTGGAACCGCCGCCCGAAGGCTCGGAATGGGACGGCATCCGCGATCGGCTTCGTCGCGCGTCGGCGGTTTAAACTGGCCGTATGGCCCACCGTTTCAGCACCTCTTACCTTGAGGATTCCCTTACAGTCTTCCGCTATTACAAGAACATCGCGGAAAAAGCCATGGAGCAAGTCACAGATGACCAGCTCATCGCGGTATCGGACGAAGAGATGAATTCGATTGCGGTGATCGTGAAGCATATGGCCGGCAATATGCGATCGCGCTGGACAGATTTCCTGACGACGGATGGCGAGAAGCCTGACCGGGAGCGGGAAATGGAATTCGCCGAGCCGCCGGCTTCGCGCAAAGAGCTACTGGCGCTGTGGGAGCAAGGCTGGCAATGCGTGTTCGAAGCTCTGGAGCCGCTGTCCGATCAGGATCTGCAACGCACCGTAACCATACGCGGAGAGGTGCATTCGGTGATGCAGGCGATTAACCGGCAGGTGGCACACTACCCGTATCACTGCGGCCAGATCGTATTTCTCGCCAAGCATTTTCAACATGCGAACTGGAAATCGTTGAGCGTCCCGCGCGGTCAATCGGCTGAATTTAATCGGCGCGTTCTTGCTGGAGAAGCCAGCCAGCGGTAGGCGACGAAAGATCATGCGGTCTGCGAAGTGCGCTTCTCTTTTTCTGATCGTGGCGGCGTCTCTCAGCGCAGAATCCATCAGGCGTCAAGGACGTATGCGGCTATGGAGCCCGAGAGCTATCCATCAGGCAAGAGCGGCGACTTCCGGGTGGAAGCTGATGGGCTTCGTCTCTATCTGCGGTCCCGCCACGGCGCTCAATTCGCGCAGAGCACCCCGTCACAGCGAGGATTTGCAGGGTGTTCGTCCGCCGAATATGTTACGAAACGGGTACGTGTCGATGGACTCGCGAAGGGAGTCAGTATTTGCGTTCGCTCCGACGAAGGCCGCTATGCCGAGTTGACGCTAGATGAAGCGGCCGCCAGGAAAGCGGACCACGTTTTGCTCACCTACACCGTTTGGGGGCCGTGAACAAACCGCCTGCGACGGCCAGCGTCCAAACCTGTTAGAGTTATTGATGCGGGTTCTGTGACTATACAGTTGGAATTACCTTCCGGGGCCGAGGCGATGATAACGGCGAAGGCTCGTGCGCGCGGCCAGTCGGTGGAAGCGTATATCAGAGATCGACTACTGGAGGATGCATCGTTGGTCAGCGACACTGCCGTTCTCACAGCCGACCAAATCGATCAAACTTTCGAGGACGTCGCGGACATGCTTCCTGCCGGCGTTCCTGCGCTCTCCGACAAGGCTATTAGCCGCGAGAGCATCTACACCCGCGAAGACGACTGGCGATAGTGCTGGTTCTTGCCGACACATATCCTTCTACGCGGTATTGACGCCGGAATCCCGGCTGCAGTGAAGGTGAACGGAATCGAGCAGATACTTACTTTCAATAACGGATTTTCGCGGTTCCCCTTCATCAAAGCAATTGGCCAGCAAACCGTTGCGGGCGTCGATTGATGTTTCGGCGCCTCAAGTGGCTGCAGGCGAGAATTGCTTTTCTCTTGGAACAGCGTGAGCTCGAAGCGCCTACAGAGTTGACCTGCAAGCCCTCCCCCACACGCTACCTGATACCCGACGTCGCCGCCCCACACATCGCCGACCCCTATCCCACAGAGCCGGTCTTGCTTTGCGTTGAAATCCTGTCGCCAGAAGATCGCTTCAGCGCCGCTCTCGCGAAGTGCGAGATGTATCACGATTGGGGTGTCCTCTATTGCTGGATCTTCAACCCGGAGACCCGCATCGGCTGGGAATACCTCAAATCGGGTGAAATCGAAAAGCGAACCGTCTCCGACACCATCCACGCGGGCGAGATCGAAATCCCCATGCAGGAACTTCTGGCCAAAATATAATAAACTGAACAGTCGATCTACATTCCGAAAACGGAGAGACGCATGAGGCTGTTTCACACCGTCGCCGCACTCATGGTGGCGATTCCTGGAGTTGTACCTGCAATGGCCCAGAGTCAGGTCAAACTGACGGTCGACGCGACCATGGATCTGTATCGCGCGGGCGGTTACAACGATGGGAGCGATGGCATTGCTCCCGCGGTCTTCAGCTTTACCGCCGGGGCTGGGCAGACGATCACTTTTCCCAACGTTAGCGGCGCGTGGACCTGCGAGAACGGCATTCCGGAATACGGCGGAGACGGGACAACCTCAGGCTTTTGCTCTGGTTCGGAGGCGCGGGGTTCAACGCGATCGGTCCTTTTTCCGGTGATCACCTGACGGATTTCGGCGGACCGCTCACGGGCGTCTTCCTGACGGACACCTTACCCACAGCGCCCCCGAGCACGCTGCGCTTTTACATCAGCAACAGTTCGGAAGGAGGGATACAGACGGATTTCACGGTCCTCGATCCGGAAATCGGGCAGGTTTTCTTCATCGGCGACGGCTTGACTGGAACCGGCAGCGGCAAGCTCCAGACGTTCATCGTCCCCGCCAAAGCCACGCATCTCTATCTGGGATACGTCGATAGCTGCGGCGGCGACGTTCCGAGCTGCTACTCCGATAACGCAGGCTCGCTAAACGTGACCGCGAAGCTGGAAAAACGCGTACCGGACTGGGTCGAGCCGACGCTCCTCTCCGCTCCTTCAGCCCGGCTGGGCTCTTCCATGGCTTATGACGCGGCCACGGACTCCACCGTTCTTTTCGGCGGGAGCAGCGCGTTTGTGCCGGGGGTATCCTACGACGACACCTGGGTCTGGCACGGCGGCTGGACTCAGCTCTCGCCGGCCACATCCCCTTCCGCGCGCGGGTCTGCCGGCATGGCATATGATGCGTCTACCGGAACAGTGGTGCTTTTCGGCGGGGAGGACAGCGCCACCAATGGCTCCGTTTTTGGAGATACGTGGACGTGGGACGGAACTACCTGGACCCAGCAATTTCCGCCGTTTTCTCCAGCGGCGCGAATGTCGAGAGGAACGATGGCCTATGACCCGGTCACGGAGACGGTGCTGCTATTTGGCGGCACCGGAGCCGATAACGGCGATTACGGCGGGGTGACGTATAACGACACCTGGGAATGGAATGGAAAGACGGAGACGTGGACCGAGGTGCTTCCCTCATCAAGCCCCGTCTCCGCGGCAGGCGCCGATCGCCTATGATTCGCTCACCAAGACGGTGGTGCTCTTTGGCGCCGATAACGGAGGCGGAGACTGCTGCCGGATCTATTACAGCGACACGTGGAATTGGGATGGCAGCACCTGGGTACAACAAGCTCCCGCGGTTAGCCCATCCGCGCGAACGGCTGCGCCGATGGCCTACGATTCCAGCCTCGGCGAAGTCGTAGTCTTCGGCGGGACCTCCGGTCCTCCGAACGCTCTGAACGATACCTGGGGATGGAATGGCAAGACGTGGGAAGAGCTAAGCCTCGCGACCGAGCCCAGCGCACGGTACGTTTCCAGTGTGGACTTCGATTCCACAACGGATGGGCTGGTTCTGTTTTGGCGGGGAGTTGGACGGCGACGTAGTTACGAACAACACGTGGCTCTTGATCCCCGTCGCGGTTCCTTAGAACCATTCCCCATGCATGAACTTCTGGGCGGCATTTAGCGTATTGAACGATTGATGCGAATTCTGCTGTTCTCGGGTAAAGGCGGCGTGGGGAAAACCAGCGTGGCCGCGGCCACCGGTCTGGAACTGGCGCGGCGCGGCCACCGCACCCTCGTGATGAGCGTCGACCCGGCGCATAGCCTCGGCGATTCCTTCGATATGGAATCCACGCTTTTTGAGCGCCGCACCAGCGAACCTTACGTCATCAACGATCACCTGTCCATTCAGGAGGTCAACATCCAGCATGAGATCCACCGCCACTGGCGCGAGATTTCGGCTTACACCATTTCCATCCTGAGAAACACCGGGATTCGCGATGTGGAGGCCCAGGAACTTGCCATCATCCCCGGCATGGAAGAGCTGAGCGCGATGATGTACGTCAATGAATACAGGCGCGAAAACCGTTTTGACGTCATTGTGCTGGATTGCGCGCCCACCGCCGAATCGCTGCGCTTCGTCAGCATGCCGGCCACGCTCGATTGGTACATGAAGCACGTGTTCCCCATGCAGCGCGGGCTATTGAAGGCGTTCCGCCCCCTGGCCAAGCACGTCTCGCCGGTGGAACTGCCCAAGGACAGCTACTTCACCAACGTGCAGGAGCTTTTCGCCAAACTCGAAGGGATTGGCGAGGTTCTGGAAAACCCACGGATCACGAGCGTTCGCCTGGTGACGAACGCGGAGAAGATGGTGCTGCGAGAGACGCAGCGAGCCTATGTCTATTTCTCGCTCCATGGCCTCACGGTGGATCAGATCATCGTGAATCGGGTGATTCCGGACGCCGTCACCGACGAATTTTTTCGCGAGTGGCGCGCGTCACAGCAGCAGATTCTGTCGGAAATCGAGGCTTATTTCGCGCCCGTTCCGGTGAGCCGCATCCCGCTGTTCACGCGCGAAGTGGTGGGTGCGAGCCGTCTGGATACGCTGGCGGCCGTGCTCTATCCGTCCGAGGCCGACCCGGCCGCGGTGACCCGGCTGACCGCTCCTTACGAGTTCCGAAAAGTCAATTCGCATTATGAAGTGATTCTGCACCTTCCCTTTGTGGGTAAAGGAGACGTAAAATTGTTTAAGAAGGGCGACGAACTGGTGGTCGAGATCGGAACGCTGAGACGGCATGTGGGACTTCCCACTTCGATGATGAATCTGTCACCGGGCCGTGCGCGCGTCGAGAACCGGCAACTGATTGTCGAATTAGTCGAATAAGAAGGAGTCATCCATGGACGAACAGAATGAGAGCACGAAGAGCGATTGCTTTTGCCACGGCGCCGGACCGCGATTCACGCACAAAGCGCGCGAGTTCGACCCCAGCAAGACCGGTGAGCACTTCCGTTCCGCCGCGGTCGAAGTGCTGAAGGGCTTCCGGACAATTCTCGACACCGGCATCGACTACCTGTCGCGCAGCGGCGCGCGCGGGACCACGGTAAACGTGGAATAGCCACCGCTGGTACCGGGCCCACCGCAACGGACCGGGTCCCCCGCCTATACTGGTTCTTTACGCCTTCATTGACCCATGGGTTTTCAGATTCAGCCGCTCCGCGAATTTCTTGTCCGTCCCGCTATCCCGCAGGCGCTAGCTCGCATGCCGGAGCTTGCTTATAACATTGTGTGGAGTTGGGAGCCTGCGATCCGGGCTCTGTTCCGCCGCCTCGATCCGGGAGTCTGGAAGGAAGCCGGCTATAACCCGGTGGTGATGATGGGGCGGGTTTCCCAGGCCACACTGGAGCGCGCCGCTTCCGATCCGCGTTATCTCAACCAATACCAACTGGCCTGTGCCCGGTATGACGCGCACATGAAGCGGCAGCCCGAAAACAAGGGCCGCAAGCTGATTGCCTACTTCTCGGCAGAATATGGCCTCACGGAGTGCATCCCCATCTATTCGGGCGGCCTCGGCGTTTTGTCAGGCGATCATTTGAAGTCTTCGAGCGACCTCGATGTGCCTCTGGTGGGCGTGGGCTTGCTTTATCAGCACGGCTACTTCCGCCAGTTCCTGAACGCGGATGGCTGGCAGCAGGAGCGCATTCCCGCCAGCGATTTCTACACGCTCCCCATTCTGCCCGCCATGGACGCCGCAAGTAAGGAGATTCGCGTTTCGGTGGACATGCCCACCGGTCCGGTGCAGATCAAGATCTGGCTTTTGAACGTGAGCCGCGTGCAACTCGTTCTGCTCGATACCAACGTTCCCGAGAACACGCGAGCGGAAGACCGGGCCATCACCGATCAACTCTACGGTGGCGATAACGACACGCGCATCCGGCAGGAGATTGTTCTCGGCATTGGCGGGCTGCGCGCCTTGAAAGCACTCGGCCTGGCGCCGACGGTTTATCACATGAACGAAGGACACTCCGCGTTCCTGGCCCTGGAACGGATTCGCGGTCTGATGAAGAACTTCGCGCTTTCGTTTGAGGAGGCGCTCGAAGCATCACGGTCCAACAATGTATTCACCACGCACACGCCGGTGCCCGCGGGAATCGATCTGTTCGACCCCGGCCTGGTTTACCACTATTTCGAGAAGTTTTGCGCGGATTCAAACATCAGCTTCGACAAGCTGATGTCGCTGGGGCGCAAGAATCCGGACGATCGATCCGAGCAGTTGTCGATGGCGATTCTGGCCATCAACACATCGGCATATCGTAACGCGGTCAGCAGCCTGCACCGGGAAGTTTCGCAATTCATGTGGTCGAGCCTGTGGCCCGAACTGCCCACGTGGGAGACCCCGATCACCTCGGTCACCAACGGGGTGCATCTGCCGAGCTGGCTGAATGGCGATCTGGCGGATCTGTTCGATCAATACCTGCCGCCGGGCTGGCGGGACTGGACCGAAGATCCGCTGGTGTGGCAGCAGGTGAAGGAAATCCCCGACGAGGAGCTTGCAGAAGCGCACCGCCGCCGCAAACGGCGTCTGATTGCCTTCATTCGCGAGCGCCAGATGGAATCCGCAGCGCGGCGCAAAGCCGCCGCGACAGAGATCAAGAACGCATCCGACGTTCTGGACCCGAATGCGCTCACCATTGGATTCGCGCGCCGCTTCGCCACCTACAAGCGTGCGACTCTTCTGTTTCGCGATGTGGCGCGCTTGAAGAAGATTCTGCTGGACCGCGAGAAGCCGGTGCAGATTGTGATCGCCGGCAAAGCTCACCCGAAGGACGCGCCGGGGAAAGAATTCATTCGCCAGATTTCGCAATATTCGCGCGATCCCGAACTTTGGAAACATGTCGTGTTCCTGGAGGACTACGACATGAAGGTGGGGCGCGAGATGATCCAAGGCGTCGATATGTGGCTCAATACGCCCCGGCGCGGAGAGGAAGCCTGCGGAACCAGCGGCATGAAAGCGGCCATGAACGGAGTGCTGAACTTCAGCATTCTCGATGGGTGGTTCGATGAGATTTACGAAGCGTCCGGCGGGTGGGCGATTGGCGATCGCGAGCCGTATTCGGAAGACCAGGACGGGCTGCACGCCAGCGCCATTTACTATCTGCTGGAGAACGAGATCGTTCCCATGTTCTATGACCGGCGCACGGCCGTTCCTTCGGAATGGATCCGGCGGACCAAGCAATCCATCATCTCCATCGCGCCGCAGTTCGATGCGCGCCGCATGGTGACGGAGTACGACCGGGAACTCTACTCGCCCGCGCACGCCGCGGCGATTGAGTTGCGCAGCAACAACTTCGAGCGAGCCCGCCAGCGGACGGCGTGGGCGAAGAAGATCAATGCGGTTTGGGACCGCGTGCGGTTCGTCGAGACCGGACCTACGCCCACTGAGCCGCTCACCAGCGGCAAGACGGTGCCGATCCTGGCGAAGATCGATCTGGCTGGGTTGAACCCGGATGATGTCCGCGTGGAGGTGGTATGGGGCCATGTGGGTTCGAACGGTACCTTGGAGCACACGGAAGTAACGGTGCTGAAGGCCATGGAGCAGAATGGAACCGCGACCACTTACAAGAAGGATCTGGCGCCGAGACAGACCGGGCGGTTGGGTTATGCGTTACGGATTAGTCCGAATCATTTTGACGATCCGTTGACCAGGCCGGTGCCCAGTTTGATCAAGTGGGGATAGGTGCGAACACTGGACGAGGCGCAAATCAAGGCGAAATTGCTGGAGCATCAACCGGCACTCAATCGGTCTGGAATCCTGCACCTGCGCCTGTTCGGCTCAAAAGCGCGCGGCGACGATACGCCGGAGTCCGATGTAGATCTGATGGCGGATTTTGACCGCGAAAAGCGCCTGACGCTCTTTGACGTCGCGGGTCTTGAAGTAGAGCTTGGCGAGATCCTGAAGACTCGCGTGGAATTGTGCGACCGGCAAATGCTGAAAGAACCCGTGAAGGCTCGGGCAGACCGGGAATCTGTCCTTGTCTTTTAGACCGCCCCCGCTCTCCCTGCGCGATATTGCCGACGCAATTTCCTTGATCGAAGAGTTTACGTTGGGAATGGATTTCGAAACCTTCCGGGAAGACCCAAAGACGATTGCCGCCGTGGAACGAAAGCTACTCGTCGTCAGCGAAGCCGCGATCCGTATGGGGGAGCAGGCGGTCCTTCTCTGCCCAGATCAGCCTTGGCCCAAAATCAGAGCGACGGGGAACTTCGTGCGCCACGCATACGAACGGGTCGATCTTGAGACGGTCTGGAGGACAGTCACGGACGATCTACCCCGGCTTAAGGCGGCTGTACTCCGCGCGCTGGCTATACTGGAAGGGGCACCGACAACTTCCCCACGCGCTACCTAGTGAACGATGCTTGCGCATCTCAAACAGGCCAAAAGGCCCATAGAAAGGGCGCATGGGCTCGACCTTTGGGAGCGGGAAAACTCTAGCTATAACTAGACGCCTAGACAGTCCGGCAGCCCGAATCGACCTGACCACACCGCGAACCCGCAAACTATTCGGCCGGCGGCCCGGTATAGCTTTTGCTGGTAGGCTCAAGGTTAGTTCGCCACGTATAATTGATGAACAATGAATGCAGATTTTGTGCTGAACGCCCTGTTGCGCTACAACTATTTGCCGCGCCAGAGACGGGCGGCAGACGAGCTGCCTCCGTTATTTTCTTCATTTTCCTTCACCCCGGACGTGGCGAAATTGGAATGCCCCATGCAAAGGCCAATAAGGGTTCTGGGCATTGGTTCAATAAGCTGGACCAGAAGCTCCGGCAGACCAGGCGCAACGAAACACAAGGCATCGGGATTGGGCCCGCAACATCCAACATTCTAGCCGAGGTAGTCCTGGGCAAGGTGGACGAGGCCCTTGGGAGCACCTACTTTAGGCGCTATGTTGACGACTACACAGCCTACTGCAAAACGGAGGACGAATGCCAGGAAGTGCTTCGAAACGTCGCCGAAGAGCTCCACTCTTTCA